>Ga0164293_10004044_pt1 | contig 12548 bp, 10 predicted proteins | sample GEODES118metaG_FD_111487 | JGI IMG/M metagenome (GOLD analysis project Ga0164293, IMG submission 111487) | Eutrophic lake water microbial communities from Lake Mendota, Wisconsin, USA - GEODES118 metaG | ecosystem: Environmental > Aquatic > Freshwater > Lake | place: USA: Lake Mendota... | reverse complement strand
TATTCTATTCAAGTGGCGGGTTCCATCACTAACAGACAAATTCTATCACAAAAATAATATGGGCGTTGTAAATACAACCTACACATTTACAAGCACTGACACAATTACCAGTGCTAAGATGAATAACATCATTGATGATACGACATTTACCAGCGATGCAATCCAAGGAACAACCTTGCAGGTCGTATCTCCGGGTAAACTTGCCGTGTCTGCTGGTGGAATTACATCTAATGAGCTTGCTTCTAGCGCGGTCACCCAAGCGAAGCTGGGAACGAATGTGGTTGGAAACGGGCCGGCCTTTAGCGCATATCCAAGCACCGACCAAGCCGTTGCAACTAATTCAGGCATTAGGGTTGTTTTAGGTTCTGAGAGTTTCGATACAAACAGTAATTTTGCAAGCAGCAGATTTACGCCAAGCGTAGCTGGATACTATTTTTTTCATGGTGTGATTGGAATGACTGTAGGTGACGCTGAAGACCTTTGGGCGTTAATATACAAAAATGGATCTCCTGTCGCGGATGGGGCTAGGATCAACGGTCAATCTTATAGCGCATCTGTATCTGGTTTAATTTACATGAATGGCTCGACTGACTATGCTGAATTGTATGTGCGACATTTAACTGGATCAAATCGCACAATCCTTGCTAATGGTACTGTGTTTCAAGGCTACCTTGTTAGATCAGCTTAATAGAAAGATAAATTTATGAACCTAAAAGATTTACTTAAAGTAGCTTCAGTTGTTATAGTTGGACTTTCCATAAATTATTTTGCATCAGATACTGGAATGAATCAATGCTGGCTTCCACTTGCAGCCGCTGTAGTTGGTGGTGGTCTTTCCTTTCTTGGAAGCAGAAAGTCAGCTAAAGCAGCCGAGTCTGCGGCTAGAGACATGCCAGAACCAATTGATATTTTCGCTAGGCCATACAATACGGTTAATGGAAAAAAAGTTTTTTATGGTAAGAGTTTGGCCCAGCAGCAAGCTGAGGGCATGCTTGGATACTACAAACAAAATGTTCCCGGATTCCTTGCTCTACAAAAAAGATTTGGCCCAGATTTAATGAAGCAATCGCTTCGTGAATCGCAGCAATATCTTACTGGGTTTAAGGGGCAGGAGGGCTTGTTTGGATTAACTCAAAGAGCGGGTAGAGAAGCCCAGAAACAAATTGCCGATCTTCGTGCTAGGGAACTTGCCACAATGAGCGGACAAACTGGTCGTGTCCGCAACTTGATGGACAAACTTTCTCCAGAGCAAGCTAGGGCAATCGACTTGCAACAAGCATACGCAGAAAGAGCGCAAAGGCTTGAGTCTGAGTTTCAACGTCAAGCAGCACCCTACACAGGCATGTTTGGCACAATGGCAGAAGAGGCTTATGCTCGTCGTGGAACGCTTTCCCCAGAAGAACAACGGACAACTCAACAACAAGCCAGAGAGGCTGCGGCTGCGGCTGGACGGATTGGAGGTAATGCCGCTATTTCATCTGAGATTATGAATCGTGAGGCCGCACAGGCTGTTCGTAGGGCGGAGGCGCAACAAGCAGCACAAACAGCATACGGAAACATTGCTGATGTTGGTGCGCGTAGACAAGCACTTCGTGGCGAAGCAAGCGCAGCAACTGGTGAGTTGTTTACTAGGGCAGGTCAATTTTATACCACGCCCGGATTGAACTTGTTATCTCAAACCCCAGCAGCATTTGGGGCTGGAACTGGTTTGCTATCATCGGGTATAAGTGGGTCTGCTGCGACATCTGGTGGGTTTGATTACAATATGCCATTGAATTTCGCAAATCAATTAGGCGGAGCGCAAAACCAAGCAAATATGGCAGGACACACAATGAATATTCAAAATAAAATGAACTCTGCGAATGCACTTGGGCAGTTTGGTTCTACGCTTATGGGTGCTGGAATGAGCGGTGGAATGGGTACTAGCTTTGGCAACTTTGGCAGTTTCCTTGGAAGTGGCAATATGGGCAACGCTGGGACTGCATTTGGGAACATGGGGAGAGAATCAATGGGTCTTCCACTAAGAGCATATACAGTTTAAGATTATGGCACTATTCGCAGGACAAGTACAAACAACTGGGTATCAAGCCCCAGATTACAATCAAGTAATCCAAGCTAATGCGCTGGCAAACGCGCAGCAGCAGCAAATGATTGGTGATCTAACTGGGCAGGTTAAGGACTACTTCAAGGAGCAGGGGGAGAAGAAAAAGCAGGTTAAAGCCGCATCAACTCAAATTGACGCTGCTCTTAAACTCATGCCAGAACTCGCCCCAATCCTTGGTGATGTCGGTAACAGGCTCAAGGACGAGGATATCTCGTTGACAGATAGATTCGCAGACGCATCAGTTGTCCCCGATCTTATCAAGAACAGCATGAGCGGACTTATGAGCCAGCAAATGATGAACCTTCGCCAACAGAAGTTTGCTGCATCTCAAGCCCAAGCATCTGGCGGAGGCGGTTCTTCTGGAGGTGATGGTGCACCAGTTGGGCACGTTGTTCGGTGACCATCAAGTGAAATAAATTCAAAATGGACTTTAATACATACTTAAAACAAGAGCTTGGGTTTCAACCTGGACAAGTGATACCTCCAAACAAGGTTGCGGGGTTTAAGGAAAAATATAACAGGCATTTAAAGTCCCAGCAAGAGGAGTCTCGGAAGACTGCGGAAAGGCAACAACAAGAGCAAGCAAATGCCGCTCGTATTGAAGGTGCGTCAGCATTGTTTGGAGCAAAGGTTGAAGAAGCTCAGCAACAAGGAAGAACACTAAACCCGAAATTGGTTGAATCCGCATTTAAACTTATTGGAGCTGGGCAAATCGAGCAAGCGGATAAGATTTCATCGGCTTTATTTGAACACCCTATCTCAACTTCCGAACAGGTTGATAGAATGGAACTCGCAGCAAAAGAGGAAGAAAAGGTACTGAAAAACGCGGAAGCCGAGAATACTTACTACTCTATTCAGTCAGAAAGAGAAAAAATCAAAAAGTTATTAGCTTCCGATTTGAGTGATGTTGTAGGCCCAACTGAACCTATTGCTAGATTTGGTCGAGCCGTAGCATCAGAATTTGGTGCTGAGTGGGCGCAGGAAAATCAATCGTTAATTAAAGATGCCCTTATGGTCACCACTAGCGATGTTCTAAAAAGCGTTCGCGCTCTTGCCCCAGTAACTGAACAAGACAGAAAGTTCATATCCAAAATGACCGTTCCAGTTGAAACTGATAACGCTAAAATTTGGAAGGATTACCTTACCGAAAAGGATGAAGTGCTCTCCCGAGCAGAACGAAACCTAGATAAGAAATACAACATATCGGGGGTTCCTGCGACCAGCAAACCGGATATTAAGCCAGATAAACCGCAGACGGCCACTCAAAAACTTAGAGGACGACTTCAATAAATAATTAAATGGCAACTCCAGAAGAAGAGAAGGCAGATCCAGAAATCAGCAAGCTCGAAAGGGATGCTATTTTTGAGTACCTTGACCAAGAGAAGGCTAACCTAGAGGCTCAAAGGCAGTCTTACGAGTCAATTGGTGAGGTTGTAACTCAGCCAGACCCTAACGACATTCGTTTTACTAGCCCTGCGTTTGCAGAGTTGCACGCTCCACAAGAGTACCAGATCCCAGAGTTCACAACTGAAGAGGGCATGAAGGCCCGTGGACTGCTGGATAAAGATGGAAATGCAACACAACTTGGCGAGGACTACATTCTTTTGGAGGATCGCGGACTGGTTAAAGATGGATCATTGACCACTAAAGGCGAGGCTTTCACAACAAGTCTAGACGATCTTACCGATCCCTCCGCATATTTGGATGGTGGGATGAGCGATGATGCCATTGATCCTAAAAAAGCTGAGTTGTACGCAATACGCAAAAAAAACGGAATTGACGCAGAACCAGAGCGCACATGGACGGAGGCATTTAAGGAATTCGGTGAAGGAGCTGTAGCTATCGGCAAAGGAATTGGTCAAATCGTTACTCCACCCATTGCTAGTTTGTCTGAATCAGAGACAATAAAACAAGCGTATGAGAAGGACATGGCGAAAAGATCTGAGGCAATTGACTCTTTTCTTGAGACTTTGGTAACAAGCGGAGCTAAATTAACGAGATTTATTGACAGACAAAGGCTTGATGCGGCTGTGTCCATGGGGAATATCCCGCAAGAGAAGGCCGACGAACTCAATAAAATAAAAGACTACAAACTTGCCCTTATTGAAAGATCACAAAAAGATATGGATGCGGTTGAAACCGCAAGTATAATTGGTGCTGGGGAGCAGGTGCTTCAAGCTCAGGAATCAGCAAAATCTCAATATGTAGCTGAACTTGGAGAAGAGCAAGGTCTTAAAAAATACGAGGAAGACATTAACAGTGTTCGCGCTGCCGCGAGTCTTCCAGCGGATGTGCCGGGTATTGCTGTAGGTCTAGCTACGGCTGGACTTGGAGCTGGTGTCAATATCATCAGAACCGTCCGTAAAGCAAACCAAGCAAAAAGGGGGATTGAGATCGTCAATTATGGTCGTGAACTAAATGCTGCCAGATCTAGCGTTTTAGCTGATGTTGCAAGGCTATCAGATGAGGCTTCGGTTGTATCTGGTCAGCTTGACGATGCTCTTCGCATTGGGGCTACAGAAAAAGCAACGGAACTTACCAAAAGACTTGATGACCTAACGACTCAATCGCAAGCAGTCCAAACCCGACTTGGCATCATTGATGATGGTATCCAAAATGTAAGTAAGACTGCCAACCAACTTGAAATTGGTTTAGATACAGCTAAAACTGCGGGTGATGCTGTTCGAGCCGTAGCATCTGGTGCAACCAAAGGTTTGTCAAATGGTGCTGAAAAACTTGGGAATGGGGTTGCTGCTGTTAATGGGTTTCTAAAGAAAGTTGAAAGAAGCGTTCTTAGATACAGGATACCGTCCTTAATTGCTACTGGACTTGCTATTCCGTTCCACCAAGCTATTGGTGTGTATATGGGGGCTAGGGTTGGGCTTATAGCCGCAGTACCGACACTACGCAGAATGTCAAAATTCGGCAATGCGGTTAGCGAGGAATTGCTTGAAAGAAGTAGCTCAACACCGTTTTTTCGCCGTTTAGCCGCAAACGAAAGTGTGGGTGGTATCGGTAGGGCCGTAGCCACACTTGGTGACTACTCTACGCCGCTTGTTCGAGGTTTTGCGAGTATGGCCAAGGGTACGGCTCAAGCCGCTCCGGCAACATTTGCATACAACGCGATTAACTCACAAGGAATTGACGAAAACACGCTTAAATACGCTGCCCGTGATGCTCTGGTATTTGGTGGTCTTGGTCGAGTTATTGGTGGCAAGAAGGACATGGAGCAGGTCAACATTGACCAGATGGCCAACTATCGGAACAAGCTAGATGCTGACCAAATAGCTATGTTTGATGGGCTAAAGGATCGTGATTTTAGGTATGCGCTTTCCAACATTGATGCGGCATACCCTGGGTCGTTCAAGTGGGAAATCAACACCACTGGCAATAATAAGTTTGATCCAGTTAGCAACAAAGCCGTTGTAAACATTAACGACAAGGTTGGATTTTTAAAGGAAGTAGCCATGCACGAAGCTGGACATATGATTCAGCATGTGTGGCAAAAGGATAGCGCAATCGTAGCTCGGATGTTGGGAGATGACACACAGCCAGGGCTTGTTCGCAATCCAGACGGAACGCTAGATCCAGAGTTTAAGGCGTGGGCGGACGAATACAATAACCTTCGTGAGCAGAATGATATGACTCCAGCCGCTTTGGATGAGCTTGCTGTTGAGTATTATACCGATCAAGGTGTACAGACGCTACTGGAAGACACTCTTAAAGGAAACCTTTACAAAGAGTCTCGCAAAACCCCACTTCGTCGTGCTGTTGAAGGCAGCTTTAGAACATTGTTTAATGCTACGCCTATTGTCAAAAACCTGCACTTCAAGATGGGTGGAGCGACTGATGCTGGTGGGCGCATGGTGATGGGTACAGGACTGCTTGCTGACGGGTTTAGGGAGCTGCCAGAAGTAAAGGCGATGGTGCGCCAAATGTACCGAGAAACAGCTGGCAAGCCAAAAGCAGCGAGAGTCCAGAAGGTTGTCGATGTTAAATCCGATAACCCTAAGCACTATCAAGCGACAAGCGTTTTAGATCAAGTTAATAAGCAAATCGTAGAGCGTGGCGAGAAGCTGCCAAACGGTGTCCTTATTCCAGACAAGAACGGCAACGGGGAAGGAATCCTTACTGATGACCACCTAAAGGCACTAGAGGAAGCTGGTGTTATTGATAATGGTGAATTTGGTAAGGCTTTGCTCCTTCAATCTGAAATTGAAGTCCCGACAAAGCATGGAACTCTTCTTGTTAACAAACCAATTGAACAAGGTCGTTCAGAACAATTTGGCGGACTTACTGAGAACTATGTTGTCCCCACAAAGTGGATACTCAAGAAAGGGCGTTTGTATCTTGAATCAATGGACTTGCGCCAGCTTGATAAGAATGTTGATAGGGCGGTCAAAAACAAGATCGCTAAGGAGCTGAATCTAACTCGCAAGAAAATCTACGAAGATATTGAGAAGTCCGTCGAGATTCAAAACAAGGGTGAATCGACTGACGCTTACTATCAAAGCGTAGATCCCAAGAACTGGCAGAGACGGAAGAACTTTATCAACTCCGTTCAAGGTCAACAAACAACCCGACAGCTTGGTATCAACCCAATGATGCAAAAGGTATCACCAGACCTTGTGACTGGTATCTACCGCACATTCGCGTTTGATCGACTTCAGAGCGCAATTAAGACTTCAGGCGATGTTGTTATCCCATACGGCCCTACATCATATTACAGCCTTCGTGACAACTTGATGCCCCAGTCACCAAGGTTTAATCGGGATGGTGAACTTGTTCCAGAGCAAAATAATGTTAGCACTGCGCCCAAGGAGATTGGATACAAAGAAATTACTAATGAAATTAAGAATTTCCCAATATCTAAAAACAAAGAACCAATACCAAATCTTTCTTCCATTACATCATCACTAGATAAATTTGAAGAAATGGGGACTAGAGATATTCCGATAGACTTTATTATTGATACTAAAGATAAAAAATATCCCACATATTTTACTGGTGGAAAAGAAAAAACATTAGAGCTAGCTGAATCAATAAAGAAAAACGGAATTCAATCACCAATGATTTTGGTTTGGGAGAATGACAAATATCCATATGTTCTTGAAGGATCTAGTAGGTATGATGCGTTGCGTGTGTTAAACGCCAAAGGTGAAAAATTGCCAGAAACAGTTCCAGCGTTGACTATTGTTGACACCTCTAAAGGCTCGCGATACATGCCGCAAGGAAAACCAAAGACAACAAGGCTTGCTTCTGAATTAGCTAAAAGGTCAAAAGTGCCATTGTCAAAAGTACAAGGTTCTGGCGCAAATGGGTCAATCACGCCCAATGACATCCGGGCTTACATTAGCGAGCAGGAGGGTAAATTTAAGCCATTAGCATTCCAGAAAGAACCCCCTATGGCGGTCGATCCAACAATCTCTGATTTAGTTGGAAGCGAGGTTGAGTTCCAAGGTCGTGTCGGTACTGTTGTAGATGATGGTGGGAGGCCAGTCCTCCAAGATGCAAATGGTGTTATTTACGAGCTTCCGTTTGGTTACTTTACTGATCAGAGTTCAAGGCAACTTGGGGTAAGGCCAACTGGTAAGCGAGTTGTTGACAAAAACAATCTAATCAAAGAGTTTGAAGAAACCTCAAGGCAAGAACTTCGTGACATCTTTGGATACATTGACGATACAACCGACAAGATCGTTGAGCTTGCAGAACTTGGTAATTCCGTTAAAAGATCCAAAAACCGCAAGTCGGAAATTGTTCGTGAGACTCCAGAATTTCAACAGTATGTTCGTGGCGTAACCGATCAACAGATACTACAAGCATGGGACAGAACAGAAAAAGCCTTGAATCGGGCAAAACAATCGAAAAACATAAATAATGAAGACATCAAAGCCATTATCGACAAGCTCGAAGGAGACATCAGAAACATCGAGAAGCTCGCGGAAGCCATTGATGTTCTCAAACAGCAACGCATTTCTCGTCCGTCTACTGGCCAAGAAGCAACGACAGCAGTATCAGGCACAAGCCAAGCCGATTTGATGTCCCAAATGGAGGCCGAGGCTAGGGCAGCTGGAGCGAAACGCAGAGTGTCAAGCATTGGTGCGCCAAGTCGCAGATTGGCAACACCGAGCATTTCCGAGTCTTATCGCAGGACTGGTAAAGAATATCGCAACCCAGCTCTTGCCAGAAGCATTTCTCTTGCTATAAGTGGGCAGTCGCAAGAACGCGACCGAAACAAATGAGCGACGAAGACCTATCAGCGATTGATAGTAAAGAGGCGATGAAAGAGTTCTTCCTTGAGGTCAAGGAAAGGGCTAAGCAATTCCCTCGGAACACTATCGAGAACTATAACCCGAATGTGGCGGCACAGATCCTCTGGATGCTGGCGCAGGGTGGGCGTATCAATGCTATTGCCAAGAAGTGCAAGGTGACGCATGAGACTGTTCGTGCGCTGGAGTGGAGGCATAACGACACGCTGGAGTCAAAGCGTAAGGAGTTCTCTAAGCGATACGCCATTGCTGCGGCTGAGTACACCGACCTGTTGTTTGAGAAGGCAGAGCAGTTGAGCCGTGATCCAGACCAGCTTAAGGCTATCTCCCCAGACCGATTGGCGTTGACTATTGGCATTATGACCGATAAGGCTGGACAGCTCTCTGGCATGGCTAGTACCATTGTAGAGCATCGCAAGGGGCCGTCTATTGATGATGCCGCTAAGATGATTGCGGAAGCCAAGTCTAGGATTGCCAATAAAGTCAAAACACAAGCGGTAGAAGCCGAAATCGTAGAATGATACCAGAACCAAAATCAAGATACGCTGACCACCTCAAAGATGGTGGAAATCTAGTTCGCCACTACATGGTCGAGCATGACGGCGTTCAGCACAAGTGCCATACGCTTTGCTACGCTTCGTATCTAGCCGAGAAGTTCAACGCTAAGATTTGGAATGTGGTGCTGGAGAAGTTCGTCAAACCCTTCATTGGCGTATGTAAGCATTGCAAGAAGCGTCGAGAGCTTCATTTCGTTGACGGGAATAGAGGGTCGTTACCTCCAGAGGACGATACCTTTGGGTGTAAGGAATGCGGCAGCGTTTACAGGATTGTTGACATCCTCATGGAGACAGACGCATACAAAACCAAGTAATGCAGTGGCGCAAACATCCAATCCTTCAGCCTCCCAGCGATGACGAGGTAGCATTGATGGAGCCAGATGATCTCGTTGAGCTTCATCGAATCTATCATGAGGCCATCGAGAACGCTGAGAAAGACCCATTCCGCTATGGGTTTAGGCTTCCGCATTGGGAGAAAGCTGAAGAGCAACTAGCGCAAGTCTCTGAAGTTCTAGCACTCGGGGGGAATCGCAGCGGCAAAACTGCGTGGGGTTCTTACTGTGTTGTCAAAGCTGCCATCGAAAACCCAAAGTCGGAGATCTTTTGTTTTGCCCAGACCTCAGAGGTAAGCATCCGCCAGCAACAAAGCGCGGTGTGGAACTGGTTGCCGCATGAGATGAGGACAAAGCAAACCTCGGCTAATGCCTACATTTCGTACACGAAAAAGAACGGTTTCACGGATAACTCGTTGATTTTGCCTAATGCTTCACAGATCATCTTTAAGACCTACTCTCAGTATCAGAATAACCCAACTATCCTAGAAGGCGCGGAGCTTGGTAGCCGTGACCCCCAGTGGCACAATATTGGCGTATGGCTCGACGAGTACCTTCTTGGTAACGAGCTTATTGACACCCTGCGCTTCCGTCTTGCTACCCGCAACTCCAAGATGCTGGTAACATTCACCCCGATTGATGGGTGGACGGAAGTGATTAAGGAATACTTAGATGGGGCTGCAAGCGTCCAGAGCGTCGAGGCTGAGCTGCTCAACGGCGAACTTGTCCCCTATGTCCAGCGTAGTAAAAAACGCAATGCCAGCGTCCACTACTTCCATAGCAAGGATAACCCTTTCGGTGGCTACGAGCGAATCAAGGAGACCCTAGTTGGAAGGCCTCGGGAGGAGATTCTAATTCGCGCGTACGGGGTTCCGGTTAAGTCCCACGCCACCAAGTTTCCCAAGTTTAATAAAGAAGTCAATGTTGTCCAGCCATCAGAGATCCCAACTACGAATGTTACTCGCTATCAGATTATTGACCCGGCGGGTGCAAAGAATTGGTTTATGGCTTGGATTGCTGTGGATGCGTCTGGTACATTTTGGGTATATCGTGAGTGGCCGGGTGTCGATGTAGGCGACTGGGCTGAGTGGAAGGGTGGGAAGTGGATGCCAGGACAAGGGGCTAAAGGACAGGGCTTTGGTATCCGTGACTACATGGACTTGATTGCCGAGCTTGAGGGTGACGAGAAGATCTTTGAGAGACTAATTGACCCTAGGCTTGGAGCGGCAAAATACCAGTCAGCGGATGGGGCATCTTCCATCATCGAGGATTTGAATGATGCCGGCATGGTTTGCATTCCAGCTCCAGGGTTAGACATCGACGATGGACTACAGGCACTTATTGGCAAGATGTCATGGGATACCACTAGACCTGCAGATTCGGTCAACCGACCGCATTTCTATGTATCCTCCGAGTGTGAGAACATTATCCAAGCGTTGGCTGAATATACAGGAGAAGGCGGTCTAAAAGAGGCATGGAAGGACCCAATTGATACGTGCCGCTACGCCGCCATTGCTGGAATAGATCATGTTGACGAAACCCGAAATCTTGCTACAAGACAGGGAGCCGGAGGCTATTAACCTATGAACGAAACAAAACTAATACACGGAGATTGCTTAGAAAAACTAAAAGAACTTCCCGATTGTTCGGTTGATTCTGTTGTCACCGACCCGCCATACGGCTTGAGCTTTATGGGCAAAAAGTGGGACTACGATGTTCCCAGCGTGGAAGTTTGGAAAGAGTGCCTGCGTGTGTTGAAGCCGGGAGGACACTTGCTGGCGTTTGCGGGGACAAGGACGCAGCATCGGATGGCGGTACGGATTGAGGATGCCGGGTTTGAGATTCGCGACATGATCGCTTGGGTATATGGGTCGGGGTTCCCGAAGTCGCTGGACGTGAGCAAGGCCATCGACAAGGCGGCGGGGCAAGTCCGGGCAACCGAATACGAGCCTAACTACGCTAACGCAACTTTTGGCAGAGGTTTCGGCGGTGGCAAACATGGTGCGGTTTCTGAGCCGCCTGTTACTGCTGCTGCTGCTGCTTGGCAAGGCTGGGGCACCGCGCTAAAGCCCGCCCTGGAGCCGATTACCGTTGCCCGCAAGCCTCTCGGTGAAAAGACGGTAGCCGCAAACGTGCTGGAGCATGGGACGGGGGCGATAAACGTGGACGGGTGTAGAATAGGGACGGAAACAATTACACAACGATTAGCCACGGTTGTCGGAGGGAAATCAATAGGAGCAAAAGCTGTTGGAGTTCCTCAAAAAGCAACTGGTGAAACAACTCAAACTATTGGCCGTTGGCCCGCGAACCTCTTCCACGACGGCAGCGACGAAACCGCTGGTTTGCTGGGTGAAGCCGCCCGCTTCTTTTATTGCGCCAAGGCAAGCAAGAAGGATAGAGATGAGGGTTGTGAAGTTTTTGAAGGGAAATATGTTGCACAGGGTAATCAGGCGCAAGCGGAACTAAAGCGGGGGAACGTGGACTTTGATGGAAGCAACAAACACAACAATGTGCAACTTCGCAAGAACCACCACCCCACGGTAAAGCCCACCGACCTGATGCGCTACCTCTGCCGACTCGTCACTCAGCCCGGCGGCGTCGTGCTTGACCCCTTCATGGGCAGCGGTAGCACGGGCAAAGCAGCAGTGCTGGAAGGTTTTCAATTCATCGGCATCGAGCGTGAAGAAAGCTACATGGAGATAGCGGAAGCGCGAATCAACTCAGCTAAAACACCTGCATGAAAATTGCAAGAAAGCCAATAGTTGCCGAGGAACTTATCATCGACTGCCTAAAAGAAGCGTATCTTAAGAGGGCAAAAATGGAAGAATACGGGAAAACCCCTAGACTTACGGAGGAGATTGAAACCCTTGAACATGCGATTCGATACATGAAATCTAAACTAAACCATGAAAACAGCACCAACTAAGAAAGCAGCAAAGCGCGGTCGCCCACCTAAAGCTAAGCCAGAAACCCTTGATTCCTCCGTGGAACCTCAAGATGACACCACCTATGAGGGTGACTATCTAGTTATCCGCAAATGCCCAAACCCTAGTTGGGTAATGGTTCGCATGGATGGTGAAGCAGTCCCAGTTAAGGCTCCACCTAGGGTATCGCACAAACTAGTTGGCAAACCCATAAAAGTTGTTATGATCCGCCCCGAAGTAGGCGAGCAGTTCTACGAATATTTGCCATCATGAGCGCACCAACAGAAGAGCAAGAAGAGTCGATGATCTACGCCGAGGACGGCCCTAATGTCATGGCGTTGGCTGATGCCTACGACAAGTGC
>Ga0164293_10004035_pt1 | contig 12561 bp, 10 predicted proteins | sample GEODES118metaG_FD_111487 | JGI IMG/M metagenome (GOLD analysis project Ga0164293, IMG submission 111487) | Eutrophic lake water microbial communities from Lake Mendota, Wisconsin, USA - GEODES118 metaG | ecosystem: Environmental > Aquatic > Freshwater > Lake | place: USA: Lake Mendota... | reverse complement strand
TTAGTTATAACTTCAGGAGCTTCTTCATTATCCTGAGTGGCAATTGTTTTATCGGAAACTTCAGAATTGGATTCGTTTGAAGTGGTATTCTCAATGATCACCTTATCCGGTGATGTAAGATTAGCGTCCGGTGAGGTAGAAGGCTCTTCAACGCTCATATAGTCATCGCCCGTGCCAAATTCAGAAGTTCCATAATTCACAATTATTCCTCCGGTACCTGTATCCGGTTCAACACGGCTGGCAACAATAAAGTAGCTTATAACCAAAAAAGCAAGCATTATACCTGTTGAAATGGCATATGCTTTTGGATAATTGTTTTCTTCTTGTCGTCGGTATTCAATCATTTTTTTGTTTCTGTCGCTAAAACAAGTTTTACCTTCAGTTTATTTGCAATATCTGTCAATTCGATTACATTTTCGATCGCTATTGTACGGTCAGCATAGAGTATTATGGTTAAATCAGGTGCTGCCTTTTGATAAGTTTCTATGCTTTGAAACAGATTTGCTGCATCCACTTGTTTTTTCTCTACATAATATTCCAGATCCTTTGTAATAGATACATTGATTGTTTTCTGAGGAATAGATTGACCGGAATTTGATCTTGGCAGAAATAATTTTACCACATTAGGGTTTGCAACTGCTGATGCAAGCAGGAAGAATAACAGCAGGAAAAACATAATGTCATTTAATGCTGAAGTATGAACCTCAACAGTCCCTCTTTGTCTTTTTCTTAGATTCATTTTCCGGGCTCCTCTAACAAATCAATAAATTCAATGGCATCGGTCTCCATTTTTAGTATGATTCTGTCTACCATAATATTTAATATATGATATAGAACATAAGCAATTATACCGATGATTAGTCCGGTGGCCGAAGTAATCATTTTTACATAAAGTCCACCAGAAATGGTTCCAATTTCAATGATTCCTTTAACTGAAACCTCATGAAAAATTGTGATTACACCAATGATAGTACCCACAAAACCAAGCATAGGTGCAATTCCTGCTATGATACCAAGTATGCTTATGTTTTTCTCCAATTTTGAAACCTCCAGTTTTCCAACATTTTCAATAGCACCTTCAATATCTTTAATTGGTCTTCCTATTCGTAATAAGCCTTTTTCAAGCATCCGTCCCAATGGGGTGTTGCTGTTCCTGCAAATGGCAAGAGCTGAATCAAGTTTTGCTGATTTTACACTCTGCTTGACTTGTAACATGAGATTCATTTCGTTTTTGGAAGCTTTTCGAATAGTTAAATAACGCTCTACAAATATTACCAGACCCATAAAGGCCAAAAATGCGAGTGGTACCATAACCCAGCCCCCTTTGAACAGTAACTCAATGAATCTTAATTCTTCAGTTGTTGGCATTGTTTGAATAGTTGATGCTGCAGCATCAGCTACAGGGCTTAAAGTGTCAATTTGCAATAGGTACATTTTTATGGATTTTTTAACGGTTTAACTCTGGCTATCCAGGCATCTTTATTGATATCTTTTTGAATCTGCTTTAGTTCATTATTTGCAGATGCTTCCTCGACAAAAGAACCTAAACTGATTTTCATTATTTTCCCTGGCAGATTCTCAACTATTTTTGCTTTGTAACCTTTTGAATTCATTTCGATTATAAAGCTTTCTGCGTCTTTTTTTCTAGCAAATGCAGCAACAATGATCTCATAACTGATGCCTTCATTGCTTGCATTAACTTTTTCATCAGGTAGACCTACAGCAGGTTTATTTTTAATTTCTTTTTGTGAAGATTCTAAAGTTTTTTCATTAATTATTGCACTACTGTCAGTTATTACGGCTTGGGTATTAACTGAATCTGAGGCTGCTGTGATTGAGGTTTTGATAGGTTCAACAGGAGCTGAAGTGCTGGCTTTTGGCGAAATAATATTCCTTACAAAAAGATTAAAATTCTGATTAAAATAGAACAATCCAAAGAGTGTGGCAGAAATAGTAAGAATACTTATTGTCAGAATAGGCAACAGCCTAGATTTTGGGGAATCGATATCCATTTCTTCCTCTACTTCATTTTCTTCAACCTGAGAATGAAGGTTAGAAAAATCTGTTAGTATTTCTTCATTTGGAGAAGCAATACTTTCTTTTTGTAGTTCAGGAATTGGTTTTAGTCCATAAAACTTGCCATTGATTTTAAAACCTTCTGTTGGTTTAAATGCCAAATTATTGTTTTCCTTATGAAGGATGCCCAAATGATTTATTTCAATAGCATCTGAACTATTGAGAATGTCCCGAATATTTTCTGTGAATTTTTTAATCAATTCTTCTGATGAAGATGTACTAAGATCTCTCTTCAGACTTATATATTCACTTAATAATGAGGAGTTAAAGGAGGTTTCTTTAAATGATAAGTGATAGGAAGGAGGGTAAAACAAATTACTTTGACTATCAAATTTACCAGCAATTCGTTCTTTAGTAAAAGTTCCCAAACCGGTGACGCTTACCACATCCTGTTCACTTAGCAATTCTGCGATGTAAAGTCCGATTTCCATTCTACGGTAAAGTTAAATTATAATTATCATTAGACAAAAATGCATTAAAATGCATAGTTTACCCCACCTAAAATGTTCATTCCCAATCTTGGATAATAAAGAAATCTTTGATATTGTTGGCCTATCAGATTGTTTGCTCGAATATAAACGCCGATTTTGCTATTTACTTTATATTCTGCACCCGCACTCAGATCAATAAAGCCGTCTATGCTTTTCGAAGCAAATGTTCCCGGTGTTCCATTTACTCTTGCATAAACATTGTCTTGAAATAATACTTCAGCATCAATAATTACCTTTCTGTTGATTTGGAACTTAGCATTAGACATCAGTCGGAGACTAGGTTTAAACCAAGCTTCTTTTTCTGTAGCCAGTGTATAATTTAATAGTTGTGCTTTGCCATTCAGGTTTAGAAATTCTGATGCTTTAACATTGATTTCACCCTCAAAACCCAGAATATTACTTTCTCCATTGTCATATACTGTTTCAAATCGATTTGTAAGAGACTGGCTATTCACAAACAATTGGAGGTCATCTATGGTTTTGTACCAGGCCATTATTTTATAACCGAATTCGGCACTAGCATTCCCCTTAACGCCACCATAAATATTCATTTTCTCAAGAGAATTTTTGATTGCGATGTTTTTATTTAGGTAAGGATTCTCAAAGGCAAGATCTCTGAGATTTGTTTTTAAGACATCTCCATTAACACCAGCGAATATAGTGGCATATCCCTGGATAATTGGTAATTCAGCAAAAACTGCAGGGAATATATTAAGTCTTGACTGAGTTCCAAATTCCTGAACTATGTTTGCTCCAAGGTCAAGATTAAAACCTTTTGCTTTTAGTTTTATATAGGGATTGGCTCGTAGTATGTTGTTGCTAAACTGGTAAGATTGATCTTTAGTAGATGTTAAATCGATGGAAGTATTCACACCAAAATTTGTTTGTTTCACTTCCTTGTTAAGTGATCCTCTGAGTAAGAATGAACTTTCACGAGCCTCCTCAAGATTACTGAACTGGTAGGCATTGATATTTGCAAAATAATTAAAAGAGCTATTTTTAGAATAATTGCTAACCAATTCAGCTTCGCCACCTATTGTACTGAAGCGTAATTTACTCATATCAGCAGCCACCGCAGTTAGCGGATCAAAGCCATAAAAATTGCTTGCATTTCTGTCATAAATCAATTTTCCACTCAATGCATAATCATCAGTGATTGAACGGCCAAACAAACCAAACTCCTGTTTTGAAAATTGCTGTAACTCCATACTTCCTTTTTGTGAAAGATGTTTAATAAAAGCACCAGCCTGCAAAGCTTCATCCTTTCCGGTGCTGATATAGATTTCACCTAAAGCGGTATTGAAATTACCCGCACCAGCTTTTATGTAATTATTGCTAAGCAAAGCAGGAAGCTCATCTGCCATTTTTTGAGCTTGTAATTCTTTTATATTGGTATTTAAATCCAGTTTTTTATCGATGATAATATAAGTAAGTACTGGTTTAAATGCTGCCACCGTATTCATGTCAGGATTTCTTCTGATTTTAACGGCATCTGCAAGAACCGGTTTGTAGGGTCTGACAACTTCTATTTCTTCCAATAATGTTCCCGCAGCATCTGCTTGCTTGGCTGGTGGGTTCTGGTCATTTTTCACCTGTGCATTGGTCAATACAGACAAACTAAATAAGCTTAAGAACAGAGTATATTTAAATAAATTGAAATTCATTATTTAGCGCGTTTATTCAGTAAATCCAACTTTTCTTTAGCTAGCGAAAGGATACCATCTTCCGTATCATCATAGTTTTCAATTACACTTTGAAGAGTGCTCTTTGCTTGAAAAGTATCTTTCATTGCAACATAATTATCAGCAATCAGAATATAGGTTTTGGCAACCCAATAGTCATGGGATGGCATTTTATTAGTCAAATCAAATGCGGTAGCGAGTGATTTTTTATACTCTTGTTTTTTATATGCTAATTCTGCTAAAATATATTTCGCTTCTGCACCGGTAACAGTTTGGGTACTGTCAACAATTGCTTCTATTTCTTTAACAGCCTGAATGGTGTCACCTATTATCAGATTTGCTTTCCCAGAGTATAAACCAGCTCTTAAAACATCTTCTTCTGATGATTTCTCTGATTCTCTTATGAATTTTACGTATTTGAGTGTCTCATCAGGCAAACCCATGCTGGCATATGCTTCCATCAAATTATTAACTGCGAAATTGTAGTTTGATTTATATTCTGAAGTTAATTCCAGCTTTTTGAGATGCACAATAGCTTCGTTGTATTTTTCTTTTGCGATGTAAATTTTGGCAATGCTCATTAATGCCCTTTCGGTATAATCGCTTGTCCAATCGTTTAAAATATACTCATAGTCTGGAATTGCTTCTTCAGGTCGTTTTAGTCTTACCAGACTTTCAGCTCTTATAAATCTTGCATGTTTATCATGCACAGCTTTTGGAAATTTATCAAAATAAGCATTCACCGATTCAAATGTGCCTTGGTGATCACCATTTAAAAATCGGTTGTTTGCAGCCTGAAAGGTAATGTTGTCTTGTTCATAAGAGCTTAGGTTTCCTATGCTTGTACTGTTTGCGTAGTCCAAAAATCCTGCTGCATCTGATCTTTGCAGGTATATGTTCTTTATTGATTCAAGCGCTAATTTAGATTCATCAGTAGTTGAGTATTCGCTGATCACGCGTTTAAAGGTAATTAAGGCAGATTCCTCTTGATCCTGATTCAATTCAACAAGTCCAATTGTGAAGAGTGCTCTGGGTACGTAACTACTTCTGGGATATTTTTCTATTAAAGCACTCAGGTCATTTTTTGCAATTTCGTAATCACCCTTGATGAAATAAGTATAAGCAATTTCAAATCCTGCGTCATCAGAATAATTAGATTTCGGAAATTGTTGAAGCAGAGATTGGTGGGTTGTAATCTTTAAATCATTTTGTCCCTGCAAGCCCTGAATCATACCTCTCTGAAACATCGCATAATCCTCGCTTGATGTTTTATACGAGACAATCCGATCATAATATCCAATGGCATCACCATAATCTTTTAGCACAAAATAGGAGTCTGCCAAGCGAAGTACAGCATCATTGATTGTATTTATATCTTTTTCATTTCCCTGTAAAAAACGTCTAAAATATGTTGCCGCTTTTCGGTAGTTTTCATGTTCAAATGCTGCATAAGCCAGGGCATAATGTGCAAAATTATAAACATCGGTTTGCTTTGCGGCCGGTAAATTCATGAACTTTTCAAAGTTTTCTACAGATTCTCCAAACTTTCTTACTTCGTACATCGCTTCTGCAAGCCAATAAGTAGATAGCGCATGTATCTCTTTATCAATAACATTGGTATTTGAGCGCATGAACATGGATATTCCGTTTTGAAAGGCGCGCTCATTATAAAATTCAAGTCCCCTGAAATAGGTAACTTTTTGATATACACCATTAGCTTCACGGTTTCTGTTAGGGATACTCTCAAGGATATCGATGGCATCCTTATAATTTTTTGTAGTCAGTAATATTTCCCCTAGCAGTACTTTTGCTTCATCTAGTTTTTGTGAATAGCTGTATGTTTTGATGAATAGCTGGGTTGCATCTAAAGCAACCTGATGAAAATCAAGCTCATAAGATAGCTTAGCATAATTGAACAATCCTTCTTCCTGTAATTTTTTATCCAGATTAATTCTGGAGGCCTTAAAAAAGGCACTTCTAGCGCCTTGCTTATTATTTGTTTTAAGAAAGGATTCACCTAAAGCAATCATCCCACTCTGGAAATACTCATCTGTTGTTTCAAGTTTTTCGAGTTCAATAATAGCATTCTTATAATCTTTTAATTTAAACCAGGTATAACCAATTTGGTAATTGTCCTGATTATTTTGTGTTCGTCCCTGATCATTTTTTTGAAAATCTTTATAATATGAGCCTGCGTTTATGTAATCAGACTTTGCAAAAAATGAAGCTCCAATAATTCTAAACATTTCTGTTTCATAGAGTTGTTTAGTAGATTTTAGTATTGGGATAGCATAATTGATTACATCATCATATCGCTGGTCCAAAAAATACATGGCAGAAATATAGTATGGATAGCTGCTTTCATAGGGTTTTGAACCCTTAAGTCTTTCAAACTCTTTTAATGCAGTTTTATAATCTTTTTGCAGATAACTTATATAGCCATAATAGTAAACAGAAAGTTCGTTATAGGTAGTTTTCTCATTCCTTAATTCGGCAAATATTGGTTTTGCCTGATCATATTTTTTTAACTCGAAATAGGAGTAAGCAAGTTTATATCTGTATTCTGAAGATTCTTTTCCGGAAATATTGTTTCCTTCAAGTTTTGTTAGCCATTCAATGGTTTTTGGATAGTTCTTTCTTGAAAAATAAGATTTACCCAGATGGTAATAAGCTAGTTTTGTATAATTACTTGCAGAAAATTTAGATATAAATTCACTTATTAGTGATTCTGCATCGCTGTTATTTAACTCAAGGGCACATAAGGCTATATAGAATTCAGAATTTTCTTTGATAAGACTAAATTCAGAATTAGATTCTGCATGCGCAGAACTTGTTTGTTCAGTTTGTATGGCACGGCTAAATTGTTGGGATGCTGCTGCATATTTGCCCTGATCCCATAATTCTAAACCACTTTTATAAAACTGATTTACTTCGATCCATGCAGAATTCTGAGCAATTGCTGGAAAGGCGAAAAATGTAAATAGAAGGGTGAAAAGTGCGTATCGTCTGAACATAAATAACCAAAATATTTACTGCTAATTTAATCCAAAGGCCTTTAGGCTATTCAAATTAGTAATTAACATGTGTTGAAAACAGAATAATAACGAACAATTACAAATGATGTTATCAGGTAATGATAATTGAAGAAATCTTAAAATATAGCACTATTTGTTTCTCTGATTAGCAAGCAGATATAAAATAGCCATTCTAATTGCAACACCATTTTCAACCTGATCAAGTATAATTGATTGTTTACTGTCTGCAACATCACTTGTGATTTCTACTCCCCGATTAATTGGGCCAGGGTGCATAATGGTGATTTCTTTATCGAGTGAATTTAGAATTTGTTTGTTAAGGCCATACATCATACTATACTCTCTGAGAGTTGGAAAGTATTTTATATCCTGTCTTTCGAGCTGAATTCTAAGCATATTAGCAACATCACACCAATTTAATGCTTTAATAAGGTCATGTTCAACCTTAACGCCTAAGGTTTTTATGTACTTTGGAATTAATGTGCTCGGTCCACAAACCATTACTTCTGCGCCTAATTTCTGCAGACAAAGCATATTTGATAATGCAACCCTTGAATGAAGCACATCACCAATTATAGCTATTTTGCGCCCTTTAACCTCACCGTATCTTTCACGGATGGAGAAGGCGTCAAGAAGTGCCTGAGTGGGATGCTCATGTGCGCCATCGCCTGCATTCACAATCTGTGCATCTACGTGCTTACTTAAAAAGACACCAGCCCCGGCATAAGGGTGCCTCATTACTACCATGTCAACTTTCATTGACAATATATTATTCACGGTATCAATTAAGGTTTCTCCTTTGCTAACAGACGATGAGGAAGCAGTGAAATTTACTACATCTGCAGAAAGTCTCTTTTGTGCAAGTTCAAATGATAGCCGTGTACGGGTTGAGTTCTCAAAAAATATATTGGCAATAGTAATATCACGTAAGGATGGTACCTTTTTTATTGGCCTATTCAAAACATCTTTAAAGGTATCGGCAGTTTCAAATATCAATTCAATATCTCTTAATGTGAGATCTTTTATCCCGAGCAGGTGCTTAGTGCTTAAAGTTTGAATTGATTCTGCCATTATTTTTCAGATAGTAAGATTACTTTGTCTTCTTTATCGGTTTCCTTCCAGCTAACAATAACTTTTTGGGATGCGATGGTGTCAACTTTGATACCAATATAATCAGCTTCTATTGGCAGATGTCTTGAAAATCGTCTGTCTACCAGTGTCAATAGCTCAACTTTTTCTGGTCTTCCAAATGATTGTAAGGCATCCATAGCTGCTCTTATGGTTCTACCGGTCCATAACACATCATCCATTAGGATTACCTTTTTACCTTCAATGATAAAATCAATCTCAGTGCTGCTGGGAATTAATAATCCTTCTTTACGACGAAAATCATCTCTGAAAAATGTTATGTCCAGATTCCCGCTTTCTATCTTAACATCAGGTAAACTCACTTTGAGTTCTGCAATGATTCGCTTTGCAAGAAAAATCCCACGTGGTTGTATGCCAAGTATAACTGAATTTTCAAAAAGGTTGTGATTTTCGATTAATTGATGGCAAAGACGCTGTATGGTAATTTGAAATTTGGAACCGTCAAGCAGTGTTAACCTTTGCATCTTGGTATAATTTGATCAAAAATAAGGAAAAAAGATAAAAGCTGAAAGGAATAAGCTAAAAGTTTGTAGGTAAGTTTTAAAATGGGGCTAAAGATTTAGTTTGCTGGGATAATTGAGCATTGATTACTTTGGGCCTTGTAAAAAACAAAAAAGCCCTGATGGGAATCAGGGCTTTGATATTATTAGAATTTAAATCTTACGATTATTCTTCAGAAGCTTCTATCACTCCAGTTTTTGAAGCTGCATCATCTTCGGTTTTCTTAGCTTTCTTAGCTTTGCTTTCTGCACCTTCCATTTTCTCTTTCAATTGTGCAAGAACTCCAAGATCACCTAAAGTAGATTTTTCAACAGACTCCTTTACCTTTTTAACTGCAGTGGTTGTTGCTTTTGCTTCCTTCTTTTTGGCATTAAACTCTTCTTTACGTTCTTCTGCTTTGGCCTCTTCCCAGATACGGGCGTGAGAAACTACAATACGTTTAGAATCTTTATTGAATTCAATGATTCTGAAATCAGCAGTTTCCTCAGTTTTTACTGAACTGCCGTCTTCTTTTGCCATATGTTTTGTAGGAGCAAATCCTTCAACACCATAAGGTAAAGCAATGATTGCACCTTTATCTGTTACTTTCAATACAGTACCTTCATGGATAGAATCCATTGTGAATACCGTTTCAAAAGTTTCCCAAGGATTTTCCTCTAGTTGCTTGTGACCTAGGCTTAATTTGCGATTCGCTTCATCAAGTTCCAGTACAACCACATCTAGTTCTTCACCAACTTTAGTAAACTCATTAGGGTGATTGACTTTTTTAGACCATGAAAGATCAGATATATGAATTAAACCGTCGATACCTTCTTCAATTTCTACGAATACTCCGAAGTTGGTCATGTTTTTTACTACAGCTTTGTGTTTGCTTCCGATAGGATAGCGTTCGCCAATGTTTTTCCATGGATCTGGAGTAAGTTGTTTGATACCAAGGCTCATTTTACGCTCATTACGATCTAAAGTCAATACCTGAGCTTCTACTTCATCTCCAACTTTCAGGAATTCCTGTGGGTTACGAAGATTTTGTGACCATGACATCTCAGATACGTGAATCAAACCTTCAACGCCTGGAGTAATTTCAAGGAATGCGCCGTAATCTGCAACAGTTACAATTCTACCTTTTACCTTAGAACCGATTTCTAAAGCTATATCCAACGCTTCCCAAGGATGTGGTGTTAATTGCTTTAATCCTAATGCGATACGTTTTTTCTCGTCATCGAAGTCCAAAACTACTACATTGATCTTTTGATCAAGGTTCAATACTTCACGTGGATGCTCTATGCGGCCCCATGAAATATCAGTTATGTGTAACAGTCCGTCTACGCCACCAAGGTCAATAAACACACCGAAATCGGTAATGTTTTTAACTATACCTTCAAGTACTTGTCCTTTTTCCAGTTTCGCAACGATCTCAGTTTTTTGATTTTCTAAATCGTCTTCAATCAATACTTTGTGAGAAACTACAACGTTTTTAAACTCATGATTGATTTTAACAACCTTGAATTCCATTGTCTTACCAACATAAACGTCATAATCACGGATAGGCTTGATGTCGATCTGAGATCCCGGAAGGAAAGCTTCTACACCCATTATATCCACAATCAATCCACCTTTGGTACGGCTTTTAACAAAACCAGTAATGATTTTGTCCTGATCCAAAGCTTCATTGATGGTTTCCCATGAACGTTGTGTTTTTGCGCGTTTACGTGATAAAACTAATTGTCCGTTTGCATCTTCTTGTGATTCAACAAACACATCAACTGTGTCACCGATTTTAAGGTCAGGGGTATCACGGAATTCGGATAAAGATACCAAGCCATCAGATTTAAATCCAATGTTTAGTACTACATCTTTATTGTTAATTAAAACAACAATTCCTGAGATTATTTCACCCTTGTTGATTGAATTGAAAGTTCCGGCATACATTTCTTCAAACTTTTCACGGTCTGCAGCGCTGTAATTTCCGAAGCCTTTATCATCAGCATCCCAGTCGAAATCACCAGAAGGGGTGATGAGTGTTTTTGATTTGATCTCTTCGATCGACACTGAATCAGCTTCTGATTCAATGGTTTCCTTGTGTTTAACCGTAGTGGTTTCTTCGCCTTGTAGCTCCGCTTGTTTAGCAGTTAACTCCTTTTCGGCTTCTAGTTTTTTGGCCATTAATTAATTTATCTCCTTTTTCCAATTATTAAATCGGACTGCAAAGGTAGAAAATTAGATTTTTAATAAAAAACATTTCTTTGCTTTATTTTTAATTGAATCCCAATATTTTAGGTAATTAACAGATTATTGGAAATATAAAGCCAAATTAAGAAGCTTGTAAACCTTATTATGATTGAATCAGGCAGTTTTATTACAGTATATTTTAGGTTAGCAATGGGTTTATATGGGACAAAGCAAAATTCAGTTGCATTTCCTGATTTATTTTAGAGTTATCCAGAACAATTGCATCATCAGCTTTAATCAGCGGACTTTCTTCTCTGGTAGTATCCTGATGATCCCGAAGCGCAAGGTTGGAGTAGATCTCTTCCAGACTTACATTTTCACCCTTACCTATTAATTCTTTAAATCTTCGTTCAGCACGAATCATTGGGTCGGCAGTCATAAAAAATTTAAGCGTTGCATCGGGAAAAACTACAGTACCGATGTCGCGACCATCCATTATAATATTTTTAGATTTGCCCATTCTTTGCTGTTGTCTGACCATTTCTGTACGCACAGCTTTGATTGCGCTTACCTGACTCACTTTTTCAGATACTGGCATCTTTCTGATTTCTTCGGAAACATCTTCCTCATTTAAAAAAACAAAAGTTTGGCCATCGCTATATTCAAAGTTAATATGGATTTTATTCAATGCCTCATCTATAGCTATTACATTATTCAAGTCAATTTTTTTTCTTAGAAAATACAGAGTCACTGCCCGGTACATAGCACCGGTATCTATATAAATAAAACGAAGCTTTTTTGCCAGGGCTTTAGCTATTGTACTCTTTCCACAGGATGAATAACCATCGATGGCTATAACTATGTTTTTGTTCATTAATACAAAAATAGAATTTGAAATCGATTTACTGACCATATAATTGTTAAATGCACTCAAAATTATGATGAGAATCAATAATTTTGGGGATGAATTTTCAGATAAAGGATCTACTAAAAGAGATCAGCTTTAAAACCTCCAGAAGTGGGGGTAAAGGCGGACAAAATGTCAATAAGGTTTCTTCAAAAGTTGAACTGAATCTCAATATCAGCACATCTGATTTGTTTTCAGATGAGCAAAAAATTATTTTATTAGAAAAACTTGCTAACAAAATATCTTCAGCAGGAGTTCTTCAAATTATTACAGAGGAGGAGAGAAGCCAGTTGATGAATAAACAGAAATGTCTGGTAAAACTAAGGCAATTAATTAATAATGCCCTTTATCTACCCCCAATTAGGAAAGCTACAAAGCCTAAACGATCAGCTGTAGAGAATAGGCTCAAAATCAAACATCTCAATTCTTTGAAAAAAATCAGTAGAAAGGATTATCTTAAGGATTAGGCAATTATAAATTCATTCGGTACAACAATGCAAATGAGCCATATTGATGGGGTTTTACAAAGCTTTTTATTTCCCTTGATTTAA
>Ga0164293_10004034_pt1 | contig 12561 bp, 10 predicted proteins | sample GEODES118metaG_FD_111487 | JGI IMG/M metagenome (GOLD analysis project Ga0164293, IMG submission 111487) | Eutrophic lake water microbial communities from Lake Mendota, Wisconsin, USA - GEODES118 metaG | ecosystem: Environmental > Aquatic > Freshwater > Lake | place: USA: Lake Mendota... | reverse complement strand
TGCCTTCAATTCAAGTTCTGAACAATTTAGAAAATTGAGATGATCCATTGTACCAGGTTATCAGATCTGATCTTCGATGGCGAGTTGAGCCTTTGGTAGAGCCTGATTTGATTGCATTGTGTGCTGAATGGCATGCAAAATTTGACGAATTTTTTGACATAGGAGACAGTGGATAATTTTAGAATCAGAGGATGTAACATTCCGAAACGCCTCGAACCTAAGTTTATTCAGGGCAAGGCTTTTAAAATCTTTACTTACTGAAAGCGAATTAAAGCTTCCTGAAGTTGAACCAATTGAGACTTTGATTTTTCCAAAAGCTCTCGGTCTAAGGCCACAACTTCTTCATCTGCATTCTTCACAAATTTTTCATTAGTAAGTCTTGCAATGAGGCTTGCAACATCCTTATTCAATTTTTCAATAGTCTTTTGAATCCGTTTAATTTCTTCATTGAAATCCACAAGGCCTTCCAGCGGAATGACAACTTTAACTTGTAAGTCTTTGTACTGAACTGGAGTCACTGCACATTTCAATAAATTGGTTTCCGTTCCAATGACGAGCTCGCCGAGTCTTGCCATTGATATCAAAGTGGATTTGTTGATACTTAATATTTTTTGTAATTTTTCGTCTTGAATCACCAGACAAATGTTCAAAGGTATCGCAGGAGAAATGCGATTTTCACCACGAATATTTCTGACTGCAGCTATAACCTCTTTTAGAATCTCAACTTCTGTCGCTGAATCTTCAGATCCACAGTCGAGAAGTGCTTGATCCCCTAGCACTGTAGGATATTCATCTATGATGCAAGCTTGGGCTCGGATTGGAAGTTTTTGATAAATTTCTTCAGTTATAAAAGGTGTAAACGGGTGTAGCAATCGGACAATTCGGTTCAGGACTTGTGCGAGCACTAACTGAGTGGCTTCTTTTTCAGGACTGTCTGGCCCCTGGAAAATAGGTTTAGTAAATTCAATGTACCAATCACAAAACTGATACCAGGTAAAATGATAAAGAGCTTGAGCCGCATCACTGAAACGCTCACCCTCTAAGGATTCCTCTACCTTTTTTTCCACATCTTTCAGTGCAGATAAAATCCATTTATCATAAACAGATAAATTTGCTTTTTGAGGTAAAGCTTTTACCCCCTCAACTGGAACTTTGAAGTTCTGAAGATGTGAGAGCGAGAATCTTGTCGCATTCCAAATCTTGTTCATGAAATTTCGGTAGCCTTCGAGGCGCTGCTCGCTGAATTTAAAGTCACGGCCACCATACAAGTGAGCTAGAAAAGAGAAGCGCAAAGCATCTGCCCCGTACTTATCAATCATATCCACAGGATCAACAGAATTTCCTAAGGACTTACTCATTTTGCGACCCTGAGCATCTCTGACTAAACCATGAATATAAACAGTTCTGAATGGAATATCGCCTTTAAATTCGAGGCCCATCAAGATCATCCGTGCCACCCAGAAGAAAATAATATCGTGGCCGGTCACTAAGTATGAGGTAGGATAAAATGTTTTCTGTGTTTCAGTGTCCTTCGGCCATCCCATTGTGGAGAAGGGCCATAGAGCAGAGCTGAACCAAGTGTCCAGTACATCTTCATCTTGTTTAATTTTATCGGATCCACAAGAACTGCAAACGGTTGGAGGTTCTTTCTCGGTCACTGTAATGGCTTGGCAAGTTTCACAGTGCCAAGCTGGAATTTGGTGTCCCCACCAAAGTTGCCGAGAAATACACCAGTCTTCGATGATGTTCATCCAGTGGAGATACACCTTTGTCCAAGACTCAGGCTCGAATCTTAAAGTGCCTGATTCCACAACGCGTCTTGCAGGGATAGCGAGTTTATCCATTTTCATGAACCATTGTTCACTCAGGAAAGGCTCGACGACTGCACCGGTTCTTGAGCAGTGACCTACAGATTGCATGTGAGACTCTTCTTTAACTAAAAGATTTTCTTTTTTTAAATCTTCTAAGACCCGCTTGCGAGCTTCTTGAACTTTGAGGCCTTTATAGGGGCCTGCATTTTCGTTTAATGTGCCATTTTTTTCTAGGATATTGATAAATTCTAAGTTGTGGGTTTTACCAATTTTATAATCATTAAAATCATGGGCAGGTGTGATTTTTACAACCCCTGAACCAAATTGAGCATCCACATAAACATCTGCAATAATTTTTATTTTTTTATTTAGCAGTGGAAGAATAACATTTTTTCCAATGAAGGCTTTGTATCTTTCATCTTCAGGGTGAACACAAACGGCAGCGTCACCTAATAAAGTTTCTGGCCGAGTGGTGGCAACAGTCAAAAAACCAGAGCCATCTTCGAGGGGGTATTGGATATGAAACAAAGTGCCTTTGATTTGTTGATGTTCAACCTCTAAATCAGAAATAGCTGATTCTAAAGGCGTGGACCAATTCACAAGTCGTTGGCCGCGGTAAATCCAACCTTTTTTGTGAAGAGCCACAAAAACTTTTTTAACAGCATCAGACACGCCTTCATCTAAAGTGAAAGTGGATCTGTCCCAATCGCAAGAATCTCCTAATTTTTTCATCTGAGAATAAATGCGATTTCCGTACTGGTGTTTCCAGTCCCAAACTTTTTCGACAAATTTGTTTCGACCTAATTGATGTCGAGTGAGCCCTTCTTTTTTTAATTCTTTTTCCACCACGGACTGAGTGGCAATGCCCGCATGATCTGTTCCCGGTAACCAAAGAGCGTTAAAACCATTCATACGTTTCCAGCGAATCATCAAATCTTGAATCGTGTGATCAAGTGCGTGTCCAAGGTGTAAGAAGCCAGTCACGTTAGGTGGGGGTAGGATGATACTGAAAGGTGGCTTTGTCGAAAGATCATGAGCTTTGAAATAGCCGGACTCTTCCCACCATTGGTAGGTTCGTGTTTCAACATCTTGAGGATTGTAGCGATCGGATAATTGATTCGTGTTCATTTAGAGAAGTTAACATGCATGTGCTGCTAACTCTTCGGTCAACGCAATGCATCTGGCCTACTGAAGTAGGGTTTGAACTTTCAAAGATTTGAGATGCTTTTTCTTTTCGCGAATTTTGATTTTGAATCGATCCTTGTTGCACAAAGCAGTCAGACCCTTTTTCTTTTTACCTTTATGATTGTATAAAACTGTCGCCTTCTTTTTCCCGTGACACTTGCCTTCAACGACAAAATCCACGTCTTCCTCATAGAGATCGGAAACTTCAGGACTTTCAGGTTCCTGTTCCGAATCCTGATCCTCTTGTGCATCATCTAGGGCTGGGCCTCGATCTTCAGTTTCTGCTATTTCTGTAGGTGCTTGAATATCAATGGATTCAACCGCATCGATCATTTCCTGTGGAGTCGAAATGGGTTCAGTTTCTGCAACCAATGGATTTTCATTTTCCAATGGCGCCACTGAAGGCTCTGCTGTCTCTGGTTCAAATTCCACATTTGTGATGGGAGTTCCTTCAACGACAATCATGGCTGGGTTCGTTGCAGTTTCTTCAATGTACGAGTCGGGCGCGAGATCTGATTCAACTACGGGCTCCATCGATGCGGGTTCAGCTGGCTGAGGTTCATCAGGGCGAGATTCGGTCAGCACATAGCGGGGCTTACTGACAATGACGGGTTCTGCAGGTCTTGCACTTTCGCTTTCAATTGGAGTGACAGGTTCCTCGACTTGAGTCGGCAGTCCAGGTCCTGCTGAATTGTGTCCGAGGCCAGAAACACTGCAACCCACTTGAGTTAAGAAGATGGAAATTAAAACTAAAAGTACATTACTCTTATTCATAGCGACTGCTTTAATTATCGGTCATTTTATCTGGGATCTTTAAAATTTTTGAAGAGAATTAAGGCCTTCCTTTATGAAGAAGACGTTCAAAAATCCACTTGCCTCTAGAGCATCAACCAATTTGACCGATTGCTGGCCGTTATCACAGCAGACTAAAATTGCCTCATGGGGGGGATGATTCTTTTCTTTTAATTTTTGTAGAGCTTCATCTTCAGTCGTTCTTAATTCAAGGCTTTCAAGATGCCTTTGATAATAGGGCTGTTTGAACATCAGAGGCAGTGATGCAGTCAAATTAATAAATACAAACGGAATTCGATTTAGAACTAAATTTTCGAATTGAAAACTGCCAATTTCATTTAAAATAGATGCCATAGAATTGGTTACTCTTTCGCCTTATCAGGAATAATTTTTCGGTTTAAATAAATCAGGAGTAATGCGAAAATGGCAAGTCCCGTTGAAAACCAAAATGGGCCACCAGCATTGAAGCTATAAAGAATTCCTCCGATCGAAGGTCCTAAAATTCGCCCTAAAGAAGAAAGAGATTGGGTGACACCGGATGTGGATCCCTGTTCATTTTCTGGGGATAGCAAACTGATGGAACCCGTGAGAGAGGGATTGGCGTGGCCAATTCCCAGAGCGATCAAAGTCATAGACAATGTCATGACCCAAAGATTTTGTGCAGGTGCTATCAGAGCCATTCCAAGAATAAACAAGGGAACAAAAACGAGAAGAATTTTTTTCTCTCCCCATTTGGGTAAAAGTTTTCTAACCAAATAACCTTGGGTGAACACTAATATGATTCCGATAAATGCAAATCCAAAACTTGTTTCTTTTAAGTTCCATAAAAATCGATCCGCCATAAAATAAACAAGGGTGGCTTCCATGCTGGCCATGGCGAAAGTGAGAAAGAAAAAGGACAGGATTAAAGGTCTTAGTTTTGCGTCCTTAAGCTTGTCAAACAGAGCAGTTAATTTGTGGCTGCCTTTTGTGTTCCTATTTTCACTTGATAATGTTTCCGGAAATTTAAAATAGGCAAAAATAAATGTGATGAGAAAGAGACCAGAAACGCAGAGGCTAACGAAAGTTGTTCTAAAAAAAGGCTCAGTCGAAAAAGATTCAGACAGGATTGAAAGCCCACCACCAATGGCAGGTCCGAAAACAAATCCCAATCCAAATGCAGCCCCAATCAAGGCCATTCCTTTTGACCTTTCCTTTTTTGCAGTCACGTCAGCCATCGCTGCGTTTGCAGTCGAAAGACTAGCTCCAAAAAACCCAGTCAATGCACGCATGACGAAAAGCATTTCTAAGGACCTAGCCCAGGCAAATCCAATGTAAGCGAAAACCTCCATTGCTAAACAAATCAAAATAATTTTTCTTCGGCCCAACTGATCACTGAGACGTCCCCAAAAAGGGGCAAACAAAAACTGCATAAGTGAATAAGTGGCCATCAGAAACCCAGCCTGGGTCGAGGTCGCTCCTAGATCTCGACCCAGGTGGGGGATCAATGGAATCAAAATTCCAAAACCTAAGAGGTATAAAAACACAGTTAAAAACAAAACGATTTGGGAAGCTTTTGAAGAATCACTGGATTTTAAACTTTGAGATTTCAATTTGGATTCCTCTTGCTATGATCAATCTATGAAGTTTTTAATTTTTGCCACTCTTTTAATATTCCACTTTCAATCACAAGCCAAGATTTATGGTCCAAAACGTTATGATTATAAGGGCCTATTGGGTTTTGTAAGTGCGGATGTGTTTTCTGCCAGTGAAAATTTTGACACAGACGGAGAAGCTGTCTTACTGAACTCAAGCGGCAAGTATTTGCTTGCTGAATTTCCTTTTGGTATTCGACACCTAATAGGGTCTACGTGGGCAATAGAAGGCGAAGTGAAGGCCTCTTATGCAAACAGTAATAGTTCAACTGCCGTTATCGGCGGAGAACGTACAAACTCTCAAATTCATGAATTACGATTTTCAACCGACACCATCTTTCCCATGCAGGCTTTTGATTTAATCCCTGAGTTTGAATGGGTGATGCCCTTTGATACGATTGGTCTAGATTCCGATGACGTTCTTGTAAATGAAGGGGCTCAGTCCCTGTCATTAAAACTTCATTTACAAGCCGAATTTGGAGCCAATGATTTTTTTGGTTACTTAGGGTATGAAAGTCGTGGCAAGGGAAGATCCAATTTACTTCCTTGGTCAATAGCGCTGGGTCGACAATCCAGATCCACATTTTGGGGTGGAAGACTTTTTGGGTTTCAAAGCATAAGTGATGACAGTGATACAAATCAGCCGCTGCCAAGATTTCAATTTATTGAAAAGGTCAATGCGGGAGCCGCTCGGTTTTTTGGAGTTAACCCAAACTCTGTCGCAGCGGAAGGATTTTTTCACTTTGATTTTTCTAAAACATGGAAAGTACAAACGCGATTAGGTTTAGACCTAGCCGGAGAAAGATACTCTAAAGGAATTTTTGCTGGAATTACAGTTTTGATGGATTTTGGCCCCAATGCAGATAAGGGTCGACGGCGCGGACTTAAGGAAAATACCCCAGGCCGTGCAAGAGGAAATGGAATTGCCGTCGAGCCAGATTCGATTGATTTTAAAGAAGAAACTCAAGAGCAGGTTGACGATCAAGAATATTTTGCTCCACCTCCTGCAATTAAAGTAAAGCCACTGAACCAAATTAATAACGGTCCCAGTAGCCAAGACATCCAAAATCAAATGAATGATGTGGAAATGAAAATTGAGCTCAAAAAGAAAAGAAAAAATAAATGATTCTGACTTTTTTAAGTTTCTTGGTTCTTGGCTTCTTGATGCTGCGATTTAATTCTTATTTGGGTCGAAGACTTTCTGCACTAAGAAAATTGCACGGCTTAATTAAACCCTTAGCCCATTATTCGGGTTTGCTTGACCATGAACTTCAAAACCCTTCTCATCATGCCGACCCACTGATCACTCAAGCTGTTCTTGATCATGTTACAGAGCTTCGCTCGTTTTTGACTCGGCCCGAATCAAAAGATCTTCACTGGGGACGTCCGGCCGGCTGGGTGTTTGTTACAAATTCAATTTTGATCCGCCTCGAGGAGGGCCTTGAGTCCGCACTTGAAGGGGCCTGGGATGATTATCAAGAGGCTGTCACTCGAGACATCAGAAGTTTGCTCGGCGAAATTCAGGCCAATGCAGAATTAAAGAAACTAACAGAATCTTCGGTTGGATTGGTTGAGCCTTAAATTCATTTGAATTAATAAACACATTTTTATCTTGAATCTTAAAAATACTTTAAGATTCGCCGTGGCATTTTCAGAATTTAGTGTTGTTTATTAAGTTTCGGTCCCAAGCTTAAATGGTACAAAATGCAAATTTTCAAGGGGGAAAATAAATGCACAAATTAAGATGGATCTTTAATGTCCTTTTTTTAGGACTTGCTTTTTACATGAGCACGGCTGGTGCGCAACAGGTGAATAGTCAAAATCAATCGGCAGATGATCTTGAGCTCGAGCAAAGAGTCACAGGTCTACAAACCTTTAATTCTTCGAAATCATATCAAGCTGAAGCAAAACAGCTAGGTTTAAAAAACTTGCAGATTTTTTGGTCTTTAAACCAAAAGCAGAACCTGTCCTGTCAAGACAGCCGAAAGGTTTTATTCTCAGAGAAGTACGTGCTGACTTATGATTCAGCAGGCAATCCCTGCAGGATCTATGATTTGTCTTTCCCTAATTTTAGTGCGCTGACTTCAAATAAACAGCTCTTGCAAATTCCAATCCGAAATCTCACTTCACGGGATTACTTGGATGCACTCGATCAGAACTGGGGAGCCATTCAGACTAGAAATCGAGAATTTGCTTCTCGTTTTAATCCGCGGGTCGCGAAACGAAATTCATTTGTTGGAAATCTTAAATTTAAATCTTCAAGAGTTGGTTCTGCGCTCCCAATGCAATTCTCGCTTGCAGACCTCGAATTACAAAAGCCCTTTGTTTTAAATGAAAGCCTAAAGGCTGATTTGAAGAACTTAGTACAAAAACTGGAAAGTCGTGGAACAAATTCGTTGTACCTGCAATTGGCAGAAAATCCCGAACTTCTTTTGAAGGCGGTCAAGTTTGAATGGAGTGATTTAGATAAGGTTTACAATGTTATTTTAGACGGACGCTTTCTGCCCTTTGCTGGCCCTGTAGAAGTTCTGAATTTTCAAGAGCAATACCGAGCTCCTGTTGAAAAACTCACTCGTCAAGTTCTTGGGGATATTCTTGGGCAAATGGCTCGATTAATACCCCATCCAACTATTCAAGCTGTTGTTGAAGTTGTTATCGATGATGTTTTTGAACAAATTGAACTTCTCTATACCTATCAGTCTTTAAGGCTCGAGAGTGCATTACAGAATCTTAAGAACAGTTCGTTGAAGCCCAGTGATTATCAAGCGCTTACGGTCCGTGCATCAAACATCTTGCACGGTCAAAAATCAGATTTCATAACTCAATTTATATTAGCAGCTGTCCAGGGACAAGAGCTGGATTGGTTTGCTATCGAGAAAATGGGATCAGCTTCGAAGTACAATGTCGAGAAGCAGCGAAAAATCATGATGGCAAAAATGCACTCACGCTTGGTGCTTGAGACTGGTTGTGAAACACAAATCGTCAGCGACTATTTCGCTATTTGCCAAAAAAGTGGCAAAAAAGTCAGTGCTCACTCTTTGATTTCAGAGCAGAGAATTCCTTTCAAAACTTTCGGAGCACCCAAAATATATGATTATCAAAGGCCCTCTGCTGTCTCTTTAACTCGAGGAAGCCTTTGGATATTGTCAGCAGGACTCAGAATTGTGGGATTGCCGCTTTCTCGCAATGTCACGACAACTCTTGATGGATACTTAAAAGGATTTCTGCAATCTGGAATCAAAGACGAGGCCTTCCTGCAGTCCTCTCTTTTACGTCAGAGTTACCGGGATGAACTCACAGCGGAATCCAACTTGATGTTAAATTGGTTGTATATCCAAAACTTAAATCCCTTTTTACCCAAAAGTTTAAAAAGCGAATTGAAATTTGTTGAAATGAATAAAGGCCTTATTGGTCCATTTGAGGAGCAAAAATAATGAAATTTTTTATTTTAATCTTATCACTTAGTTTCGTCTTTCAATCCTTTGCCGCACGAGTCGCTGTCACTGACTCTGGGACTGATTTTGAACACCAATGGCTTTCGGGTCGAGAGCTGCTTAACATGAATGAAGTTCCAAACAATTTGGTTGATGATGACCGTAATGGAAAAGTAGATGATGTTGTCGGTTGGAATTTTGCAGAAGATTACGGACAAGTTTTTTACCGAGATCATCTGAGCTCAGTCACCGAGCAGGTCTTTAAAATCTTTGAAATCTTAGGACGAATTCAAAGTAATCGACAAACGGCCGAAGATGAAAAGTATTGGAAAGAAAACGTACTGAATCTTCCCAAAGAACAAAAAGATAAACTTTTGGGTGAGCTCAATTTCTACGGTCAGTACGCGCATGGTACGCATGTGGCTGGAATTGTTGCTCAGCTTGCACCGAAGTCAAAAATAATGTCAGCGCGCGTGTTTCCAGACACTTTACCTGCAAACCCCTCCAGTGCGGGTCTTCTGGCAAAGTTTGATAAAATCTCTGAGTATATATATAAGTTGATCGCAATCATTTCGAACGGAACCTTCCAAAGTGCAGCTTCTTACCTTCATGAACAAAAAGTGGATGTAGCAAACTACAGTTTAGGTGTCAGCCTTCAAATGATTGCAAGAGCCTCACTTGGACTGCAGGGAATCAAAGAGCCAACAGAAGCTCAAATTGCAGCAGAGACTCAAAAAATTTACCGACAGTATGAGCCCATCGGTCAGAAGTGGATTGGATCAGCTCCGAATACTCTTTTTGTCATCGCTTCAGGAAATGATGGAACTGACAACGATCAGCTCCCCGCATTTCCAGCAAATGTTAAAATGCCAAATAGTATTTCTGTTGCTGCTACTCAAGATTTTAGTCAGCTTGCCAAATTTTCGAATGTGGGGCTTCAATCAGTGGATATAGCAGCTCCTGGTGTTGCCATCCAAAGCTCAGTTCCCAGTTTGAATAATCAGCAAACTTTGCCAATGTCAGGAACCAGTATGGCCGCACCTTATGTCGCGGGCGTTGCTGCACAAATCAAAGATCTGAATCCAAAACTGACACCAGCTCAGATCAAACAAGTTCTAATGGAAACAGGAGATAAAAAGGACTGGCTGAAGTTAAAAGTTGTCAGTGGTAGTGTTGTGAATTCTAAGCGTGCGTATCAAGCTGCATTGGATTCTAAGTCGATGGCTCTAAGCACAGCGATTCAAAAGTCACGAATTCAAGTGTCTGACCAAAATGGATTTGTTGTTCATAGAACTTTAGAAATTCAAAATCAAAGTTCAATCTTAAAAGAGATGAAGAGCTTTGCTGAGCAAGTTGTTTTTTAAAGTGAGCCCTATCAAATTTTGCAGACTATGCAAAATTTGATAGGGCCAACCGGTGCCCAAGTCCACGCCTACATTTTAGATTCAAACACCCGCTATCTTGGTCTGCAACTCTTGTTGTAGGTCATCCTTCGGTAATTTGTTTGGTCTCCGCATAGTACTCGCGCCCGTGAGCATTCCACTTGTCATGGACTTCGTCCCAGGAGGGAAGCTGGTTGGTTTCGTAGCCAAAGGTTTTTCCAGTGGCAATTTTTCGAAAAACCTTGATGGCGATCATATGCGCACCGCTGTAGATGTATTTTTTCATGGCCTCTTGGTTTTCCCATGCCGTTAGCGTGTGCTGAATGCCGTTCACTTTTTTGACGTCAGAAAAAATCAATCCGGGAGCGCTGTCAGCTTGGATTTTGGATCGAACGGCATGCCACCAAAAAGGAAAGAAGGCGGCCCATCCTCGGATCTTTAGCCCCGTGATGGACAGATAGAAATGAGGGTGCGTTTTGAGATGTTGCTCAATTTTGCTCAGAGGGGGTGTTGTCATTCTTCGATTGAACCTGCGTCTCAGAATCAAATCAAGTTTTTCGGTTTCGATTTCTCTTTTTGTCTGACTGAGAGAAACCCGGCCCTTTTATTCCTTGGTTGAATCCTTGCCCAGGAAGGATATGACCGAAACCTAAAAAATTGTGGGAAGAAGGTTTCAGGCTTTAAAGTTTATTGAATTCCCCGTTAACTTGAAAGGCGGATGACTCCTTGGTGCCAAAAGTCGATCCTTAAGAGTTGAAATTGATTCTAGAATTCGACTGGCTGAGGTTCCACCAAAATTATTTCGCTTTTCAACGGCTGTTTCAAATGAAGTAGTATCGGTACCTACCTGAATAAATTTTTCATTGGCTTCAACTATTCTTGTTGCCACCAAACGGTAAGCATCTCTAAAGGTCATTCCTTCAGTGACCATATTGTTTGCAACGTCAGTTGCTAAAATATGACCTGTTGAAAGTAATTCGCTGGACCTTTCTTTATCAATTATCACTGAGCCAAAAGCTTTTTTGATAATGGGAAGTATTTCTCGCAAATTAACAATGGCTTCCACGATGACTCGTTTTTGTTCGTGAAAATCAGAGCAATATCCAGAGGCTATTCCTGAGTTCATAAATAAAACTTCATTTCCTAGTGCCATTAATTTTTTAGATTTCCCCCTTAAAACCTCGAAAAAATCCGGATTTCTTTTATTTGGCATAATGGATGATCCCGATGACCATTCTGGTGAAAGTTGAGCCACTTTCATTACTGATGAAGACATTAAAATAATGTCTTCACAGAAGCGTCCGATATGCAATGCTAACATTGAAATGGCTTGTGCGGTTTCGATGACACCGTCTCGGTCGCTGACCCCGTGAATGCTATTTATTGGGGGATTATGGAATCCCAAAGATTTTGAAATTGCTTTCAAATCGATTGAGATATGGGTTCCGGAAATGGCGGCACTGCCAAGGGGCATCCAGCTCATTAAATTTTGATGACAATGATAAAATTTTTCGAAGTCAGAACTAAAGTTAAGGACGTGAAAGTTCCAAATTTGTGACATTCTTATTGGCTGAGCCGCTTGTAAATGCGTGTAAGCTGGAAGGATGATATTGATATCACGCTCGGACAAATCAAGAATAACTAGGGCTATCGCATTTATTTCAGTAATAAAATAAATGCAAGAATTTGCCAAATATAATTTTAGTGACGTTGCAACTAAATCATTTCGGGATCGACCAAGATGCATTTTTTTTCCTAGGTCCCCAAGTTTTTCGGTGACGACTCGTTCGATATTCATGTGAATGTCTTCGTCTTCTAGAACCCAATTAAATGTTTTATTTTCTATTTCTTGTTCAATAGAGTCTAATTCTGAATTAATTTTATTCCCGTCGTGAACTGAAATAATATTGGCTTCGATGAGTCCGGTAACCCATGCTTTTTGAACGGTGATTTCTTCTTTAAAAAGAAACACGTCAACATCAATTCCGTGTGTTAGTTCATGGAAACCGTTTTCCTGTTTTTGGTTTAAGGCAGTTGTTAATGTTTTCATTTGTTTGCCAATTCTCGATGGCCTTGCAGCCGCGACGACAGTGTCATGATTTTTGTATACCCCAGAGAAGCTTTGTGAATATCCAATGAATCTGATTCAAAAGACACCACTGTTGGATTATAAAGGGAAAATTGACTTTGTCTGGTGTAAACTTGAACCGAGCCATACTGAATTCTAAGAGAAATTTTTCCCGATAATTTTTTGGAAGCGCCTAGAAAAAATTGCTCTAAAGACAATCGGGTATCGCTCAACCATTCTCCATCGTAGATGAGC
>Ga0164293_10004032_pt1 | contig 12565 bp, 8 predicted proteins | sample GEODES118metaG_FD_111487 | JGI IMG/M metagenome (GOLD analysis project Ga0164293, IMG submission 111487) | Eutrophic lake water microbial communities from Lake Mendota, Wisconsin, USA - GEODES118 metaG | ecosystem: Environmental > Aquatic > Freshwater > Lake | place: USA: Lake Mendota, Wisconsin... | reverse complement strand
CAAGAATTTTTGGCGGCATAGTAGGCACGGTTGCTGCGTATGTTATCTATCAGGCTCTTTGACAATATCAGCAGCCACTAGACGGCGCAGCGACGCCGCTTGACTCATTTCCACCACACCAATAGCTTTTTTGTAAGTCATAGGACGAATTGTCGTCCGGTGACCGATCGGTATCGTAGGCGCCATCAACGCAAAAGCTGCTACATGTGAATAAAAGGGGCAACGTTCATGTTTGGAATTTTTAAGAAAAAGAAAGAATTTGACGTTGAGAATTATGTCAGGGGCATGATTAGTGGAAATTCATGGTTTAACGTAAGAGATGAAATGTCATTAATTATCGGTCACGTGATTAAAAATAAAGGATATGCAAAGTTTGCCGAAGGTATGATATTTGTTAATTCTGAATGGAGTGTGGGCTGGGCGCACCTAGAAACAAATGACCTAGTTATCAAAAGTGACGGAGCAGGCAATATTATTTGTAGCGTATCCGTTGCCAATGCCATGACAAATGAAGAATGTGCGCTTTACGCTGACGATCTTGCTGACATCGGTAAGCCCAATGATATGGAAGAAGGCGTCAGTGAGCATTTTTTGAAGATGTTTTCTAACGGTGTTTGTGAAGTGCTTGGACAAAAATCTGAACAATTCAGAAATCTTCGGAGAATGTGAGAATTAATCATTCGGCACGGCGCCCTCAGATATCAGCAGTTTCCCATACAAAGCTCTAGCCATCTGAATTGCCTCGTAAGCGTTCGTCGCTGTGACATACTGCTTACCAAAGCCAACTCCTAGCTCATCCTTTTAGCGCAACAGCCGCACCACTGGCTTGCTTGTGTCATTGATTACTTCCCTTCTTCAAATCACATTGACCGCATTTGCCAACTGCTCATCACTGATCCAGCAATATCCAGCCGTAGTAGCGATGTTAGCGTGACCCATAGCCTACTGAATTGTCGCCATCCCAATGCCAGCTGCGTTCAAGAATGTGCGCAAACTATGTTGCCGAAAAATAACACATAACGTGGCAGTAGGTTTTGAAAATCCGCGTGGCGGTGGTTCAAATCCGTCCGCGGTGCTTGCGTCACGCCATAAAAAAGCCGGAGCAGCGATGGCTGCCCCGGCTCCTTTTTGCCTGAGAAATTCAGGATATTAGAATTTGTACTTCACCGAAGCGCCGTAAGTGCGCGGTTGGTTTGGATAGCCCGAAATCGAACCAGACTGCACAACGCTTGGGAAGATGACGGTGAGATATTGCGCCTTCGTCAAATTGCGACCCCAAAGCGAGAATTGCAGGCCGCTATCCAAACGGAATGTTGCCGACGCGCCCAGATCTTTGACTTCGCGCGTATATTGGCGTGTTGCTGGGTCATCAAGGATCTGCGTTTTGGACTCCATGTGATAGTCCGCATTCAGGATCAGTGAATTACCACCATTCAATTCCGCCGTATATGTAGCGCCAATGGTCGTCGACCATTTGGGAATACCTGCCGGACGACGTCCGGAAAGATTGCCAAATGCCGATGCGACATAGCTATCATATTTGGGGTCAAGATAGGTAACGGCAGCGCGCAATTGCAATGCATCTATCGGGTTGAATGAGCTGTCAAATTCGAAGCCACGTGTAGACTGCTTACCGGCATTGGTCAGAACAAAACCTGTGCCGATGAAGCTGTTGCCTTGGAAATTTTTGATCGCTTGATCAAAAACAGCCAGGTTAAATGCAACATTGTCCCATTTTGCCTTCACGCCGAATTCCATAACCGACGCCTCTTCCGGAAGCGCATAACGCGTTCCGCTGGTGAGGTTAGCGGTGGCAAGGCCAGCCGTCCGAATGGAAGACGACGCTAATGGTGCACCTTGTGCTGGTGAACCAGGGGCGAAATCCGAAGCGAATGGGCGTGAGTCAATCGACATGTTCCACGAAGTCGCCTTAAACCCTGTGCCATAGCTGGTATACAAGTTGATATTGTCACTCGCTTCCCATGCCAAGCGTACCGAATAGGTCAACTTACCATCGCTTGTTTTGCCATCTTCAACCGCATTCGGGATGTTCAAGAATGGCGGCAAGAATTGTAATGCCGCAAGACCAAGGAACGGGTTACATGTACCCGAACGCGTTGGGTTTGGCGTTGATGCCGCAGGCGCATTGGTTACCGTGGCGCAACTGTTGATACGTGGGAACAGTCCAGCGGAAAGTGCCGTACCACCAAGCGGCACAAAGCCTGCTGGAAGTGCTGCAGGTAAACCTGCGTTGGCACCAACTTGCACAAGATCAATTGCGGAGAACACGTCGGTAATCCGAATGTCACTGGCAATATTCTTCTTGTCCTTGGTGTAGTTGAAACCGCCGGTCAAAACGAGGCCGTCGGTCAGTTCCAAGTCTGCCGTACCGAAGATCGAATAGGCTTTGTTCTTATAATCCCAATCTTCAAAACGTCCTTGACCTTGGCCACCGAATGGAGCTGCGGTCGAAGGAACGCCACCCGCAGCCCGAATGGTGGGCTCGAGCGAAACATATGCACCGGCGGTCAGGGCGTTTGCATAATTGCGGAAATCCCGACCGAGCGTCAGCGCCTGCTTGTTGGAGATGCTTTCGTCAAAATAATAGGCACCCAACAAGAAGTTGAATGGACCGTCGAAATCAGATGCCAAACGCAATTCCTGCGTTTTTGTGGTGATGTCGACATCGCCACGGTTTTGGCCGATCAAATCAGCACTGGTGAAATCGCTGTCGGCGTTCGTTTTAGCACGTGACTCACGATATGCAGTGATGGAAGTGAGGCTCAACGAACCCATTTCATAGTCCGCTTGCATCGAGATGCCACCATTGGTGACGTCATTTTCCGAATTAAAATTCTGATATTCGGTGTAGCTGAAGATGCCGCGTGAGTTCACCTTACCGCCGATGGCGCGAATGGCATTACCAGTTGGGCCGTCCAGAACGTTGCCAACAAAGCAGCAATTTTCGTTAATCTTGTCATAGTCAGCGATCAAGCGGAGCTTGAAGCTTTCAGATGGCTCGATGAGCAATTGTGCACGGCTATACCAGCGGTTGCGCTCACTTGTTTTTGATCCGTCGGTCAGGTTCGTGCCGTAACCATCGGCCTTGTTGACGCCGCCAGCAAAGCTGAAAGCGATATTGTCCGTGATTGGGCCAGTCACATCGGCCTTTGCTACGATGGCGTTACGATTGCCATAGCTTAACTCAGCAGATCCGCCGAATTCATAGCTGGGTGCAGCGGTAACAATCGAAATAACGCCAGCAGATGCGTTTTTGCCGAACAAGGTCGATTGTGGACCGCGCAACACTTCGACGCGTTGCAGGTTGGGAAGGTCGCTGATCGCTGCAGCGGAGCGCGAGCGGTAAACGCCGTCGATGAATACGCCGACGGAACCTTCAATACCAGGGTTGTTGGCACCGTTACCGAAGCCACGAATGATGAAGTTTGTATTCGCCGAGCTTTGCAGCTGGCTGACGCGCAGCGATGGAACCAGTGTCTGCAAGTCTCTCAGATCGCGAACTTGGGCCCGTTCAATGGATGCAGCGGATGTTACGGATACGGCAACAGGCACTTCTTCCAGCGTCTGTTCGCGCTTAGTAGCGGTTACGATGATGACATTTTCATCAGCTGCGTCGCTAGCCTGTGGTGTATTGTCTTGTGCAAAGGCAGCTGAACCAACGCTCAGCGAAGCGATGCTGATTGTCGACAGCATGGCTGCCTTCAGCATATGATTTCCCAATTTCATATTCACTCTCCTATTGTTCATTCGACCCCGGTTTACCCGGTTTTTATTGGGGATGAGATTTTAAATTGCCCCCAGCATCCCCCTGAGCCGCTGTTAAGCATATTGCGGTATTAACGACACAAATGCTGCGCAGCAAATGCTTAGTGTCATTCGCAAAAATATAGTCGCATATGCGATAAAAATGTAACGAAACATTTCATCGCACAACAGCAGTCTGGATAGAGAATGCCCAAAATGGTCAAGAAGGGCGATTTGCCTTCAAAAATATGCGCTGCCTGCGCAAAGCCATTCGCTTGGCGCAAAAAATGGGCAAAGGATTGGAATGAGGTGCTTTATTGTTCCGACCGCTGCCGAAGGGCGCGATAGGCGCACCGCGGCATAAGCTTGCCGAGTGGTCTGAAAATAGGTGCGTTTTGGGAAAATGGTGCCGGCTACAAGGTTCGAACTCGTGACCCCCTGATTACAAATTAGCTGCGCCCATTATGACGCCGACCCAATATACGGGATAAAAGCGTTTATTTTCCATGCATAATCTCCACTCAAGGTCCTTGTAGTCCACCGTGATTATCGCTATCGTGCTTGCTGAGGAGAGGTCTAGCAATCACCATGGCGCGCATCACTAAAAGCTTCGTCGACGCAGCTCTTCCCGGAGCGAAAGACATCCTTTTTTGGGACGACCGCCTTTCCGGCTTCGGCTGCAAGGTCACGCCCAAGGGGGCGAAGGTCTTCATCTTCCAGTACCGCATGGGCGGCAGGGGTTCGCCAGCGCGACGCTTCACTATAGGACGCCACGGGCAGCTGACTGCGGAGCAAGCCCGGCGCGAGGCTGAAGTGCTTGCTTTGAAAGTCGCGCAAGGATCGGACCCGCAACGGGTCAAAGCAGAGACCAACCGCATTGCGATCGATTTAGCATTCAACGCTTACGTCGACCGGTTCCACGAAGCTTATTTGATCAAGGCTTGGCCATCGAGTCATCAAGACGCATTGTCACTGCTTCGCCACTATGCCGTGCCCGTTCTGGGTAACAAGGCGCTTCCCGATATAACACGCAAAGATATCACAGCGATCCTTGCAGGCGCTCGCGATAAGGTTGCGACGGCTAGCCTGCTCTTCGCGACCTTACGCAGAATGATGCGGTGGGCTGTGAACCAAGGCGATCTGGAGCGTTCGCCCATTGACGGCATGGATGCACCTGCCAAGGCCCCGTCGCGTGACAGGGTGCTGGACGACGACGAGATGTCGCTGGTCTGGAAGTCCACTGCGGAGCTAGGTTACCCATTCGGGCCGCTTATCCGCCTGCTGATTTTGACTGGGGCACGGCGAGAAGAGGTCGCGGCGCTTGATTGGTCCGAGCTTGATCATAGCTCCCAGATATGGGTGCTGCCCCCGAGTAGGTCGAAGAACGGCGTAGCGGCTCGCCAGCCCCTGTCGACGCTTGCAGCTGCCGAATTAGAGGCCATCGCCAATCGGCAGGGTAAGTCCGCTGGATGGCCGAAGGCAGGCCTTGTGTTCAGCACGACCGGGAATACCAGCGTCAGCGGGTACAGCCGCGCTAAGGCGCGTCTGGATAAGGCCATAGCGATGCTTGCAGCAAGTGAGGATGCCTCGGCTCCACCGCCGTGGCGACTGCATGACTTGCGCCGTACGCTGGCTACAGGGCTTCAGCGGCTGGGTGTGCGGTTCGAGGTGACGGAAGCAGTTCTGAACCACGTCAGCGGCTCTAAGGGCGGCGTGGCTGGTGTTTATCAGCGATATGATTGGGCGACCGAGAAGGCGGTTGCGGTGCAGGCGTGGGCGGACCACGTGACCGGTCTTCTGACTGAGGTCGACCAGACCAATGTGGTGCGGCTGTCGGAGGTAAAGGCATGAACCGGAAGGGCGCAGCACACGCTCTGCGGCAAGAGCTGGGCGAAGCCGCTTTAGACGACCTCGGTCTTACTATACTTCGGTATGTTCAGTCTTGGGAAGACGACGGCAACCCCCACTGGATAGATTTAGCGGTCAGCTTTCTTTACGAAAACAAGGCAAATACACCGCAGGTTTTAACCAAGATTATAGCGCGCATCGCGAGGCGTCGTCTTGCTGGCGAGGAGGACGCTGCGGGCGGAGCTTCCGTGCTAAAGGCTGAAGAAGACGGCTATGTTGTCGTGTTGATGACAATTCTTATTGAGTACGGTTGGACCGCAAGGGACGCATCGTTGCTGGCGGCAAAATCAGAGGCAGCAAATGCTGGCCGAAAAGGAAGAAATGCAGGCACACTCGAGAGAAAATACAACGCAACCCGAGCGGAGAACTTTGAATTGATCCAAAATATCAAGCAGCTTATTAAAGACGATCCCGACGGTATCGCCCTGTTTTTGGCTGCCTTGACTGACCTCGACAACGTCGAGGCGGATGAAGGTACCCCTCGATAAGGGAGAAACTAATATTTTTCTCTCCCTCGCCACTAAAAAATATCCTCAATAGATGAACCCCACCGAAGTCATCGCAACACCGCGATGGCCAACGTGGAGTAACGTTAATGGACGTTCTAATACCCAGCCGTGAAGCAGCGGCATTTATCGGGGTAAGCCCCGCAACTTTAGAAAACTGGCGCGTTCGTGGAGAAGGCCCTGCGTTCGTAAAGACACCCGGCAAGACCGGTAAAGTTTTGTACGAACCCGCGCAAATTCAGAAGTATCTCGCACAGCGCCGTTTCACATCCACCGCACAAGCTGCAGCCGCAGACGCCTAAACAAACGGCGCCGCTTCATCACAAGCCGCGCCGCTAAAAGAAAGATTATTCCTATGACCTATGTACCATACAAGGCGCCTCCGCGCCAGAAAAACTGTGCCTTACAGGTGTCCGCATGACCCGCCCTAAGAGCGTTCGTGGCGCAGAAAAAAAGGTGTTTGCGAACTCAACACCGCTTCGCAAACCCTGGGATCCGTTCCTACCAACATAAGCCGCCGAAATCTGTTTGTTTGAAATTAACGGCGGGGTTGCAATTCAAGTGCTCTGGGAGCCGCATGTGTCCCCCGGAGCGACCCTGGCCTATTGCGATGAGCAGTTGCAAATCGAAATGTCGCTGCTTTACCTCCAGGCTTTGCAGTACTTTGGCTTGCTTGGAGGTGAAGAATGAAAGTTCCACCTATAAATATAGCCGACATCCGACTGTTCTTTGATGAGACGATCCCGGATAAAATCCACCTCGTGGCGATTGCACCCGACAATGCACGGCCAACGATTGGCATGGATTTTGGCCCCAACAGCCAAGCTGCAGCCGAATGGGCCGTGGCCCGGAATAAGGAGGGCATGGGCGTATACTTTACGATTAATGAAGTGCTGCCCGGTCTGCATAAGAAACCTGCAAAGACTGATATCGTCGACCTCAGGTTTGCGCACGTTGACATCGATCCGCCAAAGGATGGAGCTGCATTTAATGCGGATGAACTAAAAGCTGTTGTTGGGTTGCTCAGGACGGCAGTCATCCCGCCGTCAACAATCAACGGATCTGGAAACGGTGTGCAGGCACTTTGGCGGCTGTATGGCCACCTCACTCAGGACCAGCTTGAGCGGATTAACCGTGGACTTATCGGAGCTTTTGGGGGCGATGCCGGCACCCACAACGTAGATCGGCTTTTCCGTGTTCCTGGATTGATAAACTGGCCGAATGCCAAAAAGTCTGCCGCCGGTCGTGTGCCCGAATTGGCATACATTATTGATGCTGACACGGGGATAGAGGTAGGCGCGCAAGCAATGATGCTTGCATTCCCCGCGGCGGACAAACCGCGTGACCGGCAACCGACCGATATTGGCGAAGTCGTGCCACTGACCGCTGATGATCTAGGTCTGCCGTCCGATGCGTATCTGCGCAAGCTCATCGACGAGCCACATGGGCTTGATCGCAGTGCCGACGTGTTTCACTTTGCCTGTCAGGCGTTGCGGGACGGTCTGGCGCCTGAGCAGGTGGTGGGCGTTCTGCTACATCCACACAACGCCATCAGCAGCCACTGTTTAGATCAAATGGACCCGAGGCGTGCGGCCAACCGTGCCATCGAGAAAGCTCTGGGCGAAGAGGATGTGCGTATCCTTGCAAAAAGGCATGCGCGTGAACACGAACGTGCCTTGGCCGCCGGAGAAACAAACGACCCGACTGATTTCACCAAGCTTTGGACGCTTCATGGTATGGTGGAGGACTGTATCTTGATTGAGGATGGGGCGCAGGTCGTCGATACCACTCGGCCTCGTTGTGCTCTGACGCAGTCCGATTTCCGCGCCAGCACCGCCGCGTCAAAGATGGTAGTGGAAGTCCCTGGCAAGAACGGATCGACGAGGAAGGTCAGTCGCAAGGTTGCTGAGATTTGGCTTGAGCATCCCGACAGGCGCAGCACTGCCACAATGACGTTCAGGCCGGGTGCGCCAATGATTACGGTCGCGCCCAGCGGTCAAAATGCACTCAACACTTGGGGCGGCTTCCGTTTCCTCCCATGTCCCGGTGACTGGGAACTGCGCGCAGCGCCATTTGTGAAACACATTAATTGGCTCTGGGGCAAAGATGCAGACGCCTTCCTCGACTGGCTGGCTCACATTGCCCAGCGGCCCGGAGAGTTGCCGTCAATCGCATGGCTGCACATCGCAAAGCGGACTGGGATGGGCAGGAACTGGGTGGCAACCGTTCTGGGGCGTGTCTTCGTCGGCTACGCCGCCTTGGCCTTCAACCTAAGCGGAACTCTGCGGACGGGGTACAACGGGTTGTTGGCTGGAAAGGTACTGGCGGTCGTCGATGAGATCGATGAGGGAAGTGGCCAACGCAAATACCAGACCCAACAGGAGCTGAAGCAATTGGTGACCGAAGAAACACGCACTATCAACCCAAAATACGGCCGGCAACATGTCGAGTGGAACGCCTGTCGTTGGCTGATATTCTCAAACAGCACGACTGCGCTCCCGCTCGAGGATGACGATCGGCGATTTTGGGTTGTTCAATGCGATGAAGGCCCCAAAAGCGCTGAATATTACGCACACCTGTACGCCTCGAAGGATGACCCTGCATTCATCGCTTCAGTTGCTGAGTATCTGTCTCGGCGGGACATATCTCACTTCAAGCAGGGGCAGCGTGCGCCCATTACCACCGCAAAGGCAACGCTACTGGAGCGCACACGGCCGGCCGAAGAGCAAGTCCTGCGCGATATCGTCGAGCGTTGGCCCGTGGATATCGTCACAAGCGATGAACTGCACACGCTGCTGGACGACGATCGCCTAAAAGGAACGGCGTTTCGTTATGCGCTTGAGCGTGCCGGTGTTGAAAAGGTGGGCACTTGGAAGAAGTACTCCGGTGATCACTTTTCGCGGCAGCGGGCTAACGGCTACGCGGTGCGGAATGCGGAGGTATGGAAGAAGGCCAGCATAGCCCAAATGCGCGCCGAGGTGGACCGTATGGATCGGCGTGCAAAAGATGCGGCGTTCTATGAAGATGGTGATGATCTGTGCTGAAGCTCGATCGCCCATGAAGGCGTGGCACACGTAATTGACCCCTCAGACCCCTCCGTCCCGCTAATTCTATAAAGGTAGTAATGTTAATCCCAGATTTGATTAAGACCCTTTATACAACTGGGGGGTCAGAGGGGGCAGAGGGGTCAGATGCCGTTCATCGTTCCGATGACATCGCCGTTGCAACATGCCGTAAAAAACTACCAATGGGCTTCGAACAGTCGCTAAGTTATCGACAAAAACGATTAAATATGCTAGTTACGCAGAGTATTTCGATTAATCTGCGGAGACGGACATGGGCGGCTTTGGATCTGGACGGCGCAGCAATCGGTCGACGACCGATGACTGCCTGCGCATCAACCTTTCGACCCTAAAGCAGCTTGGCATGTTACAGCGACACTGCATGGACCGCCGCGAGCGAGCGTGGAGCCAACACGGCCAGACCACCGCGAGGCTAACGCTGGTAACTGACGTGCACTGCCTTGAACCTTCGCCATGTCTGAGGGTTACGGGACGCGCGTTCGGCAATACCGTCGATTGCGTGGTGTATCTCGAGGAGCAGCCCCTGCCATACGGTGGGGAGCGTTGGTATGCCCTGTGCCCGCGTACAGGCCGCAGGTGTACCGTGTTGGTGTTGCCACCGGGTCAGGTTTACTTTGCCTCTGTGAAGGGTTGGAACGTGGCCTATGGTTCGCAGCGCGAGTGCCCGATACACCGAGGCCACCGCGCCATCTACAAGGCTCAGGAGCGCCGCAAGGCGCTGTCCAAGTATACCCGCAAGCCGACACGGGAACGGTTATGGGATCGGCTGATCGAACGTCAGGTCTTTGTTGAGGAACAAATCGACAAGCTGTGGCAGATGCTGTTTTAAGGCAGCGTTTAAAGCCTTATAGCGTTGGCATCGGCATGGCCGCTTTGCGCCCAATTTCAGTCATTAGGCGGGCTAATCGCGTTACTTCAAAGCAGACATAGTAGGCCCCGCAGCATTGTGCCGGATAACCGCTAGCATAACAAGGATGCTACCTGTTTTTTGAATTGCCATTTCGACACCTCTTCAGACTTTCTCACGCAGGGCGCTATACTATTGAAACACAGTCAATCTGTCGCGGCTGGCGTCACGCTAACCGAACAACAGGTGGTCGAGCGGTACGGGCCTGTTATCGAGCGTGGATCGCCTTTACTATGGTTGCATGCCAGACAACTCGTTAATCAGCATTTCAGTACTTTGCCGACTAATGCTCAGGCAGAGGGGCTCACGAACGAGCCCGCTAGTGATCAATGGATTAACTCAGGATAGATGAAGCCACGTTCTTGACAGCGGCGTTTCGTAAATTGCTCATCGTCCGCTGAAGCGCTTGCCTTCAGACCGCAAACAGCGTTACGCTCGCGGCGTTAGGTGAATACCATCTAGTGCAGCGTCGTATGGAAAGACGGCAGCACCATTGGTGTCCAATATTCAAACGCCATCGCAATCGACCATCTGCGCCAGGTTTGCAACAGCGTTTACTGGTAGGTTGATAAGCTGATTGGCCTAGAGTTTCATCGGACGTGTCGATTGAAGAGCTTTCCACATGGATTGCGCATAACTTCGTAATCAGACATTTAACGATGTCTGAAGTCACAGGATCAGGATCAAGTTCGGCATTATTTGCCCAAGATTGTAGAATTCATTCGTTCGATATCACCGGATACCGTTTTTGTGAGCCATTCCTGGAATCGCCTGATTAACGGGAGATCGCTCCTGCTGGAATGGGTAATCATATAATATTTCCCAAATGCATATGGTTTGAAGAGTTCTGATCCCGCGCCAAGCTGGCATAACTTGCCAGAAGTCAAGCTATCTGCCGCAACAAGGGCATTAATTAAGGCAACTCCCTGACCGCGAATGGTAGCGTCAAGCGTGAGATGTCCCTGCCATAGGCGTGGCCCGCGAAGATTGATATCGGCATAAACACCATATACTGCCAGCCAGTTCGCCCACGCGTCAATATCGTGCTCATGCAACAGCTTGCACGCAAGGAGATCCCGCGGCTCATTGATGGGGGGGCGTGAAGCGAGATACTCGGGGCTGGCAACTGCGATGATAGGTACCTCGCCAATACATGTGTTTATCAACCCCTGGGCGGTCTTGAGCGCAATGCCATATTCCGAAACGAACCGAATATCGACGTCCGTATCTTTTGTAACCGAGATCGCTGTTCGATCTGCGGGGTGAAGTTCGATATCATAGTCAGGATACCGCGTTTCGAATCCGGATATTTTGCGTGAAAGCCAGTAGAATGCGAAACCTGGGGCGCATCTGATATTAATCCGATTATTATCGCCCTGACGCATCAGATCAATCGTCGCCGAGGCGATAAGGTCCATCGCCTGGGCAATCTCGGCATGGTAGGCTTCGCCATGCTCAGTTAGCACGACCCCGCTCGAATTGCGCTCAACCAGCTGCTTTCCGACCCATTCTTCGAGAGACCTAAGATGTCGACCTACGACTGCGTGATCGCGCTGCAGGCTGATCGCGGCCTTGCGGATACCCCCAAGCCGGGCGACTGCGTCGAAAGCCCTAATAGACTCAAATGGCGGAATATATTTGCGTGAGGGGGGCTCAATCAATTTTCTGCCTCCCGCTACCGATCATTCGTGACGCTTCCACCCCGGAAATTCGATCCTGGCAATCGAGTGCGACATAGCATAAAAAACCCGATAGGCACGATGAACAGAGGTGTCGGACAGCTAACCCATTTTGTAATGCCGCGCAACGCCAAGTTACCCGTCCGGGCCATCTGCAGCCTCAATGGATACTCGCTCCGCTTTGCCGCCCGCGCCTGACTGCCCAGCAAAACAGGCCACAGCCCGGGAGTTGGTTCAGCCATTGGCGTCGCAGCGATCGGCATAATAATCGCGCATGATGTGACCAAGGTCCTGCGTTTGCGGGCAGCGGAGCAGTTCATCGACGATGCGGCTGCGATCCCCGGCAGGCTGGATCTGGCTCAGTTTTGTAGCGCCTGCGATGGACGTCACCTTGATGCGGAACGTAACAATACCGCCAAGCAACGAGTCGACCTTACCGGGTGGCGCGTCCTCCATTTGCCAGCGCGACGGGTCGCCTGCTTCGAAATGCTCGACGCTCTTGTGCAGAATAGCGAGAACTTCATCGGGGTTTGTCACCGGCACAAGGTGCCCACGTACATGTGCCAGCACGTAGTTCCAGGTCGGAACGCTGGGTCGCTCAAGATAGGATCTGGGAGAAATATATGAATGCGGGCCGGTGAAGATTGCCAGCACATCCTGGCTCTTCTGCAGCTCCGCCGCGTGCGGGTTCGCCCTTGAAATATGGCCGACCATATT
>Ga0164293_10004031_pt1 | contig 12565 bp, 12 predicted proteins | sample GEODES118metaG_FD_111487 | JGI IMG/M metagenome (GOLD analysis project Ga0164293, IMG submission 111487) | Eutrophic lake water microbial communities from Lake Mendota, Wisconsin, USA - GEODES118 metaG | ecosystem: Environmental > Aquatic > Freshwater > Lake | place: USA: Lake Mendota... | reverse complement strand
GGGTCCGCAAATTCAGCCGGACTCGGAATCTTTGCGTCGACGCGAACGACTTGCCCGGGATTGGTCCCCCAAGTCACTTGCGGGGCGATTCGAGCAGCATCATAAATTTCCACTCGGTCGTAAGTCGCACCGGGGTCTGAAGGAAGCAGCCTCCATCTCGCCACGGCAGCATCGAAATCGCCGGGAGCAAACTGTCGACCGCGAAGATAGGCAAAGGTTGTCTCGTCCGGGGCAATCATCCCCGCCCGCGCTCCCGCCTCAATCGACATGTTGCAGATCGTCATGCGGTGCTCCATCGACAGGGCCCGAATCGCCTCGCCGGTGTATTCCAACACATACCCGGTCCCGCCGGCCGTCGAAATTTCACCGATCAGGTAGAGCACCAAATCTTTGGAAGTGGTCCCTCGCGGCAGGCGACCATTGAATCGCAATTCACATGTCTTGGGTCGCGTCTGCATCAACGTCTGGGTCGCGAGCACATGTTCTACTTCGCTGGTCCCAATTCCAAAGGCCAATGCCCCAAAGGCTCCGTGTGTCGCCGTATGAGAGTCGCCGCAGACAATCGTCATGCCCGGCTGAGTCAGCCCCAATTCCGGGCCAATCACATGCACAATCCCCTGATTGATACTGTCGAGATCGTAAAGGCGGATTCCGAACTCCCGGCAGTTTGTTCTCAAAGTCTCCACTTGCTGACGAGAGATCGGATCTGCAATCGGCAAACTGCGATTGGTCGTGGGTACATTGTGGTCTTGGGTCGCTACGGTAAACTCCGGTCGGCGGACTCGCCGCCCCGCCAGCCGCAAGCCCTCAAAGGCCTGGGGACTGGTGACTTCATGCACCAGATGCAGGTCGATATACAGCAAACTTTGGGTTGGTGACGTTTGATGCACCAAGTGCTGGTCCCAAATCTTTTCGAACATGGTTCGCGGGGCAGCAGGATTCATGAAAGTGGTTCTCCAACCAGAAGCGAAAACTGCCACCCGGAACACCGAAGAGCAGACGATTTTGCGGTTTATCTTAGATTTAAGGTGCTTGCCCGGCCAGTAGCAGTCTTCCCGCCCAAAATGACACCCAGCCCACCCGCTCGTCGCTTAAACTGAATCAGCCCGCTCAATTCCACTCACGCCCCCCCGCGGCCCTTGCGGCTCACGCTCCAATTACTCATTCCTTTGCTCACGCCAAACAACTCGTCAGGGTATTGGCTCAAACAATCCTTCCTCGCTTGAACCTCGCTCGCCATGTCAGACTTGCTGCATTCCGAAACATTCCAGGTAATTGTGCTGGCAATCGTTCAGGGGATTTCCGAATTCCTTCCGATCAGCTCCGACGGCCACCTAATCGCCGTCGAGAGCCTGCTCCCGGGCATTGAAGACAAAACCGAAATCAACCTGATCCTGCACTTCGGCACCTTGCTTTCAATTATCGTGTTCTATTGGCGGCAGCTGCTGCAGTTGCTGACCAGCGACAAACGCGTCATCCCGCTACTGATCGTGGGCACCATCCCCGTCGCGATCGTTGGCGTCATCATCAAAAAGAAATTTCCCGAGTTGATTGAGAATCCATTGCTCGGGGGCTTTATGCTGGTGGTGATGGGAGTACTACTCCTGCTGATGGAGTGGATCAAAGGCGGCGAGACGGATTATCGCAAGATGGCTCCCCGCGTGGCATTGTGCATCGGGATTGCCCAAATCTTCGCCTTGCTTCCTGGCATCAGCCGCAGCGGAACCACCATCCTCACGGGCTGCCTGCTTGGCCTGCAGCGGCAATCAGCCGCTACGTTTTCCTTCCTCCTGGCAGTCCCGGCGATTGCGGGAGCCACTCTGCTGGAGGGGATCGACATCTACCAGCAAGGGGGCGTCAAATGCGACCCACAAGCCGCTCTGCTGGGATGCGTTCTGGCCTTTGTTGTCGGCCTGATCGCGCTTAATCTTTTGGTACGCTTGCTCAACCACGGCAAACTCCACTGGCTTGCCTACTGGCTGATTCCGTTTGGCGTTGCCAACGTAGTCTGGCAACTTTACCTGCTCACTCAAACAGCCCGCTAAACCAGCGGCTGCCGCGGCTCTGGGAGCGGGCCTGGCTTACCTAGCCAACTGCCGGTCCCACCCGCGATTCCTTGTGAGCAGAGCCATTCCCAATCCCCCTGCGCGTGGACCCCGCACGCGAGCGATTTAATCCCCAGGCCACTCGCCCGGGTCAATGTTTGGGTGATCCAATCCCGCCGGTATTTGTTTCCCGAACAGCCAGTCACCAATTGCTCGGGCAACTGCAGAAAATCCGGGCGCAACTGCTCGACTAGCCCCCAGTTCGGAGCCCGAGTCGCGCCAACCGTCAGCACAAAACGGGCAAAAAATTCACGGCCTTCGGCGACAAACCGCCGAACGATTGATTCGCTGGACTCCGCTTCACTTTCCAGCATCTCCCAAACCAGCTGGCCGCATAACAGGCCTACATTTTCCGCCCGCTCGGATACTTCCAACCAACTCCAATGGTTTGCGTAAAACAGGGTTGGCTCAACCGGAACCAATAACCGTGCTCCGCGCAGCTTGGGTCCAGCCTGTTCCAAGACTCCCTGTAAGCGATAGGACTGCAAGATGGCCTGCAATTCCAAGGACTTGGCCCAGCCCATTAATTGCGAAAAGGGAATCGCTCGGGCATGACTGTCACAAAAAGCAGTGACTGCCCGGTACCCTAAAGGCTGCTTGCCCGCGGACGATTGAACAGGCTGGAAACAAACCTCCAGCTGGCTCTCGGAAGCGGATGTGAGGTCCCCCGCCAGCGGGCGACCGGCCATCTGAGGAACAGAGAAACCAGTAACCGGATCCAGCCCGGTCCATGCATTTGTCGACGAGCTCATAGTGACCATCCTGCTCGTAAAATTTTCCACCGGACTCCCGACGGCGATCGAACGGCCTTGCGAAACAACTTTCTACAGCTGCAAGGGCGTCGGCTTGGGCTAAGCCTCGAAAAAATAGCGCTCGCTGAAAAAAAAGCGAAGAGTTTATTCCGCCAAACTCGGTTTTCTGCCGCCAGCAGTCCAGATATAGCGACTCTGCCAGTAAGGGGCTGGCCCTACCTGCCCCACTTACCACGTTGCGTCAGTAGCCAGCCGATTCAGGTTCCGGCTTTCGACTCGCCCGGAGCTGGGCAATCCGCAGTTTGGCCACCGCACAACCCGCAATTTCCCGACTCACCTGTCGCAGCGCTCATTCCTCCACAGGAACCGCGGAGGGGCTTGTTGCTGAAGATTACCCCGACGAGTAAGCCGGCTACTGCGAGCAGAAACAATCCCAATGTGGCGAGAAAAACCGGAAGCAGATTGCTCAGTGGCCCTGCTTCCTCCGGAACTGTCGCTGCTGGGGCCGCAGGAAATCCCACAGTCGCAGACTCTTCAAAGCCGTTCGCCTTCCTCGTCAAAAAATAAGCGCTCGCTTGATACTTGACCAGCAACTTTTTCGCCTCCTCCGGGCCGAGGATCATCACCGCTGTTGCCAGGCCGTCGGCCGTCATGCAGTCTCCGGCAAGGATCGTCGCGCTGGCCAACTCATTGCTGATCGGCCAACCTGAGGCCGGATCGATCTCATGCGAATATCGCTTCCCATCCACAATCGCAAAATTGCGATAATCACCGGACGTTGCAATCGCCTGATTTTTTAACTCCACCACCCGCTGTACCGCTTGGCCGACGTCCAATGGACGTTCGACTCCCACCTTCCAGGCAAGTCCACCCGGCTTCGTCCCTCGCGCCAAAGCTTCGCCACCAATTTCGACGAAAAAACTCTCCACAGTCGCTGCCGCCAAATCAGCAGCGACGGCATCGACAGCGTAACCCTTGGCAATCGCCGAGAGATCGATCTGAATCCGCGGGTCGACTTTGCGCAATTCCGCCGGCTCCAATCGGACTTCCAGCTTTTCCCAGCCAATGGTCTGCTTCACTTCCTCGATTTTCGCGGCGGAAGGAATTTTGAACTCGCCTTTTCCCGCACCGAAGTTCCATAACTCCACGAGCGGCTTGACCGTAATGTCAAACGCGCCTGCCGAGTCGCGACTCAGTTCCTGGGCTCGAGCAACAACCCGAGCCGTTTCTGCGCTGACCTCAAACCAATCGACGCTCTCACTGCGATTGAAGCGTGAGACCTCGGACTCCGCTTGGTAGGTCGACATCCGGGAGTTGATTCGATCCAGCGTCGAGTCCACTCGGGCTTTCAGGGCTTCGACTTCCAGTTGCGGCGGGGCAACGACAATCACTTTGTAAGTGATCGGCCCCATCGTCAGCCCTCCCCACTCAATCAGTTGTGAGTTGGCCGGCGGACGACTTGCCGCTTGCTCCTGACACCAACCTGGTGACGCCGATAGTCCGCAGAGGAGCACCGACAGCAGCACGAAGTGAACCGCGGTCCCAGCCAATCGCATCGGGAAAAATGGTTGAGCCTGAAACTTGGACTGTGCCAACGCAATGATTCGGGACATTTCTCACTCACCCTTCAAAGGCCGCGACTCGCCTGCAGAATCCGGCGGAAACACCAGCTGACATCTCCAGTGGATGCAGCAGTACCTCAAAACCAAAAAAAACTGCAGGGGCCATCTGAACTCGACAGCTCCTGCAGTCTGAATTTTCACCGACCGGCCTACCGGTCGACTGCGACTTCCTTGCCCTTAACCGCCGAAGTCGTCGTATGCGATGTTCTCTTTGCCGACACCCAAATCATCGAGCATCTTGAACACCGCAGCGTTCATCATGGGTGGTCCGCAAATGTAAAACTCAATGTCCTCGGGGGACGAATGCTTACTTAGGTATTCGTCGAGCAGCACTTTGTGAATGAAGCCCTTGTAACCGGTCCAATTGTCTTCCGGCATCGGCTCCGAAAGCGCGATATTGAACTTGAAGTTCGGAAACTCCTTCTCAATCGAACGGAAATGTTCGACGTAGAACAGTTCCCGCAAACTGCGGCCGCCGTACCAGTAGGTTACCTTGCGGCCCGTCTTCAAATTCTTGAACAACTCGAAAATGTGGCTGCGAAGGGGGGCCATGCCGGCTCCACCGCCGATGTAAACCATTTCGGAATTCGTGTCCTTGATGAAAAATTCACCGTAAGGACCCGAAATCGTGACCTTATCACCCGGTTTCAAGTTGAAAATGTAAGAGGAAACCTTGCCCGGCGGAGCGTCCGGGAGTTTCGGTGGTGGCGACGCGATTCGGACATTGAGCATGATGATGCCCTTTTCGCCCGGATAGTTCGCCATCGAATAAGCGCGAATCACGGTTTCATCAACCTTGGAAACATAGCGCCAGATGTTGAACTTGTCCCAATCCTCTCGGAACTTGGGAGCAACTTCAAAATTCTTGTATTCAACCACGTGTGGCGGCACTTCAATCTGGATATAACCGCCAGCTTTGAAGTCGACCTCTTCACCCTTGGGGAGTTCCAGGACCAATTCCTTGATGAACGTCGCCACATTGTCATTCGACCGAACGGTGCAGACCCACTTTTTGGTTTCAAACGCTTCGTGCGGGACTTCGACCCGCATGTTTTGTTTGACGGCAACCTGACAGGAAAGTCGGTAACCTTCCCGCGCCATTTTTTTGTTGATGTGCCCCTTTTCGGTCGGCAGCAAATCGCCACCGCCTTCGAATATCTTCACCTTGCATTGGGCACAGGTTCCACCACCACCGCAGGCACTGGAAACAAAAATGCCCTCGTTCGCCAAGGCACCCATCAGTTTTCCACCGATCGGAATATTCAGCTCTTTTTGATCATTGACCATGATCTTCACCGAGCCCTTGGCAACTAGAACATTCTTGGCGGCAATAATCAGCACCACCAACGCCAAGACAACCCCGGTGAACATCAGGATGCTTGCCAAAATTGAGCCGAAAGGCGAAACGCCAGCAGTTGCCCCCGCCGCTTCTTCAGCCAAAACGGCCAATGCGGAAACGGCTTGCACTGCGAATTGATTAAGAAAATACATCTTTATCATTCCTCGGGACTAGATTCCCTGAAAAGCCATGAAGGCCAATGCCATCAAACCCGCAGTAATGAACGTGATCCCCAAGCCACGCAGGGCGGGCGGGATCTCTGCATATTTCAACTTCTCTCGAATGGCAGCCATCAAAACAATCGCCACGGCCCAACTCAGCCCGGAGCCGACACCGTAGACGACGCTTTGCGGGAAATTGAATTTCTTTTCCACCATCAACAGCGACCCGGCGAGGATCGCACAATTCACGGTGATTAGCGGCAAAAAGATACCCAAAGCGTTATAGAGTGCGGGGAAATACTTATCTAAGGTCATTTCCAAAATCTGCACAATCGCCGCGACCACGCCAATGTAGGTGATCAAGCCGAGGAACGACAAATCGACACTCGCGTAACTTGAACCGAGCCACTTCAAAGCACCAGGCTTGAGAAAATATTCGTACATCAAGTTGTTCGCAGGCACGGTGATCGCCTGAACAATGACAACCGCAATCGCCAATCCAATGGCAGTCTTCACGTTTTTGGAGACTGCAAGAAACGTGCACATCCCCAAAAAGTAGGCCAGCGCCAGATTTTCGACAAAAACTGAGCGCAGAAAAAGCGTGATCAATTCGTATGAGTAGTTCCACATGGGATTATTCCTTCTCCTGCTGTTCGGGATAGACCGTGCGGAGCACCCAAATGAAGATGCCAATCAGGAAAAACGCACTCGGTGAAATCAGCAACATTCCGTTTGGCGTATACCAATTGGGGTCACTCAAAATCGGTAATGGAAAGCCAAAAAACTTGCCCGAGCCAAGAGTCTCCCGGACCACGCCGATCGAGAGCAGCACGACCGTGTAACCCAAGCCGTTTCCGATTCCGTCAATAAAACTGTCCTTGACGTTGTTTGACATGGCAAAGCCTTCGGCTCGCCCCATCACGATGCAGTTCGTGATAATCAACCCCACAAAAACAGACAGCTCTTTCGCCAGGCTGAACCAAAAGGCCTTCAATACCTGATCCACCAAGATCACAATCGAGGCAATCACCGTCATCTGCACAATGATGCGAATGCTGCCCGGAATACGATTGCGAATGAACGAAATCGCTGCACTGGAGAAGGCAGTCGTCAACGTCACGGCAATTGCCATGATTAACGCCTTATCCAGCTTGGTTGTCACTGCCAAGGCAGAGCAGATGCCGAGCACCTGCAACGCGATCGGGTTATTTTTAAAAACCGGATCAAAGAGAATCGATTTTTTCTGAGAGCTCATGGTCTACCGTCTAATTCCAGTTTCTGGAAAACCGAAAATCAACTTTAAATGTCACCACCATCACGAGAAGGCCTACTGGCCAACCTATTGTCCGGCCGCCTGCAAGTTCTTGAGGTACTTGCCAAACCCGTCGTCACCCAGCCAATACTGAATCATGAACTGCACGCCGTTGGACGTAATCGTCGCGCCTGAGAGGGAGGCAATCTCACTGTCTCCGGCAGCAGTTTTGGACACTTTCAAAACGACCTTTCCGGTCTCATTCAAAATCTTCTTTTGGGGCCATTGGCTCTGAAACGCCGCACTGTTGATCTCACCACCCAAACCGGGCGTTTCACCGTCTTCATAAAAAGTGATTCCACTGGCCGTCTTCAAATCAGAATTCAGCGAGAGAAACCCCTTCATCGTCGACCACAGCCCCTTGCCCCGAACAGGGAAGACAAACTTCGAAGGCGTCTCGTCGGATTCCGACGTCTTCACCAGGTAAACGTGGGCCCGATTCTCCCTTTTCTTCAGGGTCGCAATGTCTTCTTTCGAATCCAATTGGCGATATTTCCCCTTCTCTTCCAAGGTTGATTCGGGATCGAAAGCGGCGGGATTGGGATATTCACCGGTGACGTCTTCACCACTATCCAAATCGACAATCTTGTCGACCACCATCTTTTGAAAAAGCCCTTCAATGTCGGCCGAGTCACCACGCTTAATCAGCCCGGCTGCAATCAAAACATTCTTCTTACGGTCCAATGCCTTGTTGCGGTCCTGAATTGGCTTTAGTCCAATCGCCGCCAAAGCCACTACCGCCGAGCAAACAAGGCACAGTGACAAGGCAATGAAAAACGTGTTTCCGATACTGTCCTTGTTCATGCCTTCACCCCTGCTTCCACTTGCCGAGCCAAACGCCGCTTGACGTTGGATTGAACAACGAAGTAGTCAATCAGCGGCGCACAGCAATTTCCGAACAGGATTGCCAACATCACACCTTCCGCGAAGGCCGGGTTCATGGCCCGGACAATTACAGTCACCACACCGATAACTATTCCATAAATCCATTTGCCGGCAGTGGTCGAGGCTGCCGAAACCGGATCGGTGGCCATAAAGACCGTTCCGAAGGCAAAGCTGCCAATGACCAAATGCCACCAAGGCGAAACGTCGAAAGTTGCATTTTCAAAGGGCAAAACCATAAACAGGCTGGACAAGGCTGTCATCCCGATGCAGCAGCCGGCCATGATTTGCCAAGAGCCGATACGCCCCAAAATCAGAATGGCCGCACCGATTAAGCAACAGAGCACGCTGGTTTCACCCATCGAGCCGTGCATATTGCCAATGAAGCAATCCCACCAGGTTTTGCCGGCAGGCAACTGGGCGGCCTGATCCCAAATCGTGCTACCAACCGGAGCGATCTTCATCGCACCGAGAATCGTGGCCCCGGTGTAACCATCGACCGCCGTCCAAACCTTGTCCCCGCTGATGTCAGGAGCATAGGCGAAATACAGAAAAGCCCGCGCTGTCAGGGCTGGGTTCAGGAAGTTCCGGCCAGTTCCGCCAAACACTTCCTTGCCTAAAACCACGCCAAACGCGATTCCCAAAGCGACTTGCCAAAGCGGGATATCTGGCGGCAGGGTCAACGGGAACAACATCCCCGTGACCAAAAAGCCTTCATTGATTTCGTGCTTGCGAAGGACTGAAAAAACTACTTCGCACAAGCCGCCAACGACCATGGTGACGATGTAGGCCGGGAGGAAGTACAACGCCCCGTGCAGCATGCAAGGCAGCACCCGCCCCCAATCCAAAAAATGCTGGCCGGGATTGCGGAAGTCGACCCCCAAGGCACTCAACACCGAGTACCGCCAACCACCATTCCACCAACTCGGCGTTTCAAACGCGACGCCATTGTCGGCGTAACCCTTGAGCACCACCTGAGCCTGGTAGCCCGTGTTGTAGAGGGCCATCAAGATGCACGGTATGAGCGCCACAATCACCATGCTCATCATTCGCTTGGTGTCGAGCGCGTCGCGCACATGAGTCCCGCCGTGAGCCACCTCACCCGGCGTGAACAGGAATGTATCATTCGCCTCGTAAAGCGGGTAAAGCTTTTCCAGCTTCCCCCCCGGCTTGAACAGAGGCTCAAAACTATCCAGCATCTTCCGAAGCATGCTCGCAATACCCTTCGCTTAGCCTTCTTTTTCGATCAGCTGCAGATTTTCCCGAAGAATCGTGCCATAGTCGTATTTGCCTGGGCAAACGAAGGTGCACAACCCCAAATCGTCCTCATCCATTTCGAGACATCCGAGCGACTGAGCAGCGTCGGTGTCCCGGGTTATCAATGCCTTAAGCAGATGTGTCGGCACGGTGTCCAGCGGCAACACTCGCTCGTAAGTTCCAATCGGCACAATCGCCCGCTTGCTTCCACCGAGCGAGGTCGTCAAGGGAAAGAGCTTGCCCGATAACCATGACCCCAAATAGGCCTTCGTGATCGAGTACTTGTCTCCACCCGGCTTTTGCCAACCCAGAAATTCGCGCTCAGTGCCTTCCTTCAGCACGGCCACTTGAGAGTGATACCGGCCCAAATAGTTGACCAACGGTTCCGATTTTCGGCCGGAAAGAACCGAGCCCGAAATCACGCGGTTCCCGACGCCAGCGGCAGCGGCCAAGGTATTGCCCGCCAATAGTTGATTCAAATCCGCACCCAACCGCGTCCGGTACAACGCCGGCGCCTTGACTTGGGGACCGGCAACCGCAACCACTCGCTCGAATGGCAACTTTCCGGTTAAGGCCAACTGCCCAATCGCAATCACGTCTTGATAATTGATAAACCACACCGTCTTTTTCGGCCCAACCGGGTCGAGAAAGTGGATGTGCGTGCCGGGCAACCCTGCCGGGTGAGGGCCGGAAAAAGCCTGAAACTGAACGCTGGGGATATCCCGCCCAGGAATTCGCGAGTCCTCGCGGGTGCAAACAAACGTCTTGCCCCGCGTCAAACCACTTACCAACTTCAACCCGGCGACAAAGAATTCCTTCGCCCCATCGATAATCAACTCTGGCTCGGCCGCCAAAGGATTCGTATCCATCGCCGTCACGAAAATGCTGTGTGGCTCGGAACCCACCGCCGGGACCTTATTAAAAGGACGCGTGCGGAAACTGACCCACAAGCCCGAATCGACCAGCAATTGCCGAGTCGCCTCAGCCGACTTCGCCGACAGATCCCGCGGCGGATTGAAGACAACGGCCTCGTCACCTTCGACATCAAATACGATTGAAATAAAGCGACGCTTTTCGCCCCGATTCACCTCGGCCACGCGTCCGCTGCAGGGAGCAGTGTAGACCACCCCTTCATTTTTCTTGTCGCCAAACACGGGCTGGCCCAGCTTCACGCGGTCACCCGCCTGAACCAGCATGGAAGGCCGCATGCCGAGATAATCATCCGCCACCAAGCCGACCCGTGAAATCTGCGGACCGGGCTTGATGTCCTGCACCGGTGCCCCCGCAATCGGAATCGTCAAACCACGCCGTATGACAATCGTATCTGCCATCGTTCTCGCTACCGGTTCCAGCCTGTTAACTCAGCCTTCCAAACCAATCCAGCTTTTCCATCGCCGCTTCAACTCGAAAAAATCAAGTCAAGCCGCGTCCGCTTCTTCATTCCAGCCCAACTCAGGGCTGTGATTTTTTTCACAAATATCCCTAAAAAAAAGCCCCCGAAAGAGCCGACGTGCCGTTTCTGGGACCGCACCGCAGGCATCGTGGGGAAGGAACTGCGACAATTTACACCAACCTCCCAGCAGTGACAACAACAGCTGGACATTTTTCCCTCGCGGCGGCTAACTGCAATCAGGAACCGTTAATTCACCCCGCCGCCTCCATATTCCGTGCGGCACCCGTCTTTTCCAAACAGTCAATTGGCTCCACACCAAAAAACCTAAACTTCACCCCGCAACAACTTCCCAATCCAGCCCGCCGCCTGGCTTCGCTCTCCTCGCCACAGCCCGAGCCACTGCCTTCGTCCCGAATTTCCGGTCCCGAACGCTACCCCACTTCCCGCACTCGCTTTGCAACCTGCTCTGGACCTTGGCCTAAGGGCCATCTATCCTCCGCCGCCGAAACTTGCGGACCACTTTCCGCCAATGTCCCCCGGCTCCCCGACTCTTCAGTTATTCGAGTGTGCCATGACCAGCCGCGTTGCTTGCAAAATTCTGTTTGCCCTCGCCTTGCTCCATGTCGTCGTCTTCTCTCTGCCCGCCGGCCTCCAGCGAGCGAGTGCCCAGCAACTGCGAATTGAGTCACACGTTTACCGCGAGGGCCGGCAACAACCAGTCGCCTCCAGCCTCACGCTGATCGACAACGGCTTTGTTTACGATTTTTCGCTGGACCCGCTGCAACCCGAGACCGAACTGGAAGTCGCGATCTACGACTACCATCGACGCACGGTGAATCTGCTGGACTGCCAACGCCAGGTTCGTCTGAACCTGGAGCAGTACGAAATCCTGAAGATGGTTGAAGAGCAAAGATTGCAACTCGCCCAAAAGCCGGAGCTCGAGTTTCTGGTCGCTCCTCCCTTTGCCGAGCACACTGATATTGCGAACGCCACCGTCGAACTGCGGCATCCCCAAATCAGCTACAAAGCGGTCTGCGAAAAACCCAAAGACATGACCGCCCTGCCGACCTACTACGATGCCCTCGATCAGATGACTCGACTCGCTGCTTCCGACCCGGGCAGACTCCCTCCATTCCCCCGACTGGCTTTCAATCAGGCCTTGCGCAAGTACAACCTGATGCCGGTCGAAATCGAAATGCAACTGGCCAGCGAGGGCATTCTTCAACAAGACATGCAACTCCGCTCGACACACACCACTATCTGGCAACTCTCCACCGGCGATCGCCAGCGGATCGAACAGACCAAGAAGAAATACATGAACTTCGAAGTGGTTACGCTCGGCAAGTACCGGCAACTCAAGCAGGACCAAACCGAAACATCAAAACCGGCTGCTAAGAGCCCGCCCGGCGATAAGAAATAGCGCCGTAACCAAATCGGGTCAAACAAACCTGCCGTTTACTTCAATTGTTCGGCCAAACGCCAATTGCTCGGAATTACCGACCCTTTGACGACTACGGGAATCCGGTCGCGAATCACGCAAAGCGGATGCCCCGGGTCCGTATTCTCCAACTCGTGCTGGTTGAAAATCTCAGCCTGCGGCCCGACGCGCACATTCTTGTCGATAATGGCTCCCTTAATTAGGGCTCCCGCTCCGATTCCGATCGGCGGACGACAGAGCTGCCGGTTTTCTTCAAGTTCCTCGGCAGTCTCCTGATAATCGGCGCCCATGATGATCGAATTCC
>Ga0164293_10004029_pt1 | contig 12568 bp, 11 predicted proteins | sample GEODES118metaG_FD_111487 | JGI IMG/M metagenome (GOLD analysis project Ga0164293, IMG submission 111487) | Eutrophic lake water microbial communities from Lake Mendota, Wisconsin, USA - GEODES118 metaG | ecosystem: Environmental > Aquatic > Freshwater > Lake | place: USA: Lake Mendota... | reverse complement strand
TTCTACTTTCTACAGCTTCTCCGAGGCCTTCGAAATCGTAAGCAATCCCGAATTCCTCCGCGAGGGTGCTGCTGTCGAAGATTTCATGAAACCCGACCGGGTTGTGATCGGCGCACAATCTGATCGCGCCAAAAAAACCCTGGAGCAACTCTACCTGCCATTTGTACAAGATGAGAGTTCCCTGATTTTCATGGATACAAGAAGTGCCGAATTGACCAAATACGCAGCTAATACTTTTTTGGCCACTAAGATCTCCTTTATGAATGAGATGGCTCAACTATGTGAGCGACTCGGAGCTAATATCGATATGGTCAAATCTGGTTTGGCCTCAGACCCTCGCATTGGAAGGTTCTTTTTGAATGCCGGATTGGGTTATGGTGGGAGCTGTTTGCCTAAAGACGTAAAGGCTCTTGCTAGATCTGCCTACGAGGTGAACTATGATTTTAAGATCTTGAACACGGTAATGGAAGTAAATCGGCTACAAAAACAATTTTTTATTGATAAAATATCCGATTATTACCAAGGTGATCTCAGTGGAAAACATTTTGCAATCTGGGGGCTGTCTTTTAAGCCCAATACAGATGATATTCGTGAGGCGCCTGCATTGGAAGTGATTGATTGCATGCTGAAAGAGGGGGCGACTTTAACGGTTTTTGATCCGGAGGCGATGAGGCATGTTGAGAAAGTGTATGGAAATAAAATCCAATATGCTGCGGGGCAGTATGATGCACTTTCTGATGCAGACGCCTTAGTTATTTGTACAGAGTGGAATGAGTTTCGAACGCCTGATTTTAACCGCATTGCTGCAAATATGAGATCTAGAGTGATATTCGATGGACGCAATTTATATGAATCTAGAGGAATGTCAGAGATTGGATTTCATTATAAAAGCATCGGGAGATAGCATTGCAAAGGTCTTATTACTGTAATGATATTCATTTTTGTTCTTGACAATGATTATCCCTATTAGAATTAAATTCTCAATTTCTTCTGCAAATTATATTTGAACAATAAAAAGTCATATGGTCAAATATTAAGAGCCTCTGTTTTAATGGGCGGATCGTCGGCAATTAATCTGTTACTTGGGATGGTTCGGGTCAAATTTGTGGCCATTATTATTGGTACTTCAGGTGTAGGGCTGCTGGCAAATTTTAATGCTTTATGCAATCTCTTGGGTACAATTTTTGGTATTGGAATTTCATCAAGTGCAGTACGGGAAGTTGCTTCGGCTAACGTGATTAAGGACTCAGATGCAATTGGTCGAGTTGTTTTAATAATGAGACGGATGTCTCTCATAGCTGGAATTGCGGGTTTATCATCAGTTGTAGCATTAAGCCGACTTTTGAGTATTCTAACATTTGATACTAGTGAGTATGCTCTTGACATTGCTGCCCTCGGACTCGTCATTCTTTTTGGAAATTTAGCGGGAGGACAAATGGCTCTCTTACAGGGCATGAGAAGAATAGGTGATATAGCACGTGTCAATGTTGTAGGTGGCGTAATTTCAACACTTATCGCTTTTTCATTTTATAAAATTTTGGGTATTCGTGGTATTATACCCGCAATGATTTTTGTTTCTGTTTCGCAATGGCTGATTGCATCCTATTGCGTACGTCGCCTAAGCCTGTCTGTAGTTTCTTTGGGATGGCTAGAAACTCTAGCCGAGGCAAAGAGTATGCTAAATCTTGGAGCGGTATTTATGCTTTCCGCTTTAATGGGCAGTGCAGTAAATTACTTTACCATAACACTCATCTCACTGAAGCTAACTTTACAGTCTGTGGGCATCTACAGTGCGGCTTTCGCGCTTTCTGGAGTCTTTGTTAATTTTATATTAAGTTCAATGGCAAATGATTATTATCCGAGACTGTCCGCTGCCGTTGGCGATAATCAAGCATGCAATCAATTGATCAACGAACAGACTGAGATAGGTCTTCTAATCGTAGGGCCAGGGTTACTAGCCACCATGGTGCTTGCTCCTTGGGCTATAAAGGTTTTTTATACTAGTGATTTTCATGAGGCTGTTGGTGTTATGCAAATTTTCGCACTTGGATGCCTTGGTAGAGTAATTAGCTGGCCGCTTGGTTTTCTTATGCTTGCAATGGGTAAATCTAAGTGGTTGTTTGTCTCCGAATTTGCAATGCATTTATTAAATGCTGTCATGTTAACTTTAGGTCTTATGAACTTTGGGTTAATAGGAGTAGCCTTAGCTTTTGTTGTGTTATATGCAATTCATATACCCTTGACATGGATGATTGCTCGACGTCTTTCTGGGTTTAAATTCTCATTTGAAGCAAAAAAATTAATTAGCATACTAATATCTATGCATGTTTTACAGCTTGGATTAACCTTTCAAAATGAAAGCATTTACGCTTTTTGCTTTTCAGTTGCAATAGCACTCGCTGGGTTAATTGTTAGTATAATTGGTTTGAAAAACAGAATGGTATTTAAATGGCCTCAATTGATGCTTAAAAAACGCTGAGATGAGTATTTTAAAAGTGATAAAAAAAGGGGTGTATAGAATATTATTCATCATCGTGCGAAATGCTAGAGTAGGGTTCTACCGGCTACTTTCAAATCAATCTATTGAAGGCCCTGTTTTGCTTATGCAGGCAACACAGGTTTGTGGCTTAGGGCGTGTCATGGCTAAAAATGTTGTAATTGGGTATTTCCCTTCCCCCTTCTTCTTCTCAACATATTCCTATCTTGAAGTACGATCGCCTTTGGCACTCATAAGTATTGGTAATAATACCAAAATCAACAATGGATTTGTAGCTATATGTGAAGAAACCTCAATAGAAATTGGTGAAAATTGCTTAATCGGAACTAAGGTTGAAATAGTTGATAGCGATTTTCATGCAATCAGCTCTCATGATCGAAAAAAAAGTGACAGAAGCATATGCGCTTCGGTACGTATTGGGAATGATGTTTTTATTGGTTCTAACGTAAAAATCATGAAGGGGGTCCATATTGGTGACGGGGCAGTTATAGCTAATGGGGCAATTGTTTTGAAAGACATTCCGGCTCAAACTCTAGCTGCTGGTGTTCCAGCGATTGTTATAAAAACTCTAAGTAATGGTTGAGAACTTATTAATTCATCCTCTGGCCAGCGTGGAAACTAGGAATTTAGGCGTCAATACACGTATTTGGCAATATGTCATAATTCTTTCCGGAGCTCAAATAGGCGATGACTGTAACATTTGCTCACATTGTTTCATCGAAAACGATGTTGTAATTGGCAATCGAGTTACAATTAAATCCGGTGTTCAGTTGTGGGATGGGATTCGCATTGCTGATGATGTGTTCATTGGTCCAAATGTTTCTTTCGCAAATGATAAATTTCCTCGTAGTAAAAAGCATTTGGATAAGTATATCGAGACTTTTATAGAATATGGAGCCTCTATTGGTTCGGGTGCTGTAATACTGCCGGGCGTAAAAATTGGAAGAAATTCCATGGTGGCTGCAGGTGCGGTTGTTACACGATCTGTCCCCCCAAACGCTATTGTCAAAGGTAACCCCGCTCGAATAACGGGTTATGTAGATACGCCTATGCAAATTACATCAACCACTAAACTTTCTGGAGCCGAAGTGATTAATTCGATGACAAAAGTTGTTGGAGTTAAAATATTACATATTCCACGTTTTGTTGATATGCGCGGATCCTTGACGGCTGGCGAAATTTTTGGTGTAATACCTTTTGCCGTAAAGCGTTATTTTATGGTCTTTGACGTGCCAAGTATGGAAATACGGGGTGAACATGCGCATAGAGTGTGTCATCAATTTCTTATTTGTGCTCATGGGAGTTGCTCTGTAGTAGTTGATGATGGTGTCAATCGTGAAGAGATCTTGTTAGATCGTCCAGACCTCGGGATTTATATCCCACCTATGATTTGGGGCATACAATATAAATACAGTAAAGAATCAGTACTGTTAGTTTTTGCTTCTGACACTTACAATGATTCTGATTACGTAAGAAATTACGAAGAATATTTATCTCTAAAAGCCAATCTATGAAAATTCCTTTTCTTGATCTTCGATCGTCTTACATTGAATTGAAAGATGAAATTGATGGTGCTGTTAGTAGGGTCTTAAATAGTGGTTGGTATATACTTGGCCACGAGGTAGAAGCATTTGAAAATGAATGGGCTGAATATTGTGGAGCACATCATTGTGTTGGTGTAGCAAATGGCCTCGATGCCTTACACCTTGGCCTATTGGCTTTGGGTGTTGGACCGGGCGATGAAGTTATAGTACCTTCAAATACTTATATCGCAACTTGGCTGGCGGTCACACAATGCGGAGCTAAGATCGTTCCTGTTGAACCGATTGAATCAACTTATAACATTAATCCCGTTTTAATTGAAAAAGCGATTACCCCTCGAACAAAGGTAATTTTACCGGTGCATTTATATGGTCAGCCCGTGGATATAGATCCAATTTTGGATCTTGCAAAAAGTTATGGACTACGTGTGTTAGAAGATGCCGCACAAGCGCACGGCGCAAAATATAAGGGCCGTAGAATTGGAGCACATTCTGACGCGGTAGCGTGGAGCTTTTACCCTGGAAAAAATTTAGGTGCGTTTGGTGATGGCGGTGCAATTACCACCAATGATACTAAAATTGCCGATCGAATTTGTGTGCTTCGGAACTATGGGTCCCGTGAAAAGTACATTAATGAAGTTAAAGGTTATAATTCCAGACTTGATCCCATTCAGGCGGCTGTGCTGCGTGTTAAATTGAGTGTATTGGATCGTTGGAATGAAAGACGAAAATCAATTGCACAAGAGTATTTAAAGAAATTAGAATTTTCAGGACTAATTTTACCGCGTGTACCTGATTGGGCCAACCCGTCTTGGCATTTATTTACAATCCGTCATCCTAATCGTGATGCTTTGATGAAAAAGCTAAATTCTGAAGGTATAGGCACCTTGATTCATTATCCAATCCCCCCCCATATGCAACAGGCATATCATGATGCGAATTTGAGTACTTTCCCAATTGCAGAAGTTATTGCGTCCACAATATTAAGCTTACCGATAGGCCCCCATTTCTCTAAAGATCATATTTTGAATATTTGTAACACTTTAAATGACTGATGTTAATATTTTAAATCCTAATGGGAGTTCTGATCGCCCATTTGTTACTTTTGCGCTATTTACGTATAATCAAGAAAAATACGGAAAAGAAGCAATAGAAAGCGCATTTGCACAAACTTATGAAAACCTCGAAATAATTATTTCCGACGATTGCTCGACAGATGCTACCTATGAAATTATTCAAAATGAAGCAGCTTCTTATGCTGGAAGTCACAAATTAATATTGAGACAATCTAGTGTTAATCATGGATTTGCTCGAAACGTGTCAGATGTGTGTGAAATTGCTAAAGGAGATTTAATTATTGCTGCGGCTGGTGATGATAAGTCATTTTCTAATCGAACATTAGAACTAGTTAATGCTTGGGAAAAGTATGGGAAGAAAAGTGGGTCATTATACTCTAATTTTCGCACCCTTTTCCCAAACGGAAGAATCACAAATTCAACTTCTCGAAATTCAGAGTGGCATATTACTCATGCGGAACGAAAATTAGATTTTCTGAATGATTTTGCAGGCATATCGGGATGCGCACACGCGTGGACAAGAGATATTTTTGATCAATTTGGTCCGATTGACAATCGAATTGATCACGAGGATGTGATAATTCCGTTACGATCATTATTGATTGGGACTATCACATTTATACCGCTTGATTTAGTTGACTATCGAATTTCAACAGGTAGTATTACCAGAAAAAGGTACACTAGCCCAAAGGAACGATTAAGCCAAATGGACAAATATTGGAGGGGGCGTACTGCTATATTCGAGCAATTCAAAATTGATACGAAACGTGCCATAGAAAATGAATGGGTAAGCGAAAATGATATCAGATGGCTTTGTGATACATCTCAAAAAGCAGAAGAATTTGCTCGCTCAATGCAATTATTTTATTCAACAAATACTATTGAACGGCTTAGGATTTTGATGCGCGTTAGCAACAAAATTTCCCTTAAAACTTGCCTCAAATTGTTATTGATATCATTATTCCCGATATTATATAATTTCAGAATGCCTAGGTGGCTCCGCTTACAGCTGTGGATTTAAATGTATTATCCTCTTAAATGTGTTCTAATCATTTCTAAATGGACTGTTATAATCCAACTAGTTATTTATATTCTCCTGGTGCAGCAAATATGGACGTAAAGCCTACTATGTCGTTTGTGATACTTTCTTATAATCAAGAGAAATTTATCCGAAGAGCTATTGAAGCCGCATTCGCGCAGAGTTACGAACCTTTGGAAATCATTCTCTCTGACGATTGTTCGACTGATTCTACCTATGACATCATGTGTGCCATGTCTAGGGGGTATTCTGGCCCTAAATCACTTAAGGTTCGTAAAACTGAGAAAAATTGCGGAACACTTCGTCATGTTGTAGATGTTGCTAGTATTACTTCCGGTGAGCTTTTAATTTTAGCTGGTGGAGACGATATATCTAAACCAAATCGTGTTGAACTACTTGTTGAGGCTTGGCAAAACACCGGCGCTTGGGGAATTTATTCAAGATTTGATCGCATTGATAATAAGGATTATGTTATTGGACGTGATGAATTGGTTGAATACATAGAATCGATAAATTATCCATTAAGGAAGTATTTTGATCATACAAATGATAAAATTAGTATTGTTCATGGCGCGACATCAGCATATGATAAACGACTGTTTTCATATCTAAAAACTACTCCACAGGACTATATCCTTTCCGAGGATGGAGCATTAAGCGTGCTTATTCATCTACTCAATAAAGAAGTATTTTTTCTTAATAAATCATTAGTATTTTATCGCGAGAGCGATCAGTCATTAACGAATAGTTCACGAAATGGGCCAGTTAGCATAAAAAAATATCTCGACGATGAGGAATCTATTAGCAGATTTGCAAGATCTCAAGCTAATCGTTGTAAATTGTTTTTGCGATTTCATACTCAATACGGCGCTAGCAGTAATTTGAAGCTTGATGTTAAACGATTACAAAAGGAATATATAAAGCATTATGAAATATCAAACTGGCATAAAAAAAATATCATTTCAAAGTTGAGTTTCATCTTTACTTATCCGACATTTCTTAATTTCAAATGGTGTATTCCTCGTCTACTACCAAAATTCTATTTTTTGACTCTAAAAACAATGTTCTTCAAATTTAAAGATTATTTCACTCTTCAGGATTACTAATAAAGTTTACAATCAATTTTATTGCCAACAAGGCAGATTATAAAATGCTTAAAGCTCTAATAAAAAAGTGCATCAGGATATTTAGAAATAGAATAAAGAGAATCCAGTTTTATGCACTAGGATTTACCGCTTGTGACTCCACAGATATATCCTGGTCAGTATCTGCTGATGGCGGCGGCGGCGGAGGGAGTATATTTGTTGGTGATAACTCTACACTTGATAGAGGTGTGATTTTAAGGGCGTATGGTGGTTTTATAAGAATTGGTGACAATTCTACAATTAATCCTTATTGTTTGCTTCACGGAACGGGTGGTTTAACGATTGGTAATGGAGTTCGTATTGCGTCGCATACTGTTGTCGTTGCTGCAAATCACAACTTTAGTAACACATCAAAATTTATATATCTGCAAGGTGAAACTGCTTTAGGAATTATTATTGAAGATGATGTATGGATTGGTGCTGGCGTTACAATTCTCGATGGGGTTACGATACGGAAGGGTAGCGTGATTGGTGCAGGCTCCGTTGTAACACGTTCCACCGATCCATATTCAATAAATGTTGGTGTGCCCACAAAAGCTATAGGTTCTCGAACAAATTGCTAATTTGAATGAGCTAATATTTACATGCTATTTAGTTTTCTAAAGGCCTTAAATAGTTTAACAAAAAGAAGAAAGCTATGGTCTATAGCTGTCTTTGAAGTTGATTCTCTAGATTTACTTTCTGGAGAATCAACTTTTAAAATAGTTAAGAATATTGGCGAAGTTGGATTTAGGCTGTCTAAAAAATTCAAATCCATTTCTGCGGATCCTTTTTTGTTCCATTATGATGATCAGCTTTACCTCTTCTATGAGGTTAAAACAGACCATGGACGTGGGGAAATACATGCAGCATCAATGTCATTAAACGGAAAATGGATAGATCATGGACTTGTCCTGAAGGAAGAACATCATCTTTCCTACCCGCAAGTTTTCTGTTATCAGAGTAGAATATTTATGATTCCCGAAGCTGCTCAATCAGGTAAAGTTTTATTGTATGAATCAAAAAATTTCCCTCTAAAGTGGAATCCCATTTCGGTAATGATTGATGAGCCCTTGCGAGATCCTACACTTCTGATTATTGACAATGATACATTTTACATTTATGGCACAACTGAAAAATTTGAGTTATGCTTGTATCAGTCCGGATCGTTATTTGAAAAATTTGCTAGAGTCTCCATTTTGACAAAGGATAAAAAATGTGCAAGATCTGCTGGTAGTTTCATAAATTATAATAATAATATGTATCGACCAGTCCAAGATTGCAGTGAGGAGTATGGGAAAGCCGTCTATCTTATGTTGGTTGATAAAGGGATGAGAAAAGATTGTTATGCGGAGCCTATATTGATCAGACCGTCATTTCCTAAGTTTATTACTAGCCAAGCCGGCCATCATCATGTTTCATGCTCGGAGTATGGAAATAGATACTATGTTGCGATTGATTACAAGAAAGACGATTATTTGATTAATTCAATATTGCTAGGATTGCTTCGTCTTGTCTAAGTTTTTGAACTAACACTAATCAAGGCAAGTCTTAGAACACATTTTTTGAAACTATCCGGTTGAGGCTAATGGTAAATAAAATATTATTCATTACGGTCAATAGAAATAGTAAAAAGCATGGCGGACGCGAATTATTATCTAATTTGATGTTAAAGACATTGCATCACCTGTTCCATGGTAAAGTAGAGATATTTGAATTAAATAGTTTTATTAGTACAAGTATTTTCATAAAGTTCATTAAATCTCTTTTTGGCTATATTAATGGAGTTAATGAAAAATCAATTTCAGATGTTCTGACAATTGTCAAGAATAATAAGTTAGAGTATATTTTTATTGACGGATCAAACCTTGGAATAGTTGCTGCCGCTATAAAACGCGAGTACTCTAACGCACGAGTGATTACATTTTATCATAATGTTGAGTCACGGTTTTTCTGGGGATCATTTTTAGAACATAAAACACCACGTTCGTTTGCAGTTTATATCGCGAATTCAATCGCGGAGCGTAGTGCAGCTAAATACAGCGATATTAATATTTGTTTGAGTGAAAGGGATCGTTTGTTGCTCAGTAAAATTTATGGAGCAGAAAATACTGCTGTTTGCTCGTTAGCAATGGAGGATAGGTATCAGATTGGTGATTTTGGTTGTTTGCCATTAGTTAAAATGAAATATGCGTTATTCGTTGGTAGTGATTTCTATGCTAACATTTCTGGAATTACTTGGTTTATAAAAAATGTGGTTCCAAGGATTGATATTAAGATTATTGTTGTCGGACAAGGAATGGATAAATTAAGAGAAGAATATCAAATTCCAAACCGTGTTGAAATTATAGGGGCTGTTGATGGGCTTAATGAATGGTATAGAAATGCACACTTTATTATTGCTCCTATTTTTGGAGGATCAGGCATGAAAACCAAAGTAGCTGAAGCGTTAATGCATGGGAAAAAAGTAGTTGGCACTTCCGAAGCCTTTTGTGGGTATGAACTTGTGGTAAATCAAGCAGGTTGGGTGTGTAATACTGCTGATGAATTCGCGGCTGTCATCAATTCATGTAGCAATTATATAAAATATCCATTTGATCCGTCTGTTAGGAAGCTCTACGAAGAGCATTATTCTGTCAATGCTGCTATCTTTCAATTAAAACAAATATTATTAAGTTAAGCTACATCCACAGGGTGAATATTACGTTGCTTATACCTCGATATGCGATTACTGGTGTCCCTCTTGCGCAAATCAAACTTGCGCAAGCATTCGCTAATCGCGGAAACAATGTAACGTTAATCTTCACCTATAGTGAACCAATTTATGATTTACCTAAAATAGCTAATATTAAAATAATTTGCTGGAATGTGCCAAAAGTGCGAAATACATTTAGCAATATATTTTGTTATCTTAAATCTCATAAGCCTGATATTGTTTTTTCTGCAGAAGATCATCTTAATGTAATTGTTTTACTAGCTGCTATTGTTTCTGGTTCTCGATCTAAAATAAGTTGCTCCTCACGAGTAACGCCTTATGACACATATTCCACTAAGATCTTTACAAAGCGTTGGTTCTTAAAATTATTCGCAAACATGGTAAGTTATCGCGCTGATGCGTTAACGTGCGTCTCAAAGGACATGGTTCTACAGTATAAAAACGTTCTCGGTAGTTCTCGTCATATTTGCATCTATAATATTGTATGCAACACGAAATCCCAATTCGATATGAGTGAATTGGTTACTCACCCCTGGTTTGAAGATAGGCGTTTTCCAATCATTATTGCTGCAGGTCGATTAGCGCCCTGGAAAGGGTTTTCTACGTTGATAGAAGCCATATCAATCTTACATAAGCGTCGTCCTGTGCGATTATTAATTTTAGGAGATGGCCCACAGAAATCGGAATTGAAAAATATGGTGGATGGTTACGCACTATCGGATTATGTGGAATTCGCTGGATATGTTACGAACCCCCTTAAGTACTTTAAAAAATCCGACGTTTTTGTTCTTTCGTCCTTAGTAGAAGGCATGCCTAATGTGCTCGTCCAAGCCATGATGTGTGGGTGTACGCCGGTTTCTACCAACTGTCCCACAGGGCCCAGCGAGTTGTTACAGAATGGTAAGTATGGATATTTAATCCCTATTCAAAATCCTGCTGCAATGGCTGATGCTATTGAGCATGCACTAGAATCTCCAATTTCAAAGGATTTGTTGGACGAGGCGATTCTCCCATTTCATGAAGATAGAGTGATACAACAGCATTTTGAATCACTTGGACTATGCGAAAAGTCATACACGTAATTCCTTTCTTTGGAATCGGTGGTGTAGAGCGTGCTGCTACTTCGATGAAGCAAACATCTTCAAATGATATTGCTTTTGATGTTTTTAGTATTTTTCCAGATGCAGCTGCTACTAAGAAATATAAACTATGGAATCCCTTTTATTATTTTAAATCAATCATATCATTATATAGATCTTCACCTGATGTTTTAATTGTTTCACTTTGGAGAGCTTATTTAGTTGGAATTGTTTTCAAGTTGCTTAATCCAAGGGTAAAACTGATTGTTTTTCTGCATTTACCAATTGATGTGCATAAAGTTGACTTTATACTTACAAGAATTGCAGCTTCATTGGCATCTAATATTTGGGCAGATTCTGAAACAACAATACTGAATCGGTTACCTAATGTTGAAATTGGGAAAAAGAGAGTTATCTCGTTTGTGACCGAGCATATTCCTTCAAGTTCTATAGGTAGTGTACAACCTGTTTTTGTTTTCTGGGGTAGATTACATAAACAAAAAGGGATTCTACGGTCTTTGAAATTATTTGCAGCTATTAGAGAAATTTATAAAGATTCAAAATATATCATTATTGGACCGGATGGGGGATTTTCAGCGCAAGCCAATACGTTAGTTTCTAACCTAAATCTAAATAATTCTGTGGAGTTTTTGGGTCCCAAAAATTTTGAAGAAATTCGAGTGATCGCCAATTCAGCCTCGTTTTACCTACAAACCAGTGAGTTTGAAGGTATGGCCATGTCTGTTGTTGAAGCTATGCAAATCGGATTGGTGCCAATTGTAACATCGGTGGGTGAGATAACTCATTATGCGCGTCATGGTGTCAATGCTATCATTGTCCAGGATGATGCTAAGGCAATTATTGATATTTTGACGTTGCTTCAAAATACAACGATTTATACAAAAATGCGAAATAATGCCATGTCTGAATGGTTAGATAAGCCCTTATACAAGGAAGATATGCTTAAAGCTTGTCAGTGCTTGTTTAACTGAGCATTTGCTTGTATTCGTATTGCTAACTTTATTTTCTATAAACTATAAGATGGATGTGCGGTATTGTCGGTTTATATAGTATTGATTCATGCAATAGTGGTGTACTTGATTCAGTAGTACGTCATATGACTGATCGGTTGCATCATCGAGGTCCCGATGATTCTGGGATATGGATCGATACTGAGAATGGGTTGGCGCTGGGACATCGAAGACTATCTATACTCGATATTTCTTCTTCGGGTCATCAGCCAATGCATTCAGCCTGTGGTCGATATGTGATTGTCTATAATGGTGAAATTTACAATCATCTTGATCTAAGAAGGGAACTTTCGTATATACCATATTCACCCGAGCTTGTTTGGAAAGGGCGTTCGGATACCGAAACACTCCTTGCTGGATTTTCACAATGGGGAATTGAAGAAACTCTAACGCGTGCTGTAGGAATGTTTTCCTTCGCGCTATGGGATCGAATTAATAATACGCTCACGTTAGCGCGTGATCGGT
>Ga0164293_10004028_pt1 | contig 12572 bp, 9 predicted proteins | sample GEODES118metaG_FD_111487 | JGI IMG/M metagenome (GOLD analysis project Ga0164293, IMG submission 111487) | Eutrophic lake water microbial communities from Lake Mendota, Wisconsin, USA - GEODES118 metaG | ecosystem: Environmental > Aquatic > Freshwater > Lake | place: USA: Lake Mendota, Wisconsin... | reverse complement strand
TCGCTTTACCGCTGCTCTTTTATCCAGATCAATTTGGTAGGAGCCCAAGACCAGCGAGACGCATTCGCTCTTTCTGTCATAACTTGGAAATGAAACAACAACATCGACAAGATTCCCGCTCTGTGAAAGAACACCGATATCTGTTATTGCAAAACGCGAATCATCTTGCCGCTGATTCACATTCGCTACTCGACCTAGGAATTTTTCGCTCTTAGCTTTTGCATCATAAAGATAAAGCGCAAATCCTTGCTTGCCACCACCTAATAAATATTTGTCATTATCAAGCCGGGCAATCGCTGCCCCACGTTCTCCGCCAGATGATGTGACATGCGCTTTAGGCGTTTCAACGCTAGTGATTTTTAACTGTAAGTCATCCTCGACTGCGTCAATCCTCGCGCTAGTAATCGCACCAAGGATTAAGGAGGCAATAATTATTCCCACCCATACGATTACGTGGCGTTTCATGTGGGAAGTGTATTTAAGCTACTTGAGCATCTGACCAGGAATTGCACCCTGGGAATTAGCGCAGAATCAGGTATGGGTCAGGAGGCGCTTTCGCTGCTTCCAATTTAACCTACTGGCGAGTAACCTTACGGGAATACCAACCCTTAGTTAGTAGGAGCCCTAAATGAGTGAGCGCGTTGTCCTAGTTGATGCAGTTCGATCCCCCTTTGGTAAGGCCGGAAGTCTTTATGCCGAAACTAGAGCAGATGACATCATGGTTCGGACGCTTCGCGGTTTATTAGAGCGAAATCCAAAAGTTTCTCCGAGTGCAATTGATGATGTTGCAATTGCCGCCGCGACTCAGAGCGGTGATCAAGGCATGAACATTGGGAGAAGCGCTTCATTGCTCGCTGGAATTCCAGATAGCGTTCCAGGATATTCAATCGATCGTTGGTGCGCAGGTGCACTTACTGCAGTAACAACTGTTTCTGGTGCTATCGCAATGGGTCAATATGACATTGCAATTGCAGGTGGCGTTGAACATATGGGAAACCATCCGATGGGCGAAGGTATAGATCCAAATCCGCGTTACTTATCTGAAAAATTGGTTGATACCGATGCTCTACAAATGGGCATGACCGCCGAAAGATTGCATGACAAGTTTCCGCATCTAACAAAAGCTCGCGCCGATGCTTATGCGGTTTCATCTCAGAATAAAACTGCTGCAGCTTACACAGCCGGAAAAATCCAAAGAGATTTAATTCCAGTTGCAGTTCGTTCAGTCGAACTCGGTTGGGGCGTTGCAACCGTTGATGAACCTCCACGACCAGGAACAACCGTTGAAGGACTTGCTGCGCTCAAGACACCATTTCGAGCAATGGGAAATGTTACTGCGGGAAATGCGGCTGGTTTAAATGATGGCGCCACTGCTGCAATTCTTGCGAGTGAATCTAAAGCAAATGAACTTGGACTTGGAATTAAAGCGAAGTTAGTTTCTTTTGCCTTTGCTGGTGTTGCCCCAGAGATCATGGGATATGGACCAGTGCCAAGCACCATCAAGGCGCTATCTAAAGCTGGCCTATCTATTTCGGATATAGGTCTCTTTGAGATAAATGAAGCCTTTGCAATTCAGGTTCTCTCATTCCTGGATCACTTCGGGATTGCTGATGACGACGCTCGGGTCAATCAATATGGTGGCGCTATCGCAGTTGGGCATCCACTTGCCTCATCCGGTGTTCGTTTAATGATCAACTTGGCTCGCGGTTTTGAAGAGCACCCAGAAGTTAAATATGGTCTTACAACAATGTGTATCGGACTTGGGATGGGTGGCAGCATTATTTGGGAGAACCCACACTTCAATGGTTCAGGAAAGGCGACAAAATAATGAGCGATCTTAAGTTGCCAGAGGGCGCGCCCGAAGAGGTAGTAACAGCGGCCCATGTTCGCGAAATCGATCTTGCGCCATTCGGTCATACCGGAACTCTTTCGCTAATTACTTTAGATAACGGTTTCGACCACAATCGTCCAAATACCTTTGGCCCTAATTCTTTAGCAGCGCTAAATGAGGCAATCACTGTTGCAGAGGGCAGTTCATCAGTTGCAATTGCGATTACTGGTAAACCATTTATCTTTGCGGCTGGCGCTGATTTATCCGGAATCGCTTTCTTAAGCGATATCAAGCAGGCACAAGCAATCGGAAAATTGGGCCATGATGTGTTTCGTAGATTTGGTGAGAGCAAGAAGCCAACCTTTGCCTTTGTAAATGGTTTGGCACTTGGTGGCGGCCTAGAAGTGGCGCTTCATTGCAATTATCGAAGTGTTGCCTCGACCGCTTTCACAGGTCTGCCAGAAGTATTCCTGGGATTGGTTCCGGGCTGGGGCGGAGCAACGATTCTGCCTAAGCTAATCGGACCGGCAAATGCAGTTCAAGTTATTATTTTAAATGCATTAAACAACAACACAATGTTGAAGGCTAAGGATGCTCTTGCGCTTGGCGTTGCTGATGTCGTATTTGAACCTGCTGATTTCTTGGAGAACTCAATTAAATTTGCAGCTTCAGTATTAAATGGCTCAAAAAAGATCGAGCGAGCAGATCATACAAAAGATGAAGCGGCCTGGAACCAAGCAATTGCAGTTGGCAAAGCTGCAGTGACCAAAAAATATGGTGGGGCAGAAATTCCTCAAGCAACAAAGGCGCTTAATTTAATTGCTGCAGCTCGCACTAATTCCCTGAGTGCTGGCTTCGATGCCGAGGATGCTGAACTTGCAGATTTGGCTATGAGCAACCCACTTCGTGCATCACTTTACGCATTTAATTTAATTCAAAAGAAGCGCAAAAAAGTTGAGGGCGCACCAAAGCCTGCACTTGCCCGAAAGGTAACCAAGGTTGGCGTTGTCGGAGCCGGTCTCATGGCCTCCCAACTTGCTCTGATTATGCTTCGCAATCTTAAAGTTCCAGTTGTTATCACTGACTTAGATCAAGAGCGCGTCGATAAAGGTCTCGCCTATATTCGCGGCGAACTAGCAAAACTTGTAGAGAAGAAGCGCATGAGCGCCGAGGCTGCTGCACGTTTGGGCTCACTTGTATCTGGCTCTACCGATAAAGCAATCTTTGCAGATGCTTCATTTGTAATCGAGGCAATTTTCGAAGAGCTAGAACTTAAGCAGAAGTTATTTAAAGAGCTTGAGAAGATTGTTTCGGTCGAATGTATCTTGGCGACCAACACCTCTTCGCTCTCAGTTACAAAAATGTCTGAGGGTTTGGCTAATCCAGAACGCGTAATTGGATTCCACTTCTTCAATCCAGTAGCAGTTATGCCGCTTCTTGAAATTGCGCGAACACCTGCTACTGATGATGCAACAACTGCTACTGCCGTGAATATCGGAAAAGAATTGAAGAAGACTATGGTGATTGTGAAGGACTCCCCTGCCTTCGTAGTTAATCGTCTGCTTACAAGATTTATGGGCGAAATTACCGATGCAATCGATGAAGGCACCGCGCCAGATGTTGCGGATGCAGCTATGAAGCCACTCGGTCTTCCGATGACTTCGCTCGAATTACTAGGTTTAGTAGGACCCGGAGTTGCGCTTCATGTTGCTGAAACTCTTCACAAGAATCTTGGTGATCGCTATCGAATCTCACCAACAATGCAGGCCTTCGTTGCTCAAGGTATAAAAACTTTCTATATCAAGGACGATAAGGGCACATTGATTCCAAACCCTGCCGCACTAGCGCTAATTAAGGGTGGATCAAAGGCTTCAACATCTGAAGAAGTTCGAATCCGCGCACTTAAAGCTTTAGCAAGCGAAGCAAAGATGATGTTGGATGAGGGCGTAGTTTCTACTGCTGCTGAAATTGATATTTGTATGTTGCTTGGCTGCGGTTGGCCACTGCACCTCGGTGGAATTTTGCCTTACTTAGATCGTGAAGGAATAAGTAGCGAAGTTACCGGCCAGGTTTTTCATCCAGCGGGAGTTGCTTCGCTGGCATAACATCTCCGTTTATTTGATCCTTGAGTGAACTGCTCCAGGAAACTAATTGATGCGTAATGTTCTGAGCGGTTATTCCAAGATCAGACATTATCTCACCGCGCTTTGAATGCTCAATAAATTCAAGCGGCACACCAATTGAATGAATTGGAACATCGATTTCAGCATCTCTAAACATCTCAGAGATTGTGCTCGCGATTCCACCATGTCGAATTCCATCTTCAACGACAACAACTGATTTATAACGTTGCGCCATAGTTAGCAAACTCTGCGGAAGTGGCTTTACCCAACGTGGGTCAATCACGGTTACGCCAACGCCTTCGCGATATGCCTGAGACGCCGCTTCGACACAAATCTTTGCCATTGCGCCAACGCTAACCAGAAGAACATCTGCGCTCTCGCCACGGTATAGAACATCGATGCCGTCACGGCGCTCGAATGCCGGAATGTCAGCTCCTACCGGTCCTTTAGGGAAACGAATCAAAGAAGGTGCATCCGAAATACTCAGAGCTTCATTTAAAGTCTCGCGAAGAATCGCACCATCTCTAGGCGCAGCAACATGGAGGGTTGGGACAATTCCAGTTAAAGCCAGATCCCAAATACCGTGATGTGAAGGTCCGTCATCACCGGTTATGCCAGCGCGATCTAGAACAAAAGTTACGCCAGCTTTATGCAGTGCAACATCTAGTAGAAGTTGATCAAATGCGCGGTTTAGGAAAGTTGAATAAATCGCTACAACTGGATGTAGTCCAGTAAAAGCTAAGCCGGCTGCACTTGTTGCCGCATGTTGTTCGGCGATACCAACATCGAATGCGCGCTTTGGAAACTTCTCGGCAAATTTATCTAACCCAGTTGGTCCAAGCATTGCTGCGGTAATTGCAACTACATCACTGCGCTTTGCGCCGATTTCACAGATCTCATCCGAGAAAACACTGGTCCAGTTTGGTGCATTTTTTGCAACTGGCATTCCAGTCTCTGGACTTACGATTCCGACAGCATGGAATTTTTCCGCAGCATCATTAATTGCTGGCGCGTGACCGCGACCCTTTTCAGTAATCACATGGACCAGAACCGGGGCTCCAAAATTCTTTGCTTGCTCTAGCGCATTTTCCATTGCTTCAATATTGTGACCGTCAATCGGGCCAACGTATTTGAGCCCTAAGTCTTCAAACATTCCTTGTGGTGCGACGATATCTTTGATTCCTTTTTTAACTCCATGCAGAGTTTCATAAATTGGGCCACCGACAACTGGAGTTTTTTCAAGAACTCCCTTGCCCCAATCTAAGAATTTCTCATAGCCACTAGTTGTGCGAAGAGTTGAGAGATAAGTTGCAAGCCCGCCAATAGTTGGTGAATAAGAGCGTTCATTGTCATTTACAACAATCACTAGCTTTAAATCTTCGCTTGATGCGATGTTGTTTAGTGCTTCCCATGACATTCCACCGGTCAGTGCGCCGTCTCCGACAACGCAGACCACAGTCTTGTCGAGATCACCTTTGATTAAATTACCGCGGGCAACTCCATCCGACCACGAAAGTGCGGTCGATGCATGTGAATTTTCTACAACATCATGTTCGCTCTCAGCGCGATTTGGATAACCTGAAACGCCGCCACGTTGGCGCAACTTATCAAAACCTGCAATGCGACCAGTCAATAATTTATGAACATAGCTCTGATGGCCGGTATCAAAAATAATTGTGTCTTTTGGGGATTCAAATATTCGATGTATTGCAATTGTTAACTCGACAACACCGAGGTTTGGACCAAGATGGCCACCACTCTTTGAAACTTTCTCGACTAAGAAATCTCGAATTTCTGCTGAAAGTTCAGCTAGCTCAGGAAAAGAAAGCTTCACCAGATCAGATGGCGCGCTTATCTTTTCCAGATACTTTGACATCACCGTAGTCTAGAGCAAGCCGATATTTTTAGAGCAGTGAACGGAGCACATATTGCATGATGCCACCGTGGCGGAAGTAATCTGCTTCACCCGGCGTATCAATTCGGACCACCGCATCAAAGCTCTTATCGCCCGCAATAACCTTAAGCGTCTTTGGGATTCCCCCAGTATTTAGCGCTTCGATTCCAACCACTGCGAATTCTTCGTCACCGGTTAAGCCAAGTGATTCAGCGCTCTGGCCTGCTGGGAATTGAAGAGGTAATACTCCCATTCCAATTAAGTTCGAGCGGTGAATGCGTTCAAAAGATTCTGCGATTACAACTTTAACTCCAAGTAGCGCGGTTCCCTTTGCAGCCCAGTCTCGTGATGATCCTGATCCATATTCTTTACCTGCAAGAATTACTAATGGAATTTTTTCGCTTTGGTATGCCATTGATGCGTCGTAGATAGTTGCTTGAGCGCCACCATCTAGGAAGTTTTTGGTGAAGCCACCTTCTACGCCATCCAGCAGTAGATTCTTCAAGCGAATGTTTGCAAAAGTTCCACGAATCATTACTTCGTGATTTCCGCGGCGCGATCCATATGAGTTGAAATCTGCGCGATCGATTCCGTGCTCGGCCAGATATTTTCCAGCAGGTGAATCTGCTTTTATATTTCCGGCTGGTGAGATGTGATCAGTTGTAACTGAATCTCCCAGAACTGCAAGCACGCGAGCCTTCGAAATATCCTTTACTGGCTCTGGATTGCGTGGCATACCTTCGAAGTAGGGTGGCTTTCGCACATAAGTTGACTTTAAGTCCCATTCAAAGGTTTTTCCGGTTGGAGTCGCAAGTGACTTCCAACGGTGGTCGCCCTCAAATACAGTTGCATAATCCTTGGTAAACATCTCTGAAGAGATTGAAGAATTAATAACGTTCTGAATCTCTTCAGTGGTTGGCCAAATATCCTTTAGGAATACCGCTCTGCCTTCTTTATCGTTTCCGATTGAATCCTTTTCAAAATCGTGATCCATGGTGCCGGCTAGTGCGTATGCCACGACTAGTGGTGGTGAAGCCAAGTAATTCATCTTAATATCTGGGCTGATACGACCTTCAAAGTTGCGGTTACCAGAGAGAACTGCAGTGACTGCTAAATCGTTCTCATTGATTGCCTTACTTATCTCAACTGGAAGTGGACCAGAGTTACCAATACATGTGACACAGCCATAACCAACTAAGTTGAAGCCGAGCTCATCCATATAAGGAGTAAGGCCTGCACGGTCGTAATAATCAGTAACAACTTTAGATCCTGGTGCAAGTGTTGTCTTTACCCATGGCTTACTGCGCAGACCTTTTTCAACGGCCTTCTTCGCAAGCAGAGCAGCGCCAATCATGACACTTGGATTTGAAGTATTTGTGCAAGATGTAATCGAGGCAATAACAACTGCGCCATTTGATACAGATGTTTCTTTACCGTTAAGAGAGATATTGACTGCTGATTTTGCAGTCTTCTCTGTGAAGTAAGAAGGAAGTATTTTCTCAAATGAATCCTTTGAATCCGAAAGTTCAATTCGATCTTGCGGGCGCTTTGGTCCGGCGATAGAAGGAACAATTGTTGCAAGATCAAGTTCAAGAGTTTCCGAGAATCTTGGTGACTTATCTGGGTTGTGCCACAAACCAACACGCTTTGCATACTCTTCAACCAGAGCTAATTGATCTGCAGTGCGTCCGGTGAGCTTCATGTATTTAATTGTTTCTTCATCAATCGGGAAGATTGCGCAAGTAGAACCATATTCTGGAGACATGTTTCCGATTGTTGTTCGATTTGCCATTGGAAGCGCTGTAACACCTGGACCATAAAATTCCACAAACTTGCCGACTACGCCATGCTTACGAAGCATTTGGGTAATTGTTAAAACCAGATCTGTTGCAGTTGTTCCGATCGGAAGCTGACCATTTAATTTAAATCCAACAACTCTTGGAATCAACATTGAGACTGGCTGCCCTAAAAGAGCTGCCTCGGCTTCGATTCCGCCTACTCCCCAACCCAGAACTCCAAGGCCGTTAACCATGGTTGTGTGTGAATCGGTTCCGACGACTGTGTCTGGATAAGCGCGTAAAACGCCATTTACTTTTCTTGTCATTACGACGCGAGCTAGGTATTCAATATTTACTTGGTGGACGATTCCGGTTCCGGGTGGAACAACTTTGAACTCATCAAATGCGCTCTGGCCCCAACGAAGGAAGCGATAGCGCTCCTGATTTCGTTGGTATTCGATATCTGTGTTCTCTTCAAAAGCGGTGCTTGTTCCGAACTTATCTGCGATTACCGAGTGGTCAATAACTAGTTCTGCTGGTGCAAGTGGATTTACCTTTGCTGGATCTCCACCAAGTTCAACGATAGCTTCGCGCATTGTTGCTAGATCCACAACGCATGGAACACCAGTGAAATCCTGCATAATTACGCGCGCTGGCGTAAATTGAATTTCAGTGTCTGGTTCAGAATCTGGATTCCAATTTGCAAGTGCTTCAATCTGAGCCGCGGTGATATTTGCGCCATCTTCGGTGCGCAGTAAATTCTCTAATAAAACTTTTAAACTAAAGGGAAGACTGTCTGCGGCTGGCAATTTTGTGATATCAAATATCTCGTATTTGCTACCCGCTACTTCGATTTCAACCTTTGCATTAAAAGAATTTTTACTCATGGGCGCATCTTAACCGAGAGAAAAGCGAGCCACACATTCCACATGTTGAGTCATCGGGAATAGATCGAAGCCAACGATGTGATTTAGGTGATATCCACCCTCCTCGAGCGCCCTGGCATCGCGGGCCAGCGAGGCTGGGTCGCAAGAAACGTAAACAATTGTTCGGGGCTTCTTCGCAATCATCTGCTTAACAACCATCTCGCCCGCACCAGTCCGCGGTGGATCCAGAAGAATTACATCCACCCGATTTATCAATGGCAACTTCTGTTCAACCCGGCCGGCATGAACAACAACATTCTTTACTTTCTCAAAAATCTTAAGCGCATCCTGGGTTGCTCGATGGCTAGATTCAATCAAATGAACTTTTCCGATATCACCAACATCTTCTGCCATCGGCGCAGTGAATAGCCCAACGCCACCATATAAATCACAGACCTGGTCGCCTGGGCGCAGTGCCATTAGATCCATAACTAATTTCGTAAGTGTTTTAGGCGCCGCGCTATGGCTCTGCCAGAAAGATGTTGGAGAAATTTGATATGTATGCTCCCCAACTACTTCATGCAACTGGGTTGGACCAGAAATACTGCGGCCACCACGAGAAACATTCTTTTCACCAGAACTTGAGACCGCAACTTCAAGACGATCATCGCCCTTCCAGCTTCTGGCAAACATCGCTGGATCATTAATTGCTTCAACAGCAATCAAACACCTATCAATTTCAGTTACCTCTTTGCTGCGAGCAGAATACAAACCAGGTTTTCCACTCTTTGAAATTGCAAAATCCATTCGGGTTCGCCAGTGCAGTCCATTGGTTGGTTCGGCCGGTAGAACATCTAAATCAATTTCAATTCTTCCCAATCTAGAGAACTGTTCGCGAATCACTGAGCGCTTTAACTCAAGTTGAGCCGAAATTTCTATATGCTGGAAATCGCAACCACCACAACCACCTGGCACCGCATACTTACATGGTGGAACCACGCGATCCTTTGATGGCTTTAAGATTTCGATTGCATCACCGCGTGCCAACTTTGAAGAGGTTGAAGTTATTTCTACAACGGCTTCTTCACCCGTAATTCCATACCTTACGAAAACAACTTGCCCTTTATGTCTAGCAATGAAATGGCCACCGTGTGCTACTGGTCCAATTTCTACGGTAATTCGGTCGCCTACTTTTAGCGAACTCTCCTCTTTCCGGATGTTGGATTCCATAGGGCAACCTTAAGGGTGTAAGTTGTACTTCGTGCACGTAGTGATTATGGGATGCGGTCGAGTCGGATCTGGTCTTGCCATTGATTTAGAGGCGGCCGGACATTCAGTATCGATAATCGACCAGAATAAAGAAGCATTTCGCCGATTAGGCCCAAATTTCAAAGGTCAGATAATTGCTGGAGTTGGTTTTGACCGCGACATCTTGCTCGAAGCAGGAATCGAGAAGGCCGATGCATTTGCGGCGGTTTCAAATGGTGATAATTCCAACATCTTGGCAGCGCGCGTTGCCCGCGAAACTTATGGCGTAGAAAAAGTTGTTGCACGTATTTACGATCCAGCGCGTGCTGAAATTTATCAACGTCTCGGAATACCTACGGTCGCCACAGTTTTATGGACAACAGATCAAATTATTCGACGTCTGGCGCCAGAAGGTTCAAGATCCGAGTGGCGGGATGCAAGTGGCGTAGTTCAACTCTGTGAAGTTCATTTACATCATGATTGGTTCGGACAACCGGTTTCACTTATTGAGTCCTCGACTAAGGCACGAGTTGCGTTTATCACTCGCCTGGGCAGTGGAATGATTCCAACTGAAAATACAGCTCTTCAAGAGGGCGATTTGGTGCACGTCATGGCAACTGATGACGAAATTAAAAACATTGAAGACACCTTGGCAAGATCTCCGGAAGAGGCATAGTAGATATGAGAATTGCGATTGCTGGAGCCGGAAATGTTGGGCGTTCAATTGCCCGTGAATTAATTGAAAATGGCCACAATATTCTTCTGATTGATCGAGATCCTAAAGCGCTAAAAATAGAGAGCGTTCCAAACGCTGAATGGCTAATGGCCGATGTCTGCGAAATTTCATCTCTTGACAATGCGAAGTTAGATACTTGTCAGGTCTTAATCGCTGCTACTGGTGATGACAAGGTGAATCTAGTCGCTTCGCTATTGGCTAAGACCGAGTATGGGGTTCCACGAGTTGTTGCGCGAGTAAATCATCCAAAAAATGAGTGGATGTTTGATTCCTCTTGGGGCGTCGATGTTTCAGTCTCTACCCCACGCATTATTTCTGCAATTGTTGAAGAAGCGGTTTCGGTAGGCGATGTGGTGCGGTTGTTCTCACTCCAAAAGGGCGAAGCCAGCCTGGTTGAAATAACTCTGCCAGAAGAGGCAAAGTGTTTAGGCCAAACTGTTGAAGAAATTGAGCTTCCAGAGAATGCGACCCTCGCAGCAATTGTTCGCGATGGCCAAGTAATTACTCCACATGCTCACGATGTTTTTTCTGCCGGAGATGAACTTCTTTTTATCGCAACCATTGAAGCAGAACGACTACTCAAAGATTGTTTTATAGCTAATACCTAACTTGCTTTTGTAATTGGGACGGATTTAATAACCATCCAAGTTCCCCAAAGAGTTGCCAGGTAGAGCGGGAAACCAAGAAAAATGTTAGCGACACCGAGAGCATTTAATTGGTCTGCCATAAAGAGTGGGTATTGGACACCTAGCCGAATTGCAAAAAGTGCAAACCAGATCCAAGTTGCCTTGGTATACGCCGCCAAACGCTTCGGATCTTTGCGCCACCTCAAATTCTCGCCAAGAATCGGGCCAAGTAGAACGCCAATTAGCGGATACTTAATAAGTATCGAGAGTAAATAAACGAGCATAAAGGCCGAATTTTTCCAGAGGCTCGGCGCGAAATAATCCTTTGCTTCCCCGGTTCTCCAGGCCAGCCAACCGCAGAAAGCGACTCCAATGAACCCAGATATCGAATACATCAAAGATTCTCTTTTAACTAATCGATAGAACATCAATAGCGCAGCAGTCGCCAGCGAGACATATAGACAGACCCTTAAATTATTAGTGATGTTATATGTGAGTAAGAAAATAATCGATGGAATTGTGGAGTCAATAATTCCCTTTTTTCCACCAAGAGCGGTGAGGACTTTTGCCTTATCTTCTTCTTGCATTAACTTTTTCCTCCAGTAGATCCAAAACCGCCAGAACCGCGATCTGAGCCTGGAAGGGATTCAACTTCGACAAAGTTTGCACGTTCAACTTGCTGAATTACTAGTTGAGCAATTCGATCGCCCTTCTTAAATGAAATTGCTTCCTTTGGGTCGTGATTAATCAAGATAATTTGGAGTTCCCCTCGAAATCCGGCATCTACAGTTCCGGGTGAGTTAACCATCGTCACTCCATGCTTAATCGCAAGTCCTGATCTTGGATGAACAAGTGCTACATAGCCATTTGGTAGCGCAATTGAAATACCAGTTGGAACTAGCGCCCGCTCTCCTGGTTGAAGAGTTACATCAATTCGCGCAGTTAAATCGGCACCAGCATCACCGGGTTTTGCGTAACTTGGTAGTGGGACCGATTTATCTAAGCGAGTAATTAAAACCTGAACACTCATGGATTAATTTCAAACTCGGGATCTACGAAGGCCAATAGCTCTGGATGAGCGACAACGTGAGCCAAATATTCCTTAGGCGCATTATCAAGGAAGTGTTGCATCGGGACTATTACATAGAGCGAAGCCGCCCGAACAGCAATCGGTCCGTCAGGACTTCCAAGTCGTCCAACTGCGCTGCAATAAACTTTTCGGTTTACCTGCCCCGTAATTTCTGCCGTTATGTGCAGAGTTGTTCCCATTGGGACCGGAAGAAGAAAATCAGTTTCAAGCCTTGCAGTAACTGCAGGAGAGCGAATCAACCACATCAATTTTCCAAGTGCCTCATCAAATGCCAACGAGAGAAGTCCGCCATGTGCAAGTCCTGGTGCACCTTGGTGATTTTCAGTAACGGTAAATACTGCTGTTAAATTCTGGCCATCGCCGGCATGCGCAACAAGATG
>Ga0164293_10004026_pt1 | contig 12579 bp, 12 predicted proteins | sample GEODES118metaG_FD_111487 | JGI IMG/M metagenome (GOLD analysis project Ga0164293, IMG submission 111487) | Eutrophic lake water microbial communities from Lake Mendota, Wisconsin, USA - GEODES118 metaG | ecosystem: Environmental > Aquatic > Freshwater > Lake | place: USA: Lake Mendota... | reverse complement strand
TCTTTTGGCATTAAATATACGTTCTTCTTCAATCTCATAGTTTTTAAGAATATTAATAAAGTTATCTATAAACACCTTTGTATACTTACTATGACATTTAGATGTTATAATATAATTAGACATATCCGGGTTGTAATTATCAACATTAACAGTAAACCCAATATTGTATATAATACCAAGCTCTTTCCGCAGTTTTTTGTAAAATATACCAGCATCAAAGTTGAACAATATCCTTTTAATATAGAAGTTTAGTATTAAATATTCTTCTGATAGGTATTCAATACTCTTTGATAAATGTATAACAAATGAATTGTTCTTATCAGTAATTATATTCCTTATATTGACTATTTTTACACTAGTATTACTGTGCTTTATTACAGGAAAATCATTAATAGTCTTTTTATATTTAATAATTCCAAAATATTTTTTGACATTCTTAATAGTTTCATTAATTTTATTTAAAGGACATGTTATAGATATTACTAAATTGTCTGTATTTAAATGCTTCCTTATATATCCATTCATTTTATCATCGTCGAAGTTCTTTATATATTTAATCTGCTCCTTATAATCTGCTAGATATGCGTATTTAGGATATAGAAATTTGAACATATTATATTCAAACATATAATTGTTATTGGATATATATCCCATATATTCCTGAATTATAGCACCTTTCTCTTTTATTTTGACATCTTCCTCAACATAAAAGTTATTTATAGTATTTGAAAGTATATCCATATAAAACTCTAAGTCGTCATAAATACCCTTTATATATATACTCATCTCGTAATCAGATACATACGCATTAAACTCGCCACCTCTTCTATATATTTCTTCGCTAATATATGTGGAACTTTTGTATTTTTGCGATGTTAGGCTCCCTAATAAATGCTCACAATAATGTGTAAGACCTGCTTCATGGCTTTTTTCGTTAAATCGCCCTAATAAATAATTTGTAGATATATACGTTAACTTGGTGTTTAAAGGAACTATTATAATTCGAATGCCATTTTTTAATTTTAGCTGTCGAATATTAACACCCATCGCTATAATATTGTAATATCTAATATATAATAATATATATATTACTGTATTAGCATATTACCATATTAGCATAGCAATAGGTTTGCTTAATTGAAGATAATTTAAAAATATGTTGATAAATATGTAAATATATTCTGTATATGTTAGAGGTATCCTATTTAACATATCGCATGTTAAGTATATCTCTATAAGTTTTGGAATAAGCGAAGTATAATTATAAACACATGATGCTAATAATGGTGGAACTATAATCGCCGTACATATAACAGGATACGAAATGTATGGAATATATACATAGCCTTCTATATTATATGATAAATACATATGGAAGAATTGGAGCATATAAAGGAATTTAAAAAAATAGTAGTCTCTTCTGAATATATTATTAATTTCATTACCATATTTTTCGGTATCAATCCATCTCAAATAATGTACAAATGAACTGCCAAATAGAAACACATTTGAATGGAGATTTGAAGATATGTAATATAAGATTGATAAATATTGTATATTATTATTACCTATATAGAACTCTATATCATGATAAACCTGTGTTGATATTATCATAAGTTTTGCTAAATAAATCGTATATTTACTTTTAGGTTTTATTGTAAATAAAAACAAATCTCTAAATAATTTGTTATACAGGATTGTAAGTTTACTTAGAATAAATCCAAAAATAATCGCCCAATAAGGATATATACAATAATGTATTTTTAGAATTACACGATATTTTATTTGAAGTTCTTTTATATCTGTTTCCTGTGTAATTCCATCATTCCAAATGATTGGAGATATATAATGGCATTCTCTGTGAAAATCAAACCCTACGACATCACCTGTTTTTACTATATATGTTTCAGGAACAATATTAAATATTGTCATTATATCTCTATTATCGTCAAGGCCTACAATAACTCTATAGCAGGACGCAAAAGGGATATAGAAGAATGGTCCATCAATATGTCTTGTATAAAAGATATTATCAGAAGCATTCTTTTCAAAATCCTTATTATTATTTGAAGGAGGTGATACATATATTTCATTCATATCGTGAAGAACATCAATCATATAGTTGTCACCAAACAAACCACCTCGTAATGATTTTTTAAACATTTCAATTATTTTTCTATCCTTCGCAGTATTGTAAAACAACTCTTTAATATTTTGTGGTAAATCTTTGTACCACCAGTGTGTCGAAGTAGTAATTGAAGGGTTTTGAAGTATTACCCATTCTCTAATACTATTAAGCACGTTATTATCATTCTTTAATTTACAATTAAGAACTCTTGACTTCTGAAATCTCCAAGGTAAATATAACATAACATCTATTTATAATATATATAAACTTAAATATTATTCTATATTTACCCAATTTTATTTGGAAAGTAATAAAAATTGATACTTGGTTATTAGATTTACAATAACACAAATCAAAAGATAATGGCTTCTAACCAATCTGCTACTCAACCAAAGTTTACCCTTACTGAGAATGGGGCTGTTGCTCTTGATACAAGTGGAAATGAAATTGTTGACTACTTTATGATGTATACACGAACTCTTACTGAGGAACAAAATCATAAGTTTCTTGAAAAATGCTGGGCAATCAATCCTCAAAAGACTGTTGCTATTATTTTCAACGGTCGTGATAGATTGAAGGGGAAAAAAGAGAAGACTGTATCTAATCAGGCTATGTTATGGCTACGCAACAATAAGCCATACACCTACATGAATAACATTATTACTTATATTAATAAATATGGACGCTGGAAAGATCTGCTCTATATCTGCTATGAGAATAAAGGAGATGGTATTATTAACAATAATTATGAATTAACGTTATTTGCTGATAAATTGAAAGATGATCTTGCTGAACTAAAGATTAGCGAAATTGTTGAGACTGCTGAATCGGAAGCAGATGTAGAAGGAACTGAAGTATCAGAAAAGACTAATACAAAAAAAGTAAATAACGTTTCTCTTTGTGCTAAATGGGCTCCTAGTGAGAATGATAGAAATGACCAACGTAAGCATTTTGCCAAGAAGATTGCGACAATCATTTATGGCAGAGATGACGACAAGAAGATGGAAAAATATAGGAAAGAATATATTGCGCCACTTAGGAAAAAAATTAATATTGTTGAAAAGCTTATGTGTAATAATGAATGGGACAAGATTAATTATGAGGGTGTACCAGGTGTTGTTTCACGAAGATTACATGCTGCCTTTAATAAACATGATAGCGATAGGTATTGCGAATATTTGTCGAAAGTAAGGAGTGGAGAAGCAAAGATTAATGTTACAGGTATTCTTCCTCATGAATTGGCAAACTACTATGTTAATCTTCGTAGTTCACAAGAAGAATATGAGGAGAATGAAACTATCGAACTACAATGGAAAACTATTGTCGACGATGTTAAAAGTTGTGGTATTCTCGGAAACTCTTTGGCAATTATTGATTTGTCAGGGTCTATGTTTAGTGCTAGTAATGGTAGTATTCCAGCGCAAGTTGCGATTTCATTAGGAATTATTACTTCCATGTGTTGTAAAGGAATGTTTAAGAATAAGTTCATAACATTCAGCGATACTCCGGAATTAGTATCCCTTATTCCAGATGAATTATACAAGGAATATAATGACAAAGGTATCGAACCATCACTATACACCTGCTTTAAATCTCTTGTGAATGTTGATTTTGGTTATAATACTGACTTTGTTAAAAGCTGTGATATGATTATTAAATATGGCAAAGAGCACAATATTAATGATGAAGATATGCCTAAGAAACTATTTATATTCACAGACATGCAGTTTGACGAGGCAACTGTTGATAATGACAAGGAAAGTAATGGTATTGAGACATTATATAAAACGATTGTTAAGATGTTTAAAGCTGCTGATTATACACCACCTAAGTTTGTATTCTGGAACCTTAATTCGAGTCATAAGGAATCCTTTCCGGTAAATTGTAAAACTGAAGGAACAGCGATGATTTCAGGATTTTCAGAACAACTTCTAAAGATATTTATGACATATGATGAGTTTAAACCTGACCTAATTGTCGAGGAAATACTAGCACCTTACCTAAAGGAAATCTTCATAGATGATAGCGAACTATAAAAAGACCTATGTATGATATTAATTGTAATATTTGTAATATATATATGTATTTATATTTTTTATATTTAATAATAAAAATAAATAATTAATCATTTGAGTTGTCTTCTAACGTCTCTTCTTAGCCTTTGTTAGTTTAGTAGCGGTATTCTTGACGAATGAACCAATATCACGAGTTGAGTTTAATAAACGTCCAGGAGTGTTACGGATAGATTTAACAGGGTTCTTGATAACTTCCTCTACTTCACCTTCAAATTCTTGGATCTTGACTAAGAGGTTTGTTAGGGTGCTTATCAATATAGGAATGATTATTATAGTGAAAAGTAGAGTTATGAATAAGAACAAGGATATCATAGTTCCGATTGCGATAATATCGCGGCGTAAATCATCAGAACACTTACATTTCTCATTCATTAAATAACGTACATAATCAAACGCATAGTAGATATATACAACGAATGTTAGGAAGAAGATAAATGTACCGAATGCGAGTAGTTGAACTACTGCGGTACCCATGCTCTTGGCAATACTTTTGATTGATACAAACGCAGTAACAAAGAAGTATACTAAAGCAACGATAGTGAAGGTCTTTATAAACTCCTTGTTACTATGATCGGAACAAGCGCATCCTACACTCTCTAATTTGTATATATAACTCCAAATTATTAAGAGTAGTATTACAAATATTAGCTGTATGAATAAACTACTATAATAAGATAAAGTGTTGTCGGTCTCTTTCATTATTCTCTTATACTATAATAATAGAAATTATTTATTTTCGATAATATTATATATTAAAAATCTAGTAGAACTATCAAAACTTTTAACATCCAACAACTTTATTTTTTCAACTATCGTTTCAACTATCGATTTATCCGGATATTTATTTAATATTTTTAAAATTTGTTCTATAAATATATCTATAATATATTTGTGAATGTTCGGATTACCTATACAATCATTTGTTAGATAATTATATATATTATTTAGTAATTGAGGGATCTCTTGAGACTTATATTTTATCCAAATAATATTTAGATTATGAACACCTTTTTTCCATTTAATATAATCACAATATAACTCATATTCATTATTAAGTAATAATAAATTATTATCAAAAATATATTTAGGCGGTATCCACTCTTTATTATTTAAATAACTATTCCATAATTTATCGATAATATTTGCTAAAAATGTGCTATCAAAATATTCTAATAATTTAATATATGTATTATCACCATCTATACTATCTGTAACTTTGATATAAGACCATATAATTAAGAAAAGTTCCTCTTGTTTAGTAGATTGGGTAGTCTGGTCAAGCTTACTATTATCAATAATAACCTTTATTTTTTCACAAATAACATCTTTATTTTTACCTGTTAATTTATTCAAATATCCGATTAAAGTGCGCTTTGTACTTGAACTATCTGAAAAATCTGGAATAATAATATGGAACCGGTTTTTGTTACTTGCGATTCCAAAGTTATTTGCTATATTGATACTTTTCTCCTTTTTATTATTTAGTTTTTTCTCCCATATCATTTTAGGGTCATAATATGAATCAAAACAACTACATGATTTTCTAAGACTCTCTGCTTTATTTAAAATATTTTCAGGTACATCTATGTTATATCTATTTTGAAATATAGATAGATTGATTTTAATTACTTTATCATCCATTATAATACTAAATATATTTAATAATCTTATATATAAATTGTATGATATTCATATATGATATGATATAAAAATTATATATATATATTATGATATAATATACTATATTATATTATATGAAATTAGATTTAAAAAATCAATTTGTAGAGGAACTAGATAATATATATAAAACTCATTTAATATATAGGACAATTGTTGTATGTAATGACGACATTTTAGAATATAAAAAAAAATTAGAAGATAAGGAGTTTAGTGTATACATAGTTAATTCAATCACAAACATCAATTATGATACTTTAGATTATAGGATCATATTGATTAAAAACGATTTATTTGAAGATTTTTTAAATAACATAATATCAAATAATATTGATAACTTTTATACATTCATTACATTCACACATGATAATGATAATATGAAGGAAACGATATCTAAAAAATACTATAATAATCGCGATATTATTAATAACATTATTTAATTAAGAAAAAATATAAAATACATAATTATTTTATCTATTATAATGTTAGGATTGATTGAATGTTTTTTTTCTCTAAGACTATGGGAAAAGGCAAAGGCTCGAGTAATGGAACATTAGCAGGTATTATTATAATTTCTATAGTATTTATAATCGCTATATTACTTGCGAATAAGGAATTGATAAAAGAGACCTTCTTTAGTGGCTATAAGAAATATACTGTTGAATATTATTATATGGATAGCTGCGGACATTGTATAGATTTTAACGAATCTGGTATATGGGATAAACTAAATAAACTCAACTTTAATAATGTATCGCTTAAAAAATACAATAGAAGCGAAAATATAGATCGTGTTAATAGCTTAGGGATTACAGGGTTCCCTGCTATTGTTATTGTTGAAAATTCTGAAAGTTCTCCTAAAATAGTTGAATCATTCGAAATGTCAAGAACTTATGATAACTTATCAAACTTTATAAATAAGTATGAAAATAAACAAGTATAACTAAGTAAATATATAAGATAATATTAAAGTATCAATATAATATAACATAACATAGTATAATTATGGGCGGTGGTATAACGCAATTAGTTTTAAAAGGGCAAATGGACTCCTATATTAATTTAAATCCATGTATTAACTATTATAAATATGTATATAACAAACATGTTAACTTTTCTATGGAAAATAAGAGAGAAGGTCCAGAGAATAACTCATCTATTAATCTTATGGTACCAAAACCTACAAGTAATAAAATAATGACTTTCTCTTTAAAACGCTATGGAGATTTAGTTAGTAATATTTATTTATCATTTAATCTACCTGACATATATTCTACAGATGTTCATAGGTTTAGATGGGTAAATAATGTAGGCCATAATTTTATTAAAATGGCGACTGTAAGAATCGAAGGAACCACGATTGAAGAAATATATGGCGAATGGATGAATATTTGGAATGAACTAACAAATAAAGATGGTGTAGAATACAATAAACTTATTGGAAATGTACCTGAGTATATTAGTCCTAATAATAATAACACAAGATATGTTATTAAGAATAATATATTATATAATAAAATATATCCGTCAAAGGACAAAATATTAGACTTCGGAAACCCTTCAATAAATGGGAGGATAATACAGGTTCCATTAAACTTTTGGTTTACACGAAACCCCTCACTATCTCTACCTTTATACAAAATACAAAATCAGGAAATAAAGATAGATATTGAATTAAATGATATTGAAAAATTGTATCAGGTATGGTGCGATAAATTAAAAATGTATGTATCTCCTGATTTTTTTAATACTATATATGGTCTAACATTAAGCGAAAATAATGCTATAACAATCCGAAACTTTATAGCAGACGAGAGCTATATACAAAGTTTTCTAGATATTAATTATATATTTCTTGATAGTGAATATAGGTTGAGTTCTTTACAGAAAGAAGGGATTGTTAAATATGTGGTTGATTATGTTAAAAAACAACCATCTAAAACAATAAATATTAAAAATAGTGGCGATACAGTTATTTTAGAATATGCTTACAATCACATCAAGGAGATTATTTGGGTCTTGCGAAGGTCTGACATACCTGAGAAATTTAATATACATGACAACTACACAGCCTCTCACATATATAATGAAACTATGGGATTACTTGAAAGTGCTCAAATAAAATGGGCGGATACTATAATTCGCGAAGACCAAAAAGCCTATTATTATAACAATATTCAACCTTATCAGTATCCTACGAATGTTCCAAGAACAGGTATATATAGTTATTCATTCTCCTTATTTCCTGAAAAAATAATGGCGGCAGGCTCTTTTAATAATCAGATGACTAAGACATCATTATATTTTAATATCAATAATATTGGGAATAGCATAAAAGATATAACAAAGAGAAATGAATATAAATATCTATTCGAATTAATGAGAAGGAACAATGTTCCTTATATTAAAGAAGATGAGGTTAATTTAGATGTAATAGTATATGCTAGAGTCATTAATGTATTCTCTGTTATTAATGGAGAATGCAACTTTATATGGAATAGGTAAGGGGGGTAAGTTAAACACAAATTATTTTTTATATCCATCTTTAATAAAAAGAGAATGGATTTACTTGTATTAATACTAATATTATTATCAGGATACATAATTAAATATTTAATAGATACTATAAACTCTCTGAATAATGAAATAAGGGAGATAAAACTGAAATGTATATCTACACATAATGATGTTAAATTTAATGACAATAGCAATACAAAGGCAACAAAGACAACTACGATATCTAATGCTAATGCTACTGATACTACCATGGCAAATGCTGAATCGGCAGCATCAGCAGCAGCATCAGCAGCATTAATAAAAAATATAACATATTTTAAAGATTATTTTGATAATGTATAACAATAATAGCAATTCATATTATAGTTGCGAATAATGATATAAATAATAAACGCATATATATGTAATATAAGACATCGCTTATAAATTATAAAATGCCTAGAAAAGCAAAAACTACCGATGATACTGTAAGTGATACAAAGAAGAAAAGGAATTTAATGAATACAATAATTAAAGATATCTCTGTAGTTGATAATGAAGATATCATATTACAGTTGCCTTTATCGAATGCTCAAATAAACAAGTTAAATATAACTGAGAACAATACATCTACAGAGTTTCCTGAACCATATGAGCCAAATTGTTTTTATATAAATGAAAATAACACATATAGTACGATTCAAGACAACATCATATTTGATAATAGTAATAGTGAGTATTCTTTAAAAGTTTCACAAAAAGAAGAGATTTTAAATTCTAATAATAATTGCTATTGGTGTTGTCATCCGATCGATAACAGGACTTACGGCATGCCTTATAAATATAATATTAAGACGGATACCTATGTATTGTTTGGAAACTTTTGTTCACTTGAATGTGCAAATGCCTATAATTTTTCTTCACACTGTGGGAGTGACAAGGTTTGGGAAATCAATAGTTTGATACAGATGCTAAGTAAACACTATGGATTTTCTTACCCTATTCGTCCAGCACCTTCGAGATTTTTATTGAAGATATTTAATGGTCCGATGTCAATAGAAGAGTTTCGTAAGGGTCATTATACAAATGACAAAACTTATATTCTAAATCTACCACCCATGATTTCTACAAATTTTAGTTATGAAGTTGTAAATACCTCGTATTTAAAAAATATAACTGATAATATGCACATTAAATTAGACAATCAGAACCAGAGTAATAATCAGAGCCAAAGTCATACTATTAAGAAAAATAAGAACGCAATTGATAATAAATTAAGTTTAATAGTTTCCAAATAAAATAATAAAAATTGATATAAGGAATTATATTCTTATATATATGCGCTAATGACAAACATATTCTTTTCACCGTATAGAATTTCTACTATAACTTGCAACGCGAACATCGGAAATAATATAAATATAAATCTTGGAATATTATTTGATAATATTAATGTTATAGACAATATTGTTGAAGGCGCTGATAAAGGGATTGTATGGGTTCAATTTATGAAAAATGGGACGGACGCATCTAAGGGCGTATATCCTAAAAAGAGAAGAAAGAGTAAGAAGAATACTATGAAAAAGAACAGATTCGATAATCAGGTGACTGTTATTTACAAGTTTAATGATAAATATATACCTAATGTGAAAATATTCAAGAACGGTAATATTCAATTAACAGGTATCAAGGATATCAAAGATACTGAGCATATTGTTAATCATATTATTAATGATATCACTCTAATCTATAACAATATTGACAAAAACATTATTGTTAATCCTGAACCTGATTATGTTTTAGATCTTAAATATCAAAACTTTAAAATACGTATGATTAACACAGACTTCAAGGTTTATTCTGATCCTGAGTTAAAAAATGGTTTTGAAATCAGGCGAAAAGAGATTCATAAACTGTTTATTAATGATGAGCATAATAACAAGTGTAGCTTTCAACCTGGGATATATCAAGGGGTAAAACTAGAATACTTTTGGAATATTAATAATAAAAATAAGAACGGTATTTGCTCATGTCCCAAGTATTGTTATGGCAAAGGAAATGGGCAAAATATTGGTGAATGTAAAAAGGTCACAGGTGCTTTGTTTGAAAGCGGAAGTGTATTAATTACTGGTGGTATTACGTTCGAACAAGTTGATGAAACTTACAAATATATATGCGACTTTTTAGAAAAACACAAGGATGTAATTAAGAAGCCTCCTCCAAATACAAGTATGCCTCAATTGACGCATGTACCTGTTCCTGCTTTAGAAGTAAACTAATTAGATATCCTATATATTATTTGTATGACATTCAAAGTTATATATATTAGTATAATTATCAGAAGTACTATATTTTTTATAATTACCGCTATTTACTGTATTATTACCAGGTCTCGTATAAGAGGGAATATGATGACTTGCGTAAAAATGCGAACTATATGCTACAGCGTCAGGTTCAACACGAGGTATCACATAGTTATTACCCCACGGTTTCTTATCAAATAAAACATCACCAGTATATAGCCCTGCGTTTTTTAATGGCTCTGGTGCTTTAACATTAGGGCTATAATCTAACTCTGAATACATTAATTCATTTCTCATTTTTGTATTATTCTATTACAATAGAAGGAATAAAATTTTACATATATAACTTTAATTAAAAAGAATTACAGGATTTTGTAAATAATATAAAGAATAAAGAATATAATTGATATATAACTGACTGTAAATAACTAATAAATGAGTTCAAATAAAAAAAGAAATAATAATGGTAATGACAGCGGTGTCTCTAGCAAAAAGCCACATACAGATGGAACACCAGATTTTTTGAGCGATGGCTTGGATAACAAAGCAATCTGTGATATTGTTCAAGATATTATGGCAATCCTACATGAAAATAAAGGTAAACGCCCTCATTCTGAAACAGTCGAAAAGATTAATCAAGAAGACAAATTCAAATTCTTTATAGAAAGATATCCCATGCTTTTTGATATTGTAACAAAAGAAACAGGTTTCGATTATTCAAGCTTAGAGTATTTCTTGTCTATGCGTGAAGAAATTATTAAACAAAGGATAACAAGTGAAGAGGCATCTAAGCAAGTAGGCCAAGTATGGTTTGATAAATATTATAAAAAATAAATTTATTTATTATTTTTCCTTTATACATATAAAAATTGATATAAGAGCTTAACGATATTTAATTATACAATCAAAAGTATACCCTCGCATTACACGATGACTTCCGTTTGCTCGACTGTTAAATTTCCAACCAACCTCTATCAACTTATTGAAGAAACATTCAAACTTTATGAAGAACGCAAATTAAATAGTGTCGCTACCTCTGCTACCGCGACATGCGATATTGAAACTGAAGATAATAATATTAGTTATGCGAATTGTCTTATTTCGCTATTGAAAAAATATCACCTGTGGCCTATGATGAAAGTTAAAAAGTTTAAGGGACGCAACGATATTGTTCTTCTTCATAATACATATATTCGGAATAATGTAGATAATTTTAAAGAATTATATGAACAATGCAGGAGTATCGTTCTTGATTTCAGTCTTAATTGTAATCATAATATTGTAGTTACATATGCCAATTCCATTCCTGAGCGTATCAATTATAATAATTACATTACAACATTATATTCAGAAGAAGACAAGGTATATGAAGCATATGATGGTACAATCATTACAGTCTATAATTACAAAGATGAATGGTACTTCGGAACTTCAAGTTGTCCTGACGCAAATAGTTCAAAGTTTTCACACCCTACAAAAAGACACGGTAATATGTTCGATGAAATCCTATTTAAATATTTTAAACAACATATTATTGCCGAAGTTGGTGAACAAGCAGCCGCAGCTCTAACAACCGAAGAATTGTCTTCAAAACTACGAGCACTATTTGTACAACATTTAGATCCTGGTATGGCATATGAATTTATTATCGTTCATCATGAAAATAAGCATATTATTGATTATACAGGATTGCTCGGTGATAATTATATGGAGATGTTTCACATTAATACAAAGCATCGTTCTTCGCTTGTAGAGAATGATATTATGTCTTCTATTATCCCTTCGTTGCTAGAAATAGGTGTTAAATATCCGTTGCTATTCAATAATATTCAGGAAGCATATGCGCATATTAATAGCAATAATTTCAGTTATGGATTAATTGTCAAGAAGATTATACCGG
>Ga0164293_10004025_pt1 | contig 12580 bp, 13 predicted proteins | sample GEODES118metaG_FD_111487 | JGI IMG/M metagenome (GOLD analysis project Ga0164293, IMG submission 111487) | Eutrophic lake water microbial communities from Lake Mendota, Wisconsin, USA - GEODES118 metaG | ecosystem: Environmental > Aquatic > Freshwater > Lake | place: USA: Lake Mendota... | reverse complement strand
TAGTTAATTATTTTTGTTGATGAATAACCATCGATTTTATCAAAGAATATTACCTCTTTCGAATGTTCAGAACCAATCACTTTTTTGTTTTTATAATCAGAACCAACAACCAAATAATCTGGTTCTAATGTTCTAATATTCTCAATTAATTCAAAATCAAAATCAAATGATTTAATGTCTTTAATACCATTTATTCTTGAAAGAAAGTACATCCTATCAATACAACTATTCACCGGTCTGTCATTACCCTTTAACTCAGAAACTCTTCTATCGGAATCAACACCAACAGTTAAATCACCTAAAGATGACGCATATTCTAACATTTCAAGGTGTCCTCGATGAAGGACATCAAAAGTTCCATTAACCCAAACTTTTTTATTTTTCATTTTGTTTATAAGAATAATATATTACTTTTAGTCAAAAATACAGATTATGTCATTTAGAATTGACCCCCCCAAAAAAATTTATGTAGACAAGTCACCAATTCAAGGATTAGGTGTATTCGCAAGTGATTTTATTGAAGAAAGCGAACTCATCGAAGAATGTTCAGTATTAACTTTACCAATACAAAAGGGTGATGTCTCAGGACTATTGTTGGACTATAGATTTAACTATCCGTCAGGTGTTGAGTGGGAACAGCAAGTGGTCGGTTTAGGGTTCGCGAGTCTTTACAACCACAGTGAGAGTCCAAATGCTTATTGGGTATCTGATAACGATAAAAGGACATTTAAGTTTATTGCAACTAAAAAAATCTTACCAGGGGATGAGATTTTTGTTTACTACGGAGATGTAAGTTATTGGAATGATGGTAGACACCACGTAACTGTTATAAGTTAGTGGTGTTGACTATCACCTTTCCAAACTCTATATGAATCACTATCAAAATGTGTTGTGGATACCTCGTAGATTCTACCGTCAGTTAAAGCTAATAATTGATGTGGCTGACCAGGTAGTTGTCTTACAGAGTCACCCGGTACCAAAGTATTTTGATGTAATTCAGCAGTTTCAGTATCAATCCATTTATATATAAACTCACCACTTTCTACATACCAAGTTTCGTCTTTAATCATATGATAATGCATTGAAAACTGAGCCCCTTTCTTGAAGACCAAAACCTTTCCACAATACTTTTCATTGTTCTCGAAGATTATCTCGTAACCCCATCCCTTTGGGACTTTGCACTCAGGGCACTCTTCCACATTGATAATAATTGGTTTTTCCATAATTAAATTTCTTTATATTGGTAACCTAAGGCACCTATCAAATAATGTAATTCATTATCTTTTCTAATCAAGTCTTTAATGTAGTCAGGTAGTTCAACCATATCATATCGATTCATTAAATTCTTTTGCTCACCAAAAGAACTATGTGTACCACTAATATTATCAATACCAACTCTATCACACACACCAAAAACATCAATCATAAATTGATTCCTTTTTTCAGAGTTAGTTAACCAATCCTCAAATTTAATATAATGATGATTTTTATTAACGATTTCTCTCGCAATGTCTTTCCAAGTTTTAATAAATTCTTCACCATATTTGTGTGGAAATTTACCACTAAGACTTGCGTGATAACGTGACGCAATATTGTTATAAAAATCTCTAATAATTAAAAATTTAAATGAATTCTGTATTTCATTTCCAATAAAATTAGCCGAGTAAAATTTACCCTTATAAAAGTTTTTATCATACACTAAACTATAATTTGGGTCGGCATCTTCATAATTTAACATCAGAGTTTTTATTGGGTTGTTTAATTCTTTCAACAACTGAGTTCCTCTCTCAACCCATTCGTTAGCTTCATTTAATGAACAGAAATTTGAATTACCAATTACTGTAACTCTATAATTCCAATTCTCAACTTTTACACCAGTTAAATTTTGTACCACCCAAGACATTATGGCGTGATGACCAGACCTTCTTGGTGCGGTTATTTCTATTAAATTCATAATTAATTTTTATGTTTTATTATAAAATTATCTATATTGTTACTCCACATAGTTAAAGCTTCATTTTTAATTTTATCTTCATCCCAATTCCACCAAGAAATTTTCAATAACCCCTCAATCTGTTTTTCACTAAATCGGTACTTAATGTGTTTGGCAGGATTTCCACCAACAATCGAGTATGGTGGTACGTCCTTAGTTACTAACGCACCAGCGGCGATTATTGCGCCATCACCTATTTTAACACCTGACATTATTGTTGATTTGGCACCAATCCAAACATCATTTCCGATTATAATATCACCGTTACACGTAGGGTGACCCATTTTCATATGCATTTCTGCAATTTCAGGTGTCACAGGTCCCCATAATTGAGATGATGTTGTAACCCAATCTAAACGATGATTTGCGTGTAGAAAGAAGTTACAATCCCGACCAATGGAACAATACTTACCAATTTTTACAAAAAAATCATCACTCCAAGAAATTATGTTAACATTCCTATCAAAGTAGGTACCTCTGTCCGCTAACCATAAATGTATATTTTCCATATCTTAATTTTTTATTTCTATCACGTTTCTAACAATTTTATTCAATACATCCGAATACTCTTCAACACCATAATTGGTAATGACTTTAAAACTCAATATCACATCACAATCGATGTTAGTTGGTGTCTCATAGTCAAAATTTAAAATATCATCATTTATCGTTATTTTATTGATAATGTTACTATCACACCCATAAATTATAAAGCAGTATTTATCACTAATTTTACTAAAGAAAATTTTATAATTTTTATCTTTAGAGTAATTAAACACATCTTCATCATCAGAATCAATATGTCTTATAATATCTTTAACAGGAAACACTGATTTAGTTAAATTTAATCGGTTTAAAATAGATTCAACATAATGTTCCGCAAAACCAATTTTAGATACATAATCGTCATACAATATATTGTCAGAAAAAAATTTAAGATTATATCTATCTAATGACATAAAATGTAATGTCATATTCCAAAATTCACTTTTATTTTTTGGATTTAATCTATGATAAGTTCTATTAACAATATTATCATTTATATCACCAATAACATCATTAGTAATATCTAAATCATATATCATATGATAAAAAATATCATAATTATAAGTTAAAGAAATCTCAGAAAGTTTTTTAGTTTGATACAAAGCGGCCCAACTATAGTCATCAATATCTCTATGTAGATACAAATTATCACCAGATTTATTTATAAAATTTAACCAAAATGTGTGAGCCCTAACAGGCCATCTAAGGATTGGATTTTCCTTAGTATAAATAAAAAAATCACACAAACTAATAATGTCACTATCAATAGGAATTGGGGATAATAACATTACATCAACACCTATTTTTTTCAAAATTAAAATATTTTTTTTTAAAATATTCAACTTATCCTCATTATCACAATAAGAACTAATTAATGCAATTTTTTTCATTTATTAATTTTATTATAAGGTTTGAATTCGTCATCGTATGATTCCCAATGAACATATGTTGGTATGTCACCAATTAATAAAACAGGTTTTATTAAAAATTTTTCATTCCACCAAAAGAATCTCCATATATCGGTATCCTCCTCGGTCATCGCGAATTCAACTTTATAATCATCCCTCACATCATATATCTCATAACCAATCTGAATAATTGAATTACTTTGATTTATTTGACCAAGCTTTTCAACAGAACTATAGTCGTCTTTTTTTGAGTGAGATAACTCACCATATTTTTTGTATACTTCATTTAATACTTCGTAGGATGATATTCCAGTTGCGTGTCCCGCGTGTTTTTTATAATCACACCAATCTTGACCCTCTCTGACAACCATACATAGATAACCACAATTATCTAAACTATTAAATTTTTTAATTAAATAATCATCCCAATTATCTTCAATAAAAAAATAATCGTCTTCATTAAAAATGTAATAATCAAAACTGTCTTGATACTTTGTATATACGTCTGACCAAGCACCGTAACTCATCCCATAATTTTCTCTTAGGTTAATGACAACTTCAGAACCTTGGATAAATTTTGGGGTTATTCTCACTATTTCACTCACGTAGTGATAATCTTCAGGTCTGATATTAAAATTAAAAACAATAGTATCAATTGATGATTTTATTTTATACAAATGTTCTATTTGTTTTTTTAACAAAAACAGTCTATCATCGTGAACTTTTTGAATAGTTTTCCTTCTTTCACCTAAATAAAAATTTATTACATAACAAGTTTTATTTTTCATAAATCATTCTAACGTATTTTCTATTTCTAATAATATTATATTCCCCCGTTTCAATAAACCCCAAGTTTAAATATAATTTTTTAGCGAAGTTGTCTTCAAACACCCATAAAGTCGCAATACTCATATTTTCCATAATTTTTTTATAAGCAATATTTGCGTAACCTTTTCTTCTATGGTTTGGGTGTATATCACAACCTATCTCATTACCGTTTGTACGAATATATCCAACAGGATTATCGTCAACTAAAATAATATACCAAGGAGATTTTAGACTCTGAAACCATTCTTTACACTGTTCAATACTGAAAATTGAGTCGTTTTCTAAGAATTGTCTTGTTGACTCGTGATTTCTAACTTCCAATAAAAACTCTAAATAGTTTTCAGTTAATTGAATTAATTTCATACTACCAACCTTTCTTAATACATTCAACAATATATTCTCTTTCTTCAGGTGTAACCCACCAACCAACTGGTATTGAAACTATCTTACCGATAGTTTTATCTAATTGAGGTAGAGCGGTTCGATATTCTCGAACACAAGTATGTTTGTCGTTTCTTTCGTGAACCTGAGACACTGAGATACCACATTCATCCATCAACTTATAAAACCCGTCTCTATTTTCAACCAACATTGAGTAAATCCAAAATGCCGAGTTGTGTCCTTCCTCTCTTTTTAAGAGTGTAACCCCATTAACATTTTGTAATTCTTTATCGTAATATTCCGCATTGCTTCTATGTTTACCAACGATATCTTTAAAATAATTTAAATTTTCAATACCAACAGTTGCACAAACATCATTCATATGGAATTTATAACCCCACTCTTCAACATCCGCTTCACATCTAAAATCTTTTCTATCACTATCTCTGTCAATACCATACCAACGAATTAATCGACCTCTTCTGTGCAATTCCTTATGTGGTGATAAAAGTAAACCACCATCAATAGATGTAATATGTTTAATTGCTTGAAGTGAAAACATTGTTAGATTACCGTGAGTACCAATAGGTTTTCCTTTGTATTCAGAACCAAATGAGTGAGCGCCATCTTCAATAACCGCAGGTTTAAACCCAAATCTAAAATAAGCGTCTTGTTGGATTTTCTTAATCTTATCTAAATCATTAGGATAACCACCCCAATGTACAAGCATAATTACTTTAGTTTTTGAAGTAATCTTTCTTGCTAAGTCGTCCAAATCCATATTTAGAGTTGTTGGGTCAATATCAACCCATTTGATTTTTAATCCATTGGCTAAAATTGGCCAATTAGACGCTGTACAAGTCATAGGTGTCGCCAACACTTCATCACCAGGTTCCCATCCAGGCCAATTTGATTCTGTTGCGGCAACTCCGTGATATGTTTGAACATTTTTAACAGGATTTTTTAACAAGTGGAGAGCCAAATGTAATCCTGATGTCCCTGAGTTTAAAGTTGATACGTAATCGTGTCTAAAAATTTTACGTAGTTGTGTTTCAAATTCTTCAACTTTAGGTCCTTGTCCAATATAACCACTATTAAGTACTTTACCGACTTCTTCAGCAGCGGTAGGTGCCATAAAAACTTTAAATAAGTCAATTTTTTTCATATTTTAAAATGTTATTCAGTTCATTTATTGTTATAATATTTAGGTGTTTTTCTAAATTCTTATGAAGTTCTTTATATTCATAATAATGGTTTTCAAACTCGAGTAATTTTCTACCAGTACCCCTTTTTATTAAACCAACACCTTCGTCGGTATTTATAGTATAGACATCTAAGTCTTCTCTAGTACATAAAAGTTTATAAATAACTTTCCAAACAGTACCATTCCAACCTTGACCCCAATAATCCTCAATTACTCTTTCATAGTTATATTCATACAAAAAAGGATTACAATCGTGCAATAATATAAAACCATCCTCAGATAAATGGTTTAGTGAATTTAACACGTCTTTCTCTACTTGATTTGAAATGTGTAACCCATCAATAAAAATTACGTCCCATTTATAATTGTTTTCTAATTCTAATAAACCACATTCAAGTCTATTAAAAAAATCATCTGATGTGAATTTGAAATCAACATTGTTTTTTTCATTTTCGTATCCAGGGTCAACTGAATGTTTTGTATTACAATTTATTTTATTGTAACAATCATCAGGATTTCTAACACCAATTTCCAAGTATTTACTAAAACCTTTGGTTTTAATTATATCATTAATAATGTCATATCTTTCCATTATTCACTTGTTTTGTTGGTACGAATTATATCTTTACCTAATTTTATGTATTTTTCAAATTTTTCAACCTCGTTGTGTAATGGAATTAAAGAAAACAATAAAGATGTAGTAATTATTTTAATTTGATTCATAGTTTCAGGACTAAACAACATTTCAAAATAAGTTTTAATAGATTCTTTATAAGAAACCTTCATTCTTTTATCCATCAAGATTTCATCGTAACCCATAATTGATTGGTATATTTTAGCGTAGTCATATAGACCCATACCGTAAGTTGTATAGTTATTACCAACAACCCCCCTCATATCAAGAAACTTTAAATCACCGCTGTTATTCATTAATATATTACTGAAAACACAATCACCGTGAATTAATACGTTATCAAACCCACCATTCTCAATCTCTTTTAGTTTGTTAAAAACATATTGAACATCGTCATAGGTTAAACCGTATTTGGTGTAGTCATACATACCCATTCTTTCCATATACTTTTCACTTAAAGGTGAAAATTTTGTTTGTGCTTCAGTACCTTCTTTGTATGAATGTAAGACTTTAACATTGTTGATTAGTTTATCAATGTGTTCAGTTGAAAGTATTTCATTGACATACATTGTACTAAAATTAATACCGTCTAAGTATTCGATTTCGATTGAGTTGTCCGTGAATGAAATTAGTTTGGGAAATAATTGTTTAACCTCATCGGTCGCATTCTCTTGGACCCACTGATAATACTTTCTCTCACCAATCAATTTCTTATACTCAGATTTTTTGATAACTGTTTGTCCAACTTCAATTTGGTTAAAGTGTCTTGGCTTAACATCTTCCATATAATATCCTAGGGTTTTATTCAAATCACTCTTTGGGTCAATCATTAAATCGTCAATATAAAAATGAGCATATGGTTTACCAAAATAAATTTCATCAAAAGGTATTTCAAATTTTTTAAGTGTATCTAAAGTAATTTGTCCTATGTCAGCAATTACACTTCCAACATTACCGCTATGCGTTCTCATTCTTCGAGCAGTATAAATGATAATTGTGTGACCATTATCTTTTAATTTTTTTAGATAATTTATTGTCTCATATATTGGTTCAACAGACGTATAATCATTTGGGACTTTGGGGTAAGTCACTAACGTATTATCTAAATCAAAACAGAATCTTTTTGATGTTGCAGGATAAGTCTTAGAGAATTCTATTATTTGTTGTGGTGTTCCTAAAACATAAAAATTATTAACCTCAAAAGATTTGAACTCGACACCGTAATTAATCATCTTACCAATTACTTGGGATGTGTATAGTTCTTTCTCATTTGAGAACCCAATTTCATTGATTGTTTTTATAAGTTGTTCTACCGAACTAAAAACATAACAACCTGTATTCGCATTATTAGATATCTTAATCTTCTCCTTTATATTAACAATACGACCCCCATCTGTTTGAATGTAAGAATATATTGGATTTGGATTTGTTGACTTGAAATATGTCACCATATTACATTTATTAATTCTAACCAATTCAAGTATGTCATCTTCGTACCAAGTGTCCCCATCAATAACAACTAAGTCACCTGAAATATCAAATAATTCAACAGCTTTAAGAATTGTTTCTGACGCACCCCTCGTATCTGTAATCGGTGAGGTTTTTATTTTAGGGTATTTTGACTTGATAATATCAGAAAAGTTATAATGTTCTAACAATTCATTATAAGGTATAAAAACTTCATCGTTCTCCTTAATATTCAAAGAATCAAGAACCCAAAATATAATTTCCTTACCTAAAACTTTAATTAATGGTTTTGGTTTATGGTATCCAAAATCCGAAAACCTTTTACCTATTCCACCAAGTGGTATTAATATATTCATTTTAAGACAAATCTACAATTAAGTTTATCATACGTTTCATTGTTTACGTGAGTAACTACATTATGTGTTCCATTAGTATAACTAATTTTACTCATAAAAACCATATCATCTTGACGATTAATAATGTCATAAGACCAACAGTTTCTCTTTAAGACAATTTTTTTATAGTAGTTCTTGTTTGATATGGTTTCAACCTCAACCAAATCATAATCCATATTCAAATAAAAAATCGCTATTTTAGTTTCATCCGCTTTGTGACCATTATCAACATCTAATTTTGCAATTTTTGGTAAATCTTTCCATTTATCTGTCCACTCTCCTGAAGAAGAAATCCTATCAAATTGTGATTTTGGGAAACGTTTTCTAACAAAGTCGATGTATGTTGTTCCAGTATAATCATCTTTAAGATTATAGTTAAAAACCATAGCAATTACATACTCACTCCATTTACCCATATAACCAATCTTGTTGCATAACTCCCAAAATTCTTCATCATTTTTTACGTATTCAAACCCTTGAACCATTTTAGTTGAGTACCCACAAAAATGTATATCAATTAAAAATTGGTGATTTGCCGCCCACTTACCTTCTTTTCTTTTTCCATAAATTAAAAACTCTTCGTTTTCGAATCTATTAATATCTTGTAAAATTATTTGAAATTCATCTTTATCAAATAACATATCATATTCAACCCTGAATACTTTTTCATACCCTAATTTGTTCGCCTCTTGTGTTGCAAAAATAAATCCATTATAAACATTTGCTACGTGGTCAGACACACCTTGTAACGGCATCCAATTTTCTATTATACCACTATTAGTTTCAAAAAATACATATGGTTTATCATACTGAGTTGTTTTCAGAATTCTTTCAGGTGGATACCCAACTAAAAATCCTTCAACATATTCTCGATAATAATCAACATATTCTTCAATCCCCCAAGATTTTTCAAATTTATTGATTAACATAATTTTTCTCTGTGGGTCGAACTCTCTTAATTGTTTAATCAACTCAATTGTTACCTCAACCTTATCGTTTGAGGATAGGTACCCATCTATTACATATAATATATTACTCATCTAATTACCGATTACAGTATTAATATAGGTAAAATTGTTTATAATTACAGAATACATTTTATCTTTTAAGTAAAACACTATAATGAGAAAATTAAATGTCTTTGCCCACGGTTCATACATAGGGAACACAGGGTACAACAATCACACGAGAGATTTTTTCAGACAATTACACAAATATTGTAATATTAAATTCAGAAATTTTTCAATCGGAAATTCTTGGGATAGTATGTCTGACACACCTCACGAAGGTGAACCATACTTAAACGATACAGATAGAAATATGTTATATCTACAAACTTTGTGGACACAAAAACCTCACAGAATTGACATACCAATGTATCAATCTGAGTCTAAAGAATTTAAACAAGACTTGAACTTAGTCTTAAGTGAAACAAACCACCACTATTTTTACGATGGTTATGAAGGTCCAAAAATTGCATATAACGTTTGGGAATCAACATTACAACCAGAAGAATACTTCGAGGTTTTAAAAGAATTTGATGAGATGTGGGTCCCTAGTAAATGGCAAAGAGATTGTACCATTAATCAAGGTTATGACCCTGATAGAATCAAGGTTGTTCCTGAAGGTGTTGATGATGAAACATTTTTTCCTGAATCAGTAGAGCCACTACCATTATATGACGGTAGATTTAAATTTTTACTGTTTGGTAGATGGGACTACAGAAAGTCAATTAAAGAAGTCATTGAATCTTTTTTGAAAACTTTTGACCCATCCGAACCTGTTGATTTAATTGTATCGATTGACAATCCATATGGTGAGGCAATCGATGGATTTAAAACGACAAAAGAAAGACTTAAACATTTTGGACTTGATGACCCAAGAATCAAAATGATTAGTTTCCCATCAAGAGAAGATTATGTAAAATATCTTAAAACGGGTCACGTATTCGTTTCTTGTGCAAGGTCTGAGGGTTGGAACCTACCACTCATCGAATCTATGGCTTGTGGTACCCCATCAATATATTCTAAATGTTCTGGTCAATTAGAGTTTGCTGAAGGTAAAGGTCACCCTGTTAATATACTTGGTGAAAAGTTGGCAAATCAAAATAGCTACGCAAGATATACTATGAGTGATTTACCAGGAAACTATTATGAACCTAACTTTAACCATTTGTGTGAAGTTATGAGAGATGTTTACACAAACTATGAAACATACAAAGAAAAAGCTTTAACCGAATCTTTAGAAATTAGAAAGAAATTTAATTGGGATAATGTGGGTAAAATAGGTTATGACACTTTATTGGAATTCAATAATAAGGCCACATCTCCAAATTATGTAAAACCAAAAAAAGAAAACAAAATAAATATTTCATTCCTCGAGGGACCCAAAGTTGAGATTTTGGGTAATGACGAAAAAGAGTATCTTGTAGAATTCTTTGATGGTGATAAACTAATACATCAAGACAAGATTAAAAACAATATGTGGACTTCTTGTGGAAGAAGGTACCATACTAATTGGATAGTAAAAATTAATGGTGAAGTTCATCACAAGTTTGATTTAACAGGGAAAAGAGTTTTAATTTCTTTTGAATCTAAATCTGTTGGTGATACAATTGCTTGGGCTCCATATGCGGTTGAGTTTGCGAAGAAAAACAATTGTAAAGTTGTATTAAGTACATTCCATAATAATTGGTTTAGAGGTTTGGAAGAATATAAAGATATTGATTTTATTAATCCTGGTGAGTCTGTAGGTTGTTATGTTGTCTATAGAGTTGGTTGGTTTAGAGACGATAAAAATGGTTGGAGAAAATTCGACTATTACCCAAACCAAGTAAACTTAATTCCATTACAAAAAACTGCAACAGATATTTTGGGGTTGGAGTTTGAAGAAAAAAATTACGGTATTAATCTAAAGATTGGTAAACGTCCCATAAAAGAAAAATATATTGTTTTTGGTCCTGAGGCAACAGCAGGTTGTAAAGAATGGGTCTATCAAAATTGGGTGAACTTAAGTAAGATGATTAAAAATATGGGTTATGAAGTAGTTGTATTAACCCAAAAACCATATAATATTAGTGGTGTTAAAAATATCTCAGGTAGGTCATTAGATGATGTTGCAACTTACTTACATTACGCAGATAAGTTTATCGGATTAGGTTCAGGCCTTTCTTGGATAAATTGGGCGTTAGGTAAACACACACATATGATTAACGGTTTTGTTCAAGAAGGTCACGAATTTACAAGTAACCTAACAAAGATAACTAACAACCTTTGTATTAAATGTTGGAACGACCCTGTATTAGTTTTTGATGCGGGTGATTGGGATTGGTGTCCCGTTTATAAAGGAACTGAACTTCAACATATCTGTCAAAAATCAATCACACCATTACAAGTATTTAACACATTAAGATTATGATAGATATAAGTAATTTTGATTGGGGACCAACTTCAGATTGGTTCAAAAAAGAATCAACAATAGAAATCTTTGAAAGAGGTGACTATGAAAAAATGTTCGAGGTTGAACCTGGTGATGTGGTTGTTGATATTGGTGCGTCTGTTGGTGAATTCACTTACAGTATTTTACATAAAAATCCTAAACACTGTTATGTTGTAGAACCACTACCAATTTTCTTCTATACTTTAAAGAAAAATTTGGAAGGTCATCCTGTATCTTTCACAAACGCGGCAATTACTTCTGATAAGTTTTGTAATATAACTTGGGACGGTTACACACAAAAAACCCGTACACTTACATTCAAAGAATTTTTAGAACAAAATCGCATATTCAAAGTAGATTTTCTTAAATTTGATTGTGAAGGTGGTGAGTATGATATTTTCTCAGAAGAGAATTTAGAATTTTTAAAGAACACTCCTAAAATAGTGTGTGAAGTACATTTAAGTGGTGGAATAATGAAAGAAAAATTTAGAAATTTTAGGGATACTTTTTTAAAAAATTTTAAAAATTACCAAGTATTTTCATTAGATGGTCACAAAATTAAATGGGATTTATGGAATGAACATTTTATTGAGTATTATAGAGAGGTGTATTTTTACATCGATAATCGTTAAATAAAAAAGGGGGTTTTTCAACCCCCTTTTATTTTATAATCTTTATTCCGTTATCGGTTTGTATTCCAACAGAACCTTTGGAACATCCTTACGTTCAGCGAAGACTGTGAAGTAACAATTCGGTGTTCCATCTTGACAATCAATGTAAACCTTA
>Ga0164293_10004022_pt1 | contig 12582 bp, 9 predicted proteins | sample GEODES118metaG_FD_111487 | JGI IMG/M metagenome (GOLD analysis project Ga0164293, IMG submission 111487) | Eutrophic lake water microbial communities from Lake Mendota, Wisconsin, USA - GEODES118 metaG | ecosystem: Environmental > Aquatic > Freshwater > Lake | place: USA: Lake Mendota, Wisconsin... | reverse complement strand
TTCAAGCTGAGTTCGGGACTGCGGGCCGTCGGCTGAGATCGGTCGGTTCTGGATCCAACGCCGCGGAGAGACCGATGAACGACCGCCGACAGCCCCACCCTAGTCGGATGGGCTCCGCACGATCGGCAGGATATGCCCCATGGATCGCCGCGGCGGAACCGAGGCCGTGCGATCTCGACGCCCAGCGCACGGCGGCTCCTGAGGCGTCAGGCCCGCCCCTGATCAGCGTGCTCGTGCCGGTGTACCGCGTGCCGCCGGAGTTTCTCCTCGCGGCCCTCGACTCGCTCGCCGCGCAGACGTATCCCCACTGGGAAGCCTGCCTGGCGTGCGCCGATCCGGACGACGCCGAGCTTCCCCGTCTGATCGCCGAGCGGCAGCGGATGGATCCACGGGTGCGGCTGGTGAAGCTCGCGGTCAACGACGGGATCTCCGCAGCGACCAACGCGGCCCTGGAGGTGGCGCGGGGGGAGTTCATCGCGCTTCTCGATCATGACGACCTCCTCGCTCCCGAGGCGTTCCACCGGATGGCGGAGGCGCTCCAAGCCACGCCCGACGCCGACCTCCTCTACTCCGACAAGGACTGCATCGACGAGCGGGGGAAGATCCGGCAGCGGCCACTGTTCAAGCCGGAGTGGAGCCCCGAGATGCTCTTCTCCGCGAATTACCTGACCCACCTCAATCTGCTTCGCCGATCGCTCGTGGTCGCCCTCGGGGGCTTCCGGCCGCACACCGACGGCGCCCAGGATTGGGACATCTTCCTCCGCGTCAGCGAGCGGGCGCGGCGCATCGTTCGCGTGCCGGGCATCCACTACCACTGGCGGCTCCATTCCGCGTCGACGAGCCTCGGCGGCGTGGCCGCCAAGCCGTACGTCTCGAATGCCCAGCAGGTGGCGCTCCAGGAGAGCCTCGATCGGCTCGATCTTCCCGCCGAGGTCGTGCCGAGCGCGGAATCGGGCTTTCAGGTCCGCTTCCGGATTCCTCACGAGGCGCCCGTCCATGTGGTCATCGAGGGGCTTGCGCAGGCACCGACAGAGCTCGGGCCGCTCGTTCGTGACGTGGCAGCGGCGCTCTCCGCGTTGCCGGTCGACGTGCCGCCCGGGGCGGCGCCTGAGGTGCCGCGGCGGCGACTGACACTCCTGGCGCACGCTTCCCGCCGCGACGCGATCATCGCCGCGGTGGCTGCCGACGGGGGCACCTGCGCCGGTGTCGAGGTGGAGATCCTCGACTGCAACCCGGAGCAGGTGGCGCTCGAGGCCCGTTTGAGGTTGGCGGTGGCGATGTGGCCGGCCCGGCGAGGCGCGATCGTCTTCGTTTCGGGTCGGGTCGCCGTGCTGCGGGAAGGGTGGCTTGCGGCCCTCGTCGGTTGGGTGACGGCGCACCCGGAGATCGGATTCGCCTCGGGCCTTGTCGTCGGTGCCGATGGACAGGTCGTCGAGTGCGGCCTCGTCGTCGATGCGAAGGGGGAAGCCACGCCCCTGTTCCGTGGCATCCCGCCGACACAGTGGGGATCATTCGGCGGGCCGATGTGGTATCGCAATACGTCGGCCGCGAGCCCCTGGGCCCTCGCCGTGAAGGCCGATGCCTGGGAGGACGTCGGTGGACTCGATTCCACGCTCCGCCTCGAGCGATCGTTCACCGCGCTGTGCGCAGCGATCCGCGATCGCGGCTATCGCGGGCTCGTCGAGCCGCACGCCCGGGTGACGCTCGGCCCCGGCCCGCTCGCCCCCGTGCCCGATTTCGATCCGAGTCTCGGTGACGATCCCTACTTCCATCCTGCGTACGCGAGCGTCGTCCCCCTCCGCCTCGCCTCCGGCCCCGACGCCTCCCGCGCCCGTCGGCCACGGGCGCTGCGCCATTTTCCGCCGGCGCTGGTCGTCGCCGGGATGCACCGCTCCGGGACGTCGCTGGTGGCGTCGCTCGTCGCCGGGGCGGGGGTCTCGATGGGGACGCGCCTCCTGGCGGCCGGACGCGGCAACGAACGCGGCCACTTCGAGGATCTCGACTTTCAGGAGCTGCACCAGAAGGCGCTGCGGGCCTCGGGCTTCCATGCCGACGGGATCATCGCCGGCGGGGCGCCGGATGTCCCCGAGGGGCTCGAGGCGCGCGCCCGGGAACTCGTGGCTGCCCGACGGGCCACCGGTAAGCCGTGGGGCTGGAAGGATCCGCGGACGCTCCTCTTTCTCGACTTCTGGACCGAGGCGTTGCCCGAGGCCTCGTGGTTGTTCGTCTTCCGCAGCCCGTGGGAGGTGGCCGATTCGCTCTACAGGCGCCTCGACGAGACGACGACCTCCGATCCGCTCCTGGCGATCGAAGCCTGGCTGCATGCCAATCGGCTGATTCTCGACTTCGTCCGCCGGAATCCCGGCCGCTGCCTTCTCCGTGAGCTTGGCCAGGTGACGGCCGATCCCAGCGGCACGTTCGCCGCGGTGCGGAGGGATCTGGGAGTGCCACTCGGGAAGCCTCCCGCCTGCTTCGATCCCGCCCTCCTCGAAGGCGATCAGGCGGTGATCGAGGAGCAGGCCGAACTCGTCCGGGCGATGTTCCCGGAAGCCGAAACGCTTTACGACGATCTCCGCCGGGAGGCCGGGTCGTTGGTGCCGCTTCCGGCACGACGTCGCCGTTCCCTGGCCGAGCCGCGGCGCGCTGCGGCGGTGGCTGCGGTGACGGCCTGGGCGCGGGGGAGCCGGACGTTGATCCATGCCCGTGCCGCTCACAAGGCGACCGTGGAGGCCACGGCGGCGCGGGACGCAGCCCTCCAGGCAGCCGCGCGGGCCACCACGGCGGCGGAGGAGGCACGCGAGGCTTTGGCGCGCGAGGCCGCCCTTGTCCGTGCCGAAGCGGCCCGTGAGATCGCCACGGTCCGTGCCGAGACGGCCCGCGATTCGACCGCCGTCCGCGCCGCGGCCGAAGCCGAGATCGCGGCCGTGCGGGCGGAGCTCTCGCAAGTCACGGCCTACTATGCCGACACGACGCGGAAGGTGCTCGATCAGGAGGCGAGTCGGACCGCCGAGATCTCCCGGCAACGCGACGAGATCGAGGCCCTTCTCGGCGAGCTTCACCGGGTCCATGTCAGGCTCGATCAGGCGACCGGCGTCGCGGCGCTCAAGCCCAAGATGCGGACGGTCGACAAGCTCCGCCGCGAGGCTTCGAGGCTCGTCCGCCAGGCCCGCCGCATCGTCCACGGGCGGGTTCGCGGAACCGCCCAGCGGAGGCCGTGACAATGAGCGAGTCGGCTGGAGCCAAGGGCCACGGTGTTGTCGATGGCGGTCCTGCGCACCGCTTCACCCCCATCCGTCAGGCGATCGGTGCAGGGACGCGTGGCATCGAGATCGGCCCCTTCCTCAATCCAATGGTCGCCAAGCGCGACGGTTACCAGACCCTCGTCGTGGACCGCTACGATCAGGAATCGCTCCGTGCGCGGGCTCGCGAGAAGGGGGCGACGAGCGACGAGCTCGAGCAGATCGAGCCGGTCGATTTCGTCGGCGATGCCTCCCGTCTGCTCGATCTTCTCCGCGGCCACGGCTTCACCGAACGCGTCGACTGGATCGTGAGCTGCCATAACTTCGAACACCTCCCCGACCCGCTCCGCTTCCTCCGCGACTGCGAGGCCCTGCTCAATCCGGGGGGCATGCTCGCGATGATCGTTCCCGACAAACGAAGCTGCTTCGATCGCTATCAGCCGCCGGCCACGGTGGCCGGGATGATCGAAGCTTCCGAGTCGAGGTCGTGCTCCGCCACGGAGGCTTGGGCGGCCTTTCGTCAATCCTCCCTGGCGAGTGCGGTTCCCGATCGCGATGGTGCGACGGCGCTTGCCTGGCGGCTCGCCGAGGGGGATCCGGAGCAAATGCTCCTCGGCGATCCGCGTCCGGCGTACGGACGCCTTCGGAAGCAACTGGCCAACGGACGCGATCCTGATTTCTGCGGTCACCGCTGGCGCTTCACGCCGGCGGTGTTCGAGGCGATCCTCTTCGATCTCCGCATCCTCGGCCTGGTCGGCCTCGAGGTCGAGGCGGTAACGCCGACGGGGGGGGAGTTCTCCGTGAGGCTCCGCGCCACGCCGCCGACGGAGATCAGCGGGGAGGAGATCCGAGTGCGACGGACTGCCCTCTTTCTTCGCGCCGACGACGAGGCGGCGGTCGTATCGCGGGCGTACCGGCACCTCGAGGCAGAACTGGCCGCGACGCGGGCGGAGCTCGAGCGCGTCGCCCTCCGCGCGGCCTGAGCCTCCCGGCGTTCGTCGCCGGGCACGCCCAACAGGCACTCGCGTCGCTCCCCGCCGCTGACTGAGGCCGGCGTCATGCGCGGGGCGTCCCCGCCGCGTGGGGAATCGGCTATAACGCCGAGCGAATCGTTGACGAGGCCCCGGAGGAGCGTGTCGATGTCGCAGACGCATGAGGAACAGGTGCTCGTGGTGCCGCGGGCGGTGTTCGAGCGGGTGGGGGTATTCCAGGGCTTCAGCGCCGACACCGCCGCCTATCTTCCTCACCTTCTCGACCCGCGCCACACCTGCTGGCAGCCGCGCGGGAAGGTCGAGGAGGATCCCTCCTTCAAGCAGCTCATTCCCTACTGCGTGCTCTCGTCGGTCGGCGACGATGGCGTCCGCCGATTTCTCGCCTACACCCGCGGCGGTGGTCAGGGGGAAGCCCGTCTCCGCGCGAAGCGATCGGTGGGGATCGGTGGCCACATCTCCACGCTCGACGGCGGGGACGGGGACGACGCCTCCTACGAGGCGGGCATGCGCCGCGAGCTCGACGAGGAGGTGTCGATCGACGGTGCCTGGACGTCGCGCTGCGTGGGGCTGATCAACGACGACGCCACGCCGGTGGGGAGTGTCCATCTGGGGATCGTCCATGTCATCGACCTGGAGCGGCCCGAGGTGTCGTCGCGCGAGGCCGATCTCCTCGACTGCTCCTTCGCGACCCTCACGGAGCTCCTCGCCGACCGCGACCGTTTCGAGACCTGGTCCCAGATCACGCTCGATGCCCTTCACGCCGGCCGGCTGGCCTGACCGCGCGACTCGTCCCGTTGCCGGGGAACGCATGCCGATCTACCTCGACAACCACGCCACGACGCGCCTCGATCCCCGCGTTCTCGAGGCGATGCTGCCGTGGCTCACCGAGCGCTACGGCAATGCCGGTAGCGCTACCCACACGATGGGGCGTGATGCCAGGGATGCCGTCGACGCGTCGCGGGCGCGGATGGCGGCGGCAGTGGGGGCCGATCCGCGCGAGATCGTATTCACCTCGGGGGCGACCGAGGCGATCAACCTTGCCCTCCAGGGGGCGACCTTGCGGCACGGGATGCGGGAGGGACGACCGGGGAGGATCCTCACGCTCGTCACCGAACATCCGGCCGTTCTCGACACGCTCGAGCACCTCGCGCGACGCGGCTTTTGCGTCGACCGGTTGCCGGTGACGCCACAGACTCGCCCCGGTCTCTCGGGGAGCATCCTCCCGGCGACGATCGACGAGGCCTGGGACGACGACACGTTTCTCGTCTCGGTCCTCCTCGCCAACAACGAGATCGGGGTGGTTCAGGATGTCCGCGGGATCGCCGAGATCGTCCGGGCCCGCGGAGGGCTGCTCCACGTCGATGCCTCCCAGGCCCTCGGAAGGATGCCGGTCGACGTCGATGCCCTCGGCGCCGATCTGGCGAGCTTCTCGGCGCACAAGTTTCATGGCCCGAAGGGCGTGGGGGCGTTGTGGCTCAGGCGACGCGGCCGTCCGGTGCGGATCGATCCGCTCGTCTTCGGTGGGGGCCAGGAACGGGGCCTGCGCAGCGGCACGCACGATGTCCCGGGAGTCGTCGGCATGGCGACCGCGGCGGACCTCGCGGTGGCGGAGTTGATGCCCGACATGGCGCGGATGCGAAGGCTTCGCGACCGGCTGATGAAGCATCTCTCGGCGGGGATCGATGGGCTCGTCCTCAACGGCCCTCCGCTCGACGGCATCCTTCCGGACGGCACGCCGCTGCGTCTGGTCAACAACCTCAACGTCCGCGTCCCGGGTGTCGACGGGCAGACGCTCCTGGCGACGCTCGATGCCGAGGGGCTCGCGGTCAGCTCTGGGAGTGCTTGCTCCTCGGAGCAGCCCCGGCCGAGCCACGTGCTGCTCGCGCTCGGGCTCGACGAGGATCAGGCCCGTTCGAGCCTCCGCTTCGGGCTCTCCCGGTTCACGACCGAAGAGGAGATCGACTCGGCCGCCCGACTGGTCGTCGACGGGGCCGCCCGGCTGCGATCGCTGGGGGCTTGAAAGCCCGCTTGCAAAGCCGGGCCGGCCCTGGCGTTGCCCGCCACGGAGGGGCGGGTACAATTTGAGCAGTCTTGGATGCTGAAAATCATCCGGCGGGCCGGACCGACCGTTGCCGCGGTCGCTTCGGTGTCGGATGGTCCTGGCTCCCTTTCGTTTTTTCGATCACGCTCGGAGACACTACACATGTCGGTCACGCTCACGGAGAAGGCAGCCCACGAGGTCAAGAAGATCATGGCTGACCAGAAGTACGACGCGAACACCGTCCTCCGCGTCGGGGTCGCCGGCGGTGGCTGCAGCGGCTTTCAGTACTCCCTCGGCTTCGATACGAACTTCGATCCCAAGGCCGACACCCGCTCGGAGCAGCACGGCGTGGGGATCGTGGTCGACAAGAAGAGCGACCTGTTCCTCGACGGCACGACGCTCGACTTCCACGAGGGGATCGACAAGCGCGGCTTCACGTTCAACAATCCCAATGCCAAGAAGAGCTGCGGATGCGGCAGCTCATTCCAGGCCTGATCGGTCACCGGGTTTCCTGCGTCGGTCGGGGCCGGAACGACCGGCCCCGACCGATTTTTTTGGTGACGGTCGCAGACCGGGCCCCAGAGGAGGTGGAGTGACGGCGCGACACGAAAAGGTGCAGATCATCGGCATCGGCGACGACGGCGTCGACGGCATGACCGCCCAGGCACGGCGTCTTCTCGAGGCGGCGGAAGTGCTCCTCGGCCCGGAATCGTGTGGAGCGCTCCTTCCGGCGGCGATCGCCGATCGGCTCGAGGTGTCGACCGGTCTCGACGATCTCGTCGAGAGGATCGAGCGGCATGCGGGGGCGCGGCTGGTCGTTCTCGCCTCGGGTGATCCGCTGTTCTACGGCACCGCCAGGTATGTCTGCGGGAGGCTCGGCAAAGACCGCTTCGAGGTCGTGCCGCACGTCAGCAGCATGCAATTGGCCTTCGCGCGGGTGAAGGAAGGATGGGAGGAGGCCTTTCTTGCCAACCTCTCCGGCCAGTCGATCGAGCGGGTCATCGACCGTGTCCGCACGAGCGACACCGTCGGTCTGTTCACGAGCGAGCAGTGGCCCCCGGCGGCGGTGGCCCGGGCCCTGCTCGACGAGGGGATCGATTCGTTTCAGGCCTACGTCTGCGAGAATCTCGGCTCCCCCGACGAGCGCGTCACGCAAGGGAGCCTCGGCGACATCGCCAAGGAGTCTTTCGGCCCGCTCAACGTCATGATCCTCGTGCGGAAGTCTCGGGCGGTCGACAAGCCGGGGCAGGCCGGCACGCGGCTGTTCGGCAATCCCGACGACTCCTTTCTCCAGTCGCGCCCCAAGCGAGGTCTGTTGACGCCTGCCGAGGTCCGGAGCCTGGCGCTCGCCGAACTCGGCATCCTGCCGACGAGCATCGTCTGGGACGTCGGCGCGGGGAGCGGTTCGGTGGGGCTCGAGGCGGCGCGGATCGCCCGCGACGGGCAGGTCCATGCCATCGAAATGGATCCCGATGACCACCGCTTGATCCTCGCCAACGCGGAACGCTTCGGGGTCACGAACCTCCATGCCGTTCTCGGACGTGCCCCCGAGGCCTGGGCCGGTCTCCCCGATCCCGACGCCATCTACGTCGGCGGGAGCGGCCGCGACGTGGCGATGCTCGTCGAGGAGGCCTGGAAACGCCTCAAGACGGGCGGCCGACTCGTGACCGCCTGCAACAGCATCGAGAACCTCGCCGCGGTCCATTCCCTTCTCCGCGCCCGATCGGCCGACACGGCCCACTGGCTGGTGACGATCGCCCGCGGCATCGAGCAGCTCGACCGGATTCGTTTCGAGTCGCTCAGCCCCGCGTTCCTGATCGCCGCCACGAAGCCCTGAACCACAGTCGGTATTCTCCCGTGCATCCACCCGATCACGCGCAGCCCCCCGCCGTGCCTCTACTCCCGCGGGGCGTGTCGATCCTGGCATCCGACGGTGAGCCGGGCAGACCGCTCGACGTGATCGCCGTCGGTGCCCATCCGGATGACGTCGAGATCGGGTGCGGCGGAACGCTGTCGCTGCTCGCGGCCCGCGGGGCGCGGATCGGCATCGTCGATCTCACCGACGGCGAGCCGACGCCCCGTTCGAGCGGTCCGGAGGAGCGGGGCGGCGAGGCGCTCGCCGCGGCCCGCCGGCTCGGCGTCGTCCACCGCGAGCACCTCGGCTTCGCCAACCGGCGTCTGTTCGATGCCTTCGATGTCCGGGTGGCGCTGGCGCGGGTGTTTCGCCGTCACCGTCCCCGGCTCGTCCTCGGTCTCGGCGACCGCACGCCGCTGGCCTCGCCCGATCATGCTCAGGCGGTGGCGATCACCGAGGCGGCCGTCTTCTACTCGCGGCTGTGCAAGTGGGATGACGTCTTCGACGGCCTGCCGGTCCACACCGTCCCGCATCTCCTCACCTACTTCCTCACCCCCAGCATTCCGCAGATCCCCACCGGTCACTTTCCCTTCGTCGTCGATATCGACGGCCATCTCGATCGGAAGCTCGAGTCGATCGCCTGCTACGCGTCGCAGTTCCCCCCGGAGAAGGCCCACGTGTTCGCACGCGTCCGGGCTTCCGCCGAGGTGATCGGCGCGATGGCCGGCTGCAGCACGGGCGAACTCCTCGCCTCGAGCCGCGTCCCCTGCACCAGCGACCTCCTCGGGCTGCTCTTTCCCGTGCCGGCACCTGCGGCGGTGACCCGATGAACGCGCCTACCGTCGACCGAGTCGATGCGATCGTGATCGGCGCCGGGATCAGTGGCCTTGCCGCCGCCACGGAGCTCGCCAAGGCGGGCTGTCGGACGATCGTGCTCGAGAAGTCCCGCGGCATCGGCGGCCGGATGGCGACGCGGCGCCTCGGCGCGGCCGTCTGCGACCACGGCGCCCAGTTCTTCACCGTCCGCACCCGCGCGTTCGGGGCGACGGTGACCGAGGCCGAGGCTGCCGGTGCCGTCCGTCCCTGGTGCGACGGCTTCTCCCGTGTGGAGGCACCCGGCGGCGCACTCGAGCCGGCCGGTGATGGCCACGCCCGCTGGTGCGGCACGCGGGGCATGACCGATCTCCCCAAGAGGCTCGCCGCGGGCCTTCCCGCCGGCCTGGTCGAGGTGCGCTCGGGGGTGCGGGCCGCCGCGGTGGCGATCGCCGATGGCGGGGTGATGGTCATGCTCGAGGTGAAGGAGGGAGAGGCTCCGGTGACGCTCGTGGCACGGGGGCTCGTGCTCTCCTGCCCGGTGCCCCAAAGCCTCGATCTGTTCACTGCCGGGGGTGCGCTCGAACGCCTCGACGGCCCTGCGGTCGAGACGCTCCGTGGGGTCGACTACGACCCCTGCTTCGCGCTCATGCTCGTCCTCGACCGTCCGTCACTCGTGCCCGCGCCGGGGGGCATTCAGTTCGCGTCGGGGCCGATCGCCTGGGTGGGGGACAATCTCCAGAAGGGGATCTCGACGGTGCCGGCCCTCACGATCCATGCCTCCGGTGACTACAGTCGCGAGCACTTCGACGCCGATCAAGCCGTCGTGGCCGCCGGGATCGAGGCGCTTGCCAGGCCGTGGATCGGCGACGCGACCGTCGTCGAGCGATCGCTGCAGCGCTGGAAGTTTGCGCAGCCGCGCGTCATCGTGCCGGCGCCCTTCGTGTCCCCTGCGGCAGCGCCGCCGATCGCCTGTTGTGGCGACGCCTTCAAGGGCCCGCGTGTCGAGGGGGCCGCCTGCAGTGGTCAAGCGACCGGCCGGTGGATGGGAAGGCTTCTCGGCAGCCAACGCTGACACCGCGGCGCGGCAGGGGCGGCTTGCATCGCCGAGGGGTGGCGCCCGAAGATGGAGTCCGGGTGGGGGCGGTCGACGCACTGGCGCTCCCCACCTTTCATGCCTTCGTGTCCGTTCCCCGGAGAATCCATCTCATGGCCGCGTCCAAGCTCCTTCCCGAAGTTGAAAAGTTTCTCGCGACTGCACCGCTCAAGGGGATCGTGGGGGGCAAGGATGTCGCCGGCTCCACGGGCGAGACGATGAAGACGATCGACCCGGGGAGCGGCAAGACGCTCGCCGAGTTCTGCTGCCTCTCGTCCGAGGATGTCGACCGGGCCGTCGGTGCGGCCGCCCACGCCTTCAAAAAGAGCGGCTGGGCGACGATGCCCGCCAACGAGCGCGGCGCGCTGCTCCACCGTCTCGCCGATGCCGTCGAGAAGCACAAGCCGATCATCGGTCAGATCGAGGCCCTCGACGCGGGCAAGATCCATGCCCACGCCCTCGGCGACGTGCAGAACCTCATCGACACGCTCCGTTACTTCACCGACATGGCTCTCCACGTCGAACACCGCACGACGCTCGCCGTCTCCGGCCATGACGCCCGCACCGTCCGCCACGCCTGGGGCCCGTGCGGCTTCATCTTCCCCTGGAACTTCCCCTTCCTCCTCATCGGCTGGGGTGTCTCACCGGCCCTTGCTGCGGGCAACACGGTCGTCATCAAGCCGGCCGAGGACACGCCCCTCTCGGCGATCTACCTCGGGCAACTCGCCCGTGAGATCGGCATCCCCGACGGCGTCATCAACGTCATCCCCGGCACGGGGAGCGGTGCCGGTGCCGCCCTCTCGAAGCATCCCGGGCTGAAGCACATGAGCTTCACCGGATCCCCCGAGGTCGGGCGGCTCGTCGGCCAGGCCTGCGGCCACAATCTCGTGCCGGTCAAACTGGAGCTCGGCGGCAAGGGGGCGGCTGTCGTCTTCGAGGATGTCGACATCGCCGGCACCGCGCAGAAGCTCGTCAACGCGATCACCTTCCACTCGGGGCAGGTCTGCTGCGATGCCACCCGCTGGATCGTCCACAAGAAGATCTACAAAGACTTCGTCGACGAGTGCAAGTCGCGGCTGCGGAGCGTTCACGTCGGCTATCAAATGGACGACGCCTCCGGCATGGGGCCGGTCGTCAACGCCAAGCAGCGGCAGCGCGTCCTCGGCTACCTCGAGAAGGGGCAGGCCCAGGGAGCCGAGGCGGTGCTCGCCGGTGGGGCGGCCGAGGTCTCCGGCCATGACGGCTTCTACGTGAAGCCCGCTCTCCTGGCCGGCACCCTCGACAACGTCGCCGCCCGCGAGGAGATCTTCGGACCGGTCGCCTACATCGCCCAGTTCGGCAGCGAGGACGAGGCCGTTTCGATGGCCAACGACACCGACTACGGCCTCGCCAACAGTGTCTGGACGACCGACCTGTCGCGGGCCAACCGGGTCGCCGAGTCGATGGTGGCAGGCAACAGCTGGATCAATGCCCACAACGTCTTCCCGCGCGGCGTCCCCTACGGCGGCGTGAACAAGAGCGGCATGGGGGGTGGCGTGCTTTCGATCGAGACGCTCCTCGACTACTACCGGACGCAGTCGGTCGTTCGCCCGCTCTGAGCCATTTGCGATTCGCACCCCGTCGGTCGCCCGTTCGGGCGGCCGACGGGTTTTTTTTTGTTCCCAGGTCGCGCTTGGGTCGGGGTCGCCCCTGCCGTCACGCCGGACTACCTAGAGGGCATCCTGCCCTCCGCTCACTCGGACCCGCCTGCGCTTCGCCTTCCGGGCTCCGCTTGTCGGCTACGCCGGCTCGACGGCAGGGGCGACCCCTCCTTCGGCGCTTTGGGGGGATGATGAAAGATCGGGGGTGAATGAACTACGATCTTTCCAGATCTTCTGTTTCCTCTCGCCGAGCCCATCATGACCGACGTCGACTGCATCATCGTGGGGGCCGGGCTCGCTGGGCTCGCCTGCGCCCGGGAGCTTTCCAAGGCTGGGCGGAGTGTGCTCGTTTGTGAAGCGGGAGACCGAGCCGGGGGGCGAGTCGCCACCGACGTGCTCGAGGGATTCCGGATCGACCGCGGCTTCCAGGTCTATCTCGAGGGCTACCAAGAGGGGCGACGGCAACTCGATCTGGCGGCCCTGCGTTTCGGCTGGTTCGAGCCGGGAGCGCTCGTCGTCGATGGGGGCAGGCTCCGCGAGGTGAGCGATCCGTGGCGCCGCCCGTTGGCTGCCGTAAAGTCGCTCCTGTCGGGCACGGTCGGCATCGCCGACGGCCTCCGCACCGCCCGGCTGCGGAGTGCGCTGCTCAAAGAGTTTCGTGCCGGCCGACTCGATCCCCAGCTTCCGGTTGCCTCCGGCGAGCGGAGCACGCGAGACCGGCTCGTGGCGAGCGGTTTTTCCGACGCCTTCATCGCCCGCTTCTTCGCCCCGTTCTTCGGCGGGGTCTTCCTCGAGCACGGCCTCGAGACGAGCGACACGATCTTCGGCTTCACCTTCGCGATGTTCGCCCTCGGCCGCGCCGGCCTCCCTGCCGGCGGCATGGGGGCGATCCCTGCGCAGCTCGCC
>Ga0164293_10004021_pt1 | contig 12585 bp, 12 predicted proteins | sample GEODES118metaG_FD_111487 | JGI IMG/M metagenome (GOLD analysis project Ga0164293, IMG submission 111487) | Eutrophic lake water microbial communities from Lake Mendota, Wisconsin, USA - GEODES118 metaG | ecosystem: Environmental > Aquatic > Freshwater > Lake | place: USA: Lake Mendota... | reverse complement strand
ACTATCTTCATGTAGTTTCTCAACTTTAAACTCAATAGTAATTGTTGTACTTTCCGAAACCATTGGATTTTTATACTCAGGTTTATCGTCTCTAAGTAATTCCAACAACCACGGTTTTTTATATTCTACTAACATCTTTTCTCATTTTACAATTAATAAACATTGTGTTTGGATATAACGATTCATCAACACTATCAACATCCAATACTTCCAATATTTGTTTTAATCCATCTTGTTTATAATCTATTTTTCTTTGTTGCATTTCAGTAACAAATCTTTTTTCATTTTTAGCTGTGGTTTCTCCTTTTTTCCAATTACCATTAATAAAACCTTCATCTTCATGATGCATACAATAGAAATTACCTTCCTTTCTAATTGGTATGATATTTTCTATTACTTCAATATCTTCAGTTGTAATTTCAACGTTATCTGATTGATATTCTTGTGTTAAATCCAACTTTAGTATTGGTTCATTATCATCATTGAAAACTTCTTCTATGTCTTCAAAAAATTTATTGTATATTTTAACATCAGCAATTTTACCTTTGAAAAAATTCAATTGATTTGAACAATATCCTAAAATAAAAGGGTCAGTAAATGTATGTTTTTTTAATGTGTCTTCAATTAAAAATGGTTTATTTTCTTTAATTCCATTTTGATTAGTAACAAGTTCATCGTTTATATAAAAGTACATCTCCTTAGTCCTTTGATTATATGAAATTGTTACCCATGTCCATTCACTTTCATGTTTCTTAGCCCAATTATTATGGTACTTACTAAACATATCAAACACCGTCATATTAACAGTTCGTGAATTATTAAATGATAATCCCCAAGTCCAAGAATTATGTTTTCTTAAAATGGGAAACTCAACATATTTTTTTTCTTGGTCACCCACTAAAAAAATTGGTACCTTTTCAGGTTGTTGTTCCGCTTTAAATAAAACTGATATTGTGTGATTTTTAGTCAAACAATTACTAACCTCTTTTGTTGTAGGTAATAACATTGCCGAATTGTCTCCATTAAAATCGGCAACCATTTTATTATTATATGATTTGAAAATACGACCTGTGGTATAATTTTCAAAAAAACATCTATAAAATAAATCATCGTCTTCCTGACCCCAATCCCAATAATCATTTGAGTATCCATTTGTTTGATATGCCTGTTCTTTTGTAAATAAAACAACACCTCCGAAGTATTGGTCGTATCCTAAACCGTAATTGTATTTTGATAATTTTGTTGCAATATGTATTGGTGTTTTTTCAGGATAGGAATAGTCACATATTAGATTATCTTTATCTTCCGCTAACATATCCACATCATGCCAAGCCACATAATCACACCCATCTTCAAACGCATAATGAGCGGCAATATTCTTCATACCTCCTCTATTAAATAACTTATCATCTACTTGATGACCTACATAGAATTTATGTTCAATACCATTTTTTGTCAGATATTCAGATAAATGAGGAATTAATCTCTCAATATGTTCTTTTCTATTCCTATATGGAATACATATACCTAACTTATGACTCATAGACCAATATTAACTTCTAAAATATTTTTTACTCTGTGTTTACCGTGTTCTTTAAATTTCAAATCAGATAAACCGTCGTCCATTATTTTATTTTTATATACCTCATTATAAAATCTCAATTGATTCCATCTTGTTGCATCATCTTTCCATTGATTATTAACGAAACCATTTGCCTCATGTTTTAATAATTCAAATTTACATTGTCTTCTAAATGGTACTTTTATTTCTTTGAATTCTTCGTTGATGACATTTTCAACACCACAATCTTTAATAATACCATCATTATGATTACCTGATAAGTCAATCAATTTATAATTTCTTACGTAATTTGCATCATAATATATTTTTAACGAACTTGATGATTGATAATCACCGAAATCTTTTGTCAAAACTTCATTTGAATTTGTTGATATTTCTTTAACTTCGTCTTCAGTTAAAATAGTGTCAAAATATGCAAATGTATCAATTGATCCTCTATAATAATTTTGTAATCCTTCTCTATCAGGTTTACCGACTCCCAAATAAAATTTAGGTTCCTTCTTATAAAAATGAAGTTTCTTAAATGGTTCTGTTTCTCCAATAAATTCTCCGTCTTGGTAAACTTTAATTATATTATCTAATCTATCTAATGTAACTGTAATGTTAGTTCTATAATTTGTTTTAATATTAGAGTTAACATAAAGAACATTTTGTTTGTAATCAAATGCTGCGAAGTTATATCTTGAAAATGAATTATAACAAATTGCAAAATCATAACCTGGAACACTAAAAACCGTAAATTCATCTGATTTTCTTAAATGATTACATTCTAAATCATCAGGATAAAAATTAATAAAAAATGTCGCACTTGAATTAAAATCAATTGTATTATCTGATATTATTTTAGAATTTTTTCCATAGAATCTAAGTGTTTTACCTTTTCTTCCTTGGTTTTTATATTTTAAAACATCAAGAGGTACGTCTTTCTGTACGCATCTAAATAACAAATCGTCGTCTTCATACCCCCATCCCCAATACTTGTTAGAGTATCCATTAATTTTTTCAAACAACTCTATTGGAAACATAGTGACTCCTCCAAAGTACGTATCAAAAGATAATCCAGTTTCATTTTTTTCATCATCAATAAATGATGTTGCTAAATGTAATGGAACGTCAGAATATGAATAATCAACATCAATTGGTACCATATCAACATCATGAAACACAAGATAATCACATTTTAGTTTCTTAGCATACATGTATCCGATGTTAAGTAACATACCACGATTAAATTGTTTTGCGTAATCTTGATTAACAACAATTAATTCATATTCAATACCTTGATTTTTAAGATGAACATCTATTCTATCAATAAAGATTTTTAAATGTTCATCTCTTAATCTAAAAGGTACGATAACACCTAACTTATGAGATATCTGAGACATCAATATCGTTTTCTCCTTTAACTAATTTGTTATGGAACTCAGCCAAATAATATTGTGCTCTTTGATTCCATTCTTCTTTGTCAATTTCTTCAAACCAAATTGTTAATGCATCCAAAGAGTTTGCAATTTTTTCAAGTGCCTTAACTTTTCTAAGTTCAAGGTCTTGTTCTTTTTTTTCTTCTTTACCGGTACTCATATTGATATTATTTTTTTAATTAATTTATTCCAATTTTTATAATGACTAAATTCTGGTTTAGTTAAACCTAATTCAAACATGTATTCCGAGTTAACTAAATCTATTTTGAAATTTGTTTTTTTTAATTCTTTATACATTTTAAAATATTCATTTGAAAATGCATAATCTTCATTAAGGTTTGCAACATTCAACACTCTATCAATTGCTGTGGAATCCCATTTGAAATGATGTACTTGTACTGAATGTGTTTCAACCGGTGCAATCAATGGATGTGACCAACCTTGCCATCTCCAAGTTGTGTGATCCTCAATTTTAGCATAATGTTGTCCTGATGTCACATCAACATAACCTTTCATTACACATATTTTATTTGGACAAGCTTTACTCATTGGATATCTAAAAAATCCTGCGTTTGGAAACTGTTCCCATATTGATTGATTGTCTTTTAGTTCAACAAACTCACCATCTATTCCAATTCTATCTATAAATCCACCTCTTACAAGGTCCCAATTATTTTCTTCACAATCTTTTACTAATCCACGTAAATCATTATTTGGATATAAATGAAATTCATCAATATCAGCTATAACAAACCAATCAAATTGATTGATTTTCTTAACGTAATTATATAATTGTGTTACCTTTTCCCAATCAAAAATTCTTTCGTTAACAACTATTTGTATTTTTACGTTATCGTAATTTTTTATTACTTCAGATACATCACCACTAATTGATGGGTGTAAATCCGTTTCATAAACCGCAATTAAAATCTCATCAACCTGTTTTTGGTAATGTTCAATAAAATGTGGGAGTAAAGATGCTCCGTGCCCAATAACTGTTAATAATTTAATCATTTCTCTTATTAATTACCGTTATACCACTTGATGATGGTTTGTTAGGTAATATACGAAAATTATATAAATTAATCAAATTATATAAGGGGTTTTTTTCTAATTCCTTAACTAATTTAGATGGTCCGTCAAATCTGTGATGGTCTTTTTTTGAATCTTCAGATATTAATAGGTTTTCCTCGTAATTTGGATCGGTATCGTGTATAATGATAATTCCTTTATCTGATAAAATATTTGAATACAAATCAAAATCCAATTTAACTCCATCATATGAGTGATCCCCATCAATAAATAAAACATCTATCTTTATATCTTGTAGAACAAAGAAATTATAATAAGCATCTTCTGATGTTGATTTAATTAATCGTGGTTGGAATTGTTTGTGATAGTATGAGTTTTCATCCTCTAAATCATTTGGTCCTCCGATACCGTTACAGGCGTCAACAATATAAGTTACTCCGATATCTCCCCAATTAATATCGGGGTTACCTTCAAAAATATTTTGTTTGTGTAAATCAATTCGTGCTTGTGTCATAATACGGGGTATAAACCCACCTCCCGACCCGATACAGACACAGGTTTTTGCTCTCATATGTTGTATCAGTGAATAAACAACAAGACCGTCACCCATATGTTCTGTGGTTGCGCCGTGTGTCCATCTATATGGAACAGGTTCACCCCCATTTGTTGTGATATTTCCTGTTATGAAGTCTTGATTGGTTATCATTAAGATAATATAAGAAAAATATTTCTATAAACCAAACCTTTGTTTTTGTGATTCATAATTTTGTCTAATCTCCGCAATAGATAATTCTCTATTATACACACTAAACATACCATATTTACCTACTTTATTTTCACCAAATGTGTAACGAGCCATCAATGTTACAGTTCCAATTTGTGTTCCACTATTTCTCATATACAAATGAAACCATTGATTTGTTGGTAGACTTTGCATTGAAACGGTCGTTGATACTCCGTTTAAATACCACTGGTCCCAGTCGGTTCCTGTACTACCATGCCAAACCCATCCATTAGGCGAACCTGCTCTAGCATCTAATAAATAATTTGTGGTATTATCATTAATATATGCCCACAAACTAAATGTTTTATAATTTCTTATACTAGAAGTTAACCCATATGTACCTGTACCTGAAAACTCAATACAACCTCCATTAGAACTACTATATGTTGGGCCACCTATAAAATTACAATATCCATTATACCCACCCACATCTTGCCAATGGGTTGCAAAATCATAAGAAACTGTTCCTATAATATAGTCACCACTATCCGAATGATTATCATCTACATATTTTTTTATTACATAATGATTATCATCACTATCAACCAATAATATCTTTGAAATTCTTGGATGATGTGATGCAACTGCACTACCTTCAACATATCTCCAATATCTATGTGCACCAATTGGTGTTGTTAAAAATCCTGTTCCTGTTTGGTATGAGTATTCGGAATTATTTGACATTACCCCACTAAATGCAGTTGTCCATGTTGAATTATCATCACTCCATTGTACTGTATAGTTTGCACTTCTTAATCCGTTAAAAACTGAATATGTTTTTACTTTAACTATATTCTTAGTTGTACTATATGATAAGGTATTACCTGCATCTAAATGATATATTAACCCATTTGTTATAATATCATTTAATTGCTGTGATTTAACAATATTAACATCATACTTATTTCCATTTATATTAAAAGGCATATTATAATCCGTATTTAGTTTTTTGTGTATTATATAATTGTTGTACTTCTGGAAATGTTAACGCTCTATTCCATATTTGTACTGAATACATATTTCCTTTAAATATTAATCCACCAAATCTTGTTCCTAATTGTAATTGGTCTCCATTATCATTTGTACCAAAATTACCTTTAGTATATTGTGAACCGGTTGCGGCTAATTCTCCACCATACCAAGTTGTTTCAGTTGCACCATCCAAAGTCCAAACTACATGATATATTCTATTTGCTTGCCAATCTCCATCTTTATGAAATGCACTATTACCTTCATTGTATGTTGGAAATGTCCCATCGGTACCATTTCTAGTATAGGTGTGGATATACCCACTTTGATATATACCCAATTCATAATTACTATAATGTTTAGAAATCAATGCCTGTCTATATGGTAAACCGTTTTGTGGAACACTAAACCAACATGATATTGACATTTGATATTGCATTCTTAAACTTGGTGAATCGGATATATTGACCCAGTCATCTACACCATCAAAATATATACTACCAGCATTTGCACTTTGATATACTGCACCTCCTACTAATGTTCCATTATTACCATATCCACTCATATCATACCATGTTCCACCACTACCTGGATATGAATTTTTAATTGATGCATCTAAATTCAAAACCAAACCATTGTGTGGTATTCCGGTTGAACCCAATGTATTTGCAATTGTGCTATTGATTATATTTCCATTTACATTTATAGGCATATCTTATAATCCAAATTTTGTTTTTTGTATATTGTAATTATGTAATATTTCATTTAGTGATAAATCCCTATTATATACTCTAATACTATATAAATTTCCAGAAAATGGTTCTAATGTACTCGCCACATCCGTTCCTATTCTATAATTAACAGATGTTGCAATTGATGCGTTTAATGTTGCGGTATTTGATAATGAACCATCCAAATAAAGTTTTACTACACCGTTTGAATCACGAGTAGCCACCATATGATGTGTTCCAGATGTAATTGGTGCTGATGCTGCATAACACGACCCATTTATGTATATTCCATATTGTCCCGAAAACCAAATAGTGTTACTTGTATTTCCAGGTCCATAATTACCAAATAATGCACCTCCGTTTGCTCCTGTTATTGTATAAAAAGATTCAATAGTAAATGATTGATTTCCTGATATTATAGACGCTGTATTTAATTCAATATAATCATTTGAACCATCAAATACAATACTGCCACCATTTGTTGAACTAAATGTTGGACCATTTGTTAATGTACCATTAAATCCATTTGCGGCTATATCGTATATAGTCGTTCCAATTCCGTTATAACACGCGGGTATTGACATATCGTAATATAATCTCAAACCACTTAATGTTATATTTCTATATTCAAGTGATTTAATAATATTCGATGTAACTGTCGTTCCACTTATGTTTAATGGCATATCTATAAATATTTGTTTTATTAAGTTAATGGAACTCTATTATCTTCATTATACTTTACTGTGTTAATCCAACCCCTACTATATGCTTGAGAAACAATTTCATCTTTAGATCCAGGTATTGATTCATTTATTTCAAAAAATTTATCTACCGCAATTTTTACAATTTCATCAATCGCTATTCTTGCTCTTTCTTTCATGGCATTTTCTACCCAATCTTGTGGTTCGTAAGCAATATATTCCATTGCTAATTTTTCTGTGTCTGTTAATGTTACTGTATAATTCATATATTTTTATTTTTTATTAATGTAATAGATATCCGTAAAATTGACTATATCGTTGGGACGAAGATGTATGCATGTTTCCATTAGTACCATAACCAGAAACTTCTATATAATCTCCTGCTGTTAAACCAAAAACCCATGAAGGAAAAAATGTAATATATTCTGCAGCTGCCGTTGGTAAAGACAATCTTTGTTCGGTAAATACTGAACCATTTTTATTTAAAAAAACGAACATTGTTCCAGTAGTACTGATTTGAAACCAACCCTTCCATCCAAATGCGTAAACTCCCGTAATAGGTGCGGTAAATCTAGAGTTAGCTGTATTATAATGGTTTCCTCTATTAATCGTTGCGGTTTCATAAGTTAATTTTGTGTCACTACTAGGTGATTGATTTTCAGTTTTATGAGCAACAAATGATGGTTGATTTGGTAATGTAACATATCCACTGTTAGTAATCTCCAATCCTGTTGTCCACGATATAACACCATCTGCCGTACCATTACCAGCCATACCCATAGAAATTCCACCACCATCTTGTCCAATGTATGTTGCAGGTTGTGATGAATTTCTATATGCAAAAACCCCACTTGCATTTGTATATGCGTTTGATGATAGATATAATTGATTTTGCGTGTTAGTATTTGAAAACAAAACCTGTCCTCTTGGAAACACAACACCACCATATTGCGCTGGCCCAACATATGAATAATTTGTTGATCCTGCTGAAATATTACTATTTGTAATTAATGGCATATCTTATAATTTTTTAAGTGTTTCCACATTCAGTCAAGTTTATATTTATAAAGAATATGCTCTTACTATAAAGTAAAGATATCCATTACTATTAGAATTTCCGTAATTGTTTATCCAAAGGGTTCTACCAACACTAGGTACCATAACACTACTTTTCCATATACCATAGTTTGGAGTATATCCATCGGATTCACCATTATAAGTTAATAAAGCAACATCTCCTTGTGTAAGGTTACCAAACTCACTTGCAGGATTATTTCCTCTAGTGTCTACCCAATTTTTTTGACTTCCAAAATTAAATCTAGTTAACATAAAATTTTGATGGTCTGATATGTTTGCTGTGATGAATATATCCGCCAATAACCATCTTGCGGTGGCCGGTATACTTACACTACCAACTGTATATTGTGCATTAATAGTAGCAGTATATGCAATATTTGTTGCGGTTGGTCCGATTGGAACCATTTGAATTATTCCCGTACCGTTTTGCCTAATTTGTCCTGAAAAATTTACATTTTGTGAACTATCTATTGTAATAGCTGCGGTGTTGTTTGTCGCTAAATACATAGAATTGGCACCTTCTGCATGTAATGTTAAACCTCCATCTAAATTTGAATAAAAATATGCTCCATTTGCTCTGTATTGATTTGATGGTGTATATTGACTACCAAATAACGCTACACCTGCTGAGTTGGTACCAACATCATTTCCTAATTGAACATTTGAATTTGAAGTTGATAAAGTGTTTACAAATCTTGCAGTTAAACTACTACCACTTACTAATAATGAACCGGTAATAGTTGTTGTACCACCTATAGTTGCTATTCCTAAATTATTTAATGGCATCTCTTAAGATTTTTTAGGGGTAGCAACATTAGAGTCAACTTCGGTTAAAGCAAACTTGTATACTTTACCCTTCTTATTATTATATAAGAATAAATCATCTTCACCTTCCACTATTGTCCAATCACCAATTCCGTTGTTTAAGGATAAATCCGATGTATAAATTGTTCCCCAACGTGCAGTTGCTGAACCTAAATTATATGTTCCCGTTGCACCACCTGGTATAATACTACCTGTTACATTCATATTGGTAGTTAAAGAAACAACTGTACCACTATCTGTGATACTTGAATTACCTACTGTTGATGCACTTGTGAATTTAACTAACGTATTATTAGTTCCTGATACCGATACTGATGTTCCACTAGAACCTGACGTACCAGAACTTCCACTAGAACCTGAAGTACCAGAACTTCCACCAGAACCTGACGTACCTGAAGAACCAGAACTACCACTAGTTCCTGAAGTTGCAGCAGTGTATGAGGTACCATTAATTAATAATGAACCTGAGACACTTAAACTACCTGTGAATTGATGTAAGTCATCATTTGTGTCACCGAACTTAGTTGATCCTGAAGAATACATAACAGATGAAGTTACATATGTCATATATAATTCATCCACAGTAATTGCACCTTTCACTTTTAATGAGCCGGTGATTTCAACATTTTTAGTTGCAGACCATATAGACCCTGTTTGTGCAAATATTGAATCTCCACTAGGACCTGAACTACCAGATGAACCACTAGAACCTGAAGTACCACTTGTTCCGTTAATACCTGATGTACCACTTGTTCCTGATGTTGCAGACGCGTATGATAAACCACCAATTGTAATACCATTTGTAAAATTAGCCGAACCCGATACAATAATATCATCGGCAAAAACAACACTATTACCACCTGAACTTAATATTTTAAATCCATCTTGAATTAGAATATTTCCTCTAACATCAACCGAACCCGTTGTTGGGTCAATTAATATATTACCGCCACCAGATGATTTTAATTGAATGTCTCCGTCGGCAGTTTGAAATGTAATTGTATCTGTACCACTTTCTAAAATCTTAATTGATTGACCGTTGTCAGTTGTGATTTGTAATTCTTGATTTGTTGAACCTAAAACTTTTTGTCCGTCAATATATAATGATGCACTTGATAAATATAAGTGTCTAAATGGATTTGTTTCACTACCTAAGTCATAAGATCCACTACCAACAGGTATTAAAGAACCACTAAATGTTTGGTTACCTTTAAATGTATTTGAACCTGTGGTTGCAAATCCTAAGTTTGTTCCTTGAACACTTGAACTTACAATTCCACTTCCATTTAATGCTGATGATAAATCAACCGCTCCACTAACTAAATGTCCACCCTTAACGATGTTTACACTACCCGATACAGGTGATGAGAAATAAACATTAAGATTATTATTATCAACCGATTGTATTTCACTCGGTATTATTACTCTACCATTGTTATCCCACACATTAACAACAGGATATCTTTCATCTAAATTATGGAATACAGACCAAGTTGTTGCAGATGCAAATGTTTCACTTTTACCCCCTATACCATCTCTACCACTTGTACCTGAAGTACCTGAAGAACCGTCACTACCTGAAGTTCCAGTAGCACCACTTGTTCCTGATGTACCACTAGTACCATTAACACCTGATGTTCCACTTGTTCCCGAAATACCACTTGTTCCTGAAGTACCCGCAGTTCCAGCACCACCCACAGTTACACTCACCAAACCTATTTGATTTGATGGGAAATAAACATTTAAATTATTGTCATCTATTGCTTGTATTTCACTTGGTATAACAACATATCCATCACTATCAAATACAGTAATTGATGGATATCTTTCACCCATTTGGTGATTGAATGACCATGTTGTTGATGGTGTACTAAAATTTTGTGTTTTTGTTTGTCCGTCTAATATAACCGCATTTAACGCGTGTGATGCTGTTAATGCATATGATGAACTACCAGCAAATTGTGATGATACAGATGATGTATAATTGTTAAAATCTGTTTCATTTAATTTACCTGTACCGACAACTTCACCATTCAAATATAATGAACCTGTAACTCTTAATGCACCTGTAAGGTACATATCTCCACTTTCATGAAGTAATAAATTTCTATTACCATTTCTACTGAAAACTAAACCATCAATATCGGTTGTTAAACCTCTTGCAGCACCAATTGTCCAATTCTCATTAGACCAATTAAATCTTATACCTGAAGCTACTCTATCAGGTGTATTAAAACTCGCTTCATTGTAAACTGAACTTGATGGAACAAATGCTTGAACATTTGCCACAGAGTCTGAACCTGAAATTACTAAAGATGTTAATGATGTATTACCTGTTACTTGTAAAAGTCCATTTACTAAAACTGAACCTGTAACTGTTTCTGTACCGTTTAATCTGATACTACCACTTAGATTTATTGAACCTGTATTCGACGCGTTGGTCACAATAGCTTCCTCAACTGTTGGGGATAATGCACCTGAAACGGCCATAAATATTTTACCGTCACTTGTGTTTAATGCTAACTCTCCTAATTGTAAGTTGGAATTGGTCGGTTTTTGACCGGATACACTACTTCTACGTAGTTTTACTATTTGTGCCATATGTATGGAATACTTAAAAATCTATGTGGTATATACCACGTTTAATGACCTATATAGGTCTTTTATAAATAGTTCTTATAAACAAAAAAGGAGACTTTTTTATTGTCTCCTTCTGTATAATTTATTTTCAAATTAACAACCATAAACTAATGATCCTATTACTCCACCACTAATTGAATATACATTAGGACCATAAGTATCTGCAACATATGCATCCGCCACAAAGCTAGTTAAATATATGTTTTCAAATAAATAATATCCTCCAATAGTACTAAATCCAGAACTATTATAAGCGGTTTGTGCTTCTTCAGTACCTACATAAACAATTTTTTCTCCTGAACCATTACATGCTGATGTTATTGTATCCCCTCTACCATTAAGTGTAATTGGAAATCCTTGAGGTGCAGGTGTTGGTGTTGGTGTACTGGTAGGTTCTGGGGTTACAGTTGGTGTACTAGTAGGTTCTGGAGTTACTGTAGGAGTCGGTGTAGGTGTACTAGTTGGTACTGGTGTTACTGTAGGAGTTGGAGTTGGTAATGGAGTTGCAGTTGGTGCTGGTGTTACTGTTGGCGTACTAGTTGGTAATGGTGTTACCGTCGGTGTACTGGTTGGTAATGGTGTTGGTGTAGGAGTTGCCGTTGGTGCCGGTGTAACTGTAGGTGTACTGGTTGGTAATGGAGTTGGTGTAGGTGTACTAGTAGGTAATGGAGTTGGTGTAGGGGTTGCTGTTGGTGCTGGTGTAACTGTAGGTGTACTGGTTGGTAATGGTGTTGGTGTAGGAGTTGCCGTTGGTGCCGGTGTAACTGTAGGTGTACTGGTTGGTAATGGAGTTGGTGTAGGTGTACTAGTAGGTAATGGAGTT
>Ga0164293_10004015_pt1 | contig 12594 bp, 10 predicted proteins | sample GEODES118metaG_FD_111487 | JGI IMG/M metagenome (GOLD analysis project Ga0164293, IMG submission 111487) | Eutrophic lake water microbial communities from Lake Mendota, Wisconsin, USA - GEODES118 metaG | ecosystem: Environmental > Aquatic > Freshwater > Lake | place: USA: Lake Mendota... | reverse complement strand
GGAGGTCGCGGGTTCAAGTCCCGTCCGGGTCGCAAAGGTTTTGGTGTTGTGTGCAAATTTATTTGCATGCCATACGAACTGGTGGGCGACTACTAGCAAGATCTTTGTTGGCTTGGTAGCTCAGTTGGTACGAGCGAACGACTGAAAATCGTTAGGTCGCCGGTTCGATCCCGGCCCAAGCCACATTACTTTGCTTCGAAAGATGTGATGTTTTTCAGAGTTTCCTCTAACGGATCACTTCCGTCATTCACATTCTTATACCAATTAGTAGTCCACTGAACGCTTTCTTCAAACATAAGTTTATCTGTCCAGCCTAACTCGGTCCTAGCCTTATTGGAATTAAGCATCAACATAGAGGCCTCATGAGGGTGATTCCCTAAATCACTTTCCCAACTCTTTTCCGCTCCCCAAACCGCTCCAGCAATGTTTGCCACATCCGCTACTGTCTTTGATTGATTCTCATCTGGTCCAAAGTTCCACGCGCCATCAACATTATTTTGGATTAGTTCATCAACCAGCGTTAAATATCCATTCAAGCAATCAAGCACATGTTGCCATGGGCGAACAGAGTTAGGAGCCCTTAACTTAGGAGTCAATCCAGCTGAATAAGAACTTATCAAATCGGGTATTAGCCGATCAGCGCACACATCACCTCCACCGATAACGTTCCCAGCTCGCGCAATTGCAGTAGGTGCATTCTCAAAACTAGAGAGCCAAGATTGAGTTGCGATATCTGCCATTGCCTTTGATGCGCTATATGGGTCTTGTCCGCCAAGTTCTTCTGACTCGACATAGCCAGATGTCTTGCCAAAATTTTTGTAAACCTTGTCGGTCGTGATAATCAATTGCGCTTGCAAATTGCTGATCTGCTGCGATGCATGAAGGACATTCACTGTTCCGATTGCATTAACTTCAAATGTCTCTTTGGGATTCTTGTATGACTCCCGAACCAATGCCTGTGCCGCTAAATGGATAACGACATCCGGGTTGATCTGTCTAAAGTGCGACGAGAGCTTTACCGAATCACGAATATCACAACGAATGTCAGCAACTAGAAACTTCTCAAGATTTGTGCGAGTAAATAGGGACTTAGACTCTGAATCAATTGATACACCACTGACTTCGTGCCCACGTTCGCGCAATAACAATGTAAGCCATGCACCTTTAAAGCCGGTGTGTCCCGTTATTAAGAAATGCATAGTATCCTTCTATTCAGTCGTGATAATTCTACTTACCTGCTCAAGAATACGGGAGATTTAGATGCAAGTTGTTGTCCTTGCCGGTGGGTTTGGAACACGTCTTTCTGAAGAAACTGATGTAATTCCCAAGCCGATGGTTCGAATTGGGAATGTCCCAATCTTGCGACATATCATGAATTATTACGCCAGATTTGGCCACACAGATTTTGTTATTGCTTTGGGATACAAGGCAAATGTCATCGTAGATTACTTTGAACAAGTTGCAATCGATGAACCAGAGCTTTCATGGAATATTCAACTAGTAGATACAGGCTTGGAGACCGCAACTGGTGGGAGAATTAAAAGACTTCAAAACCTGTTGCAGGATGAGTTTCTAATGACCTATGGCGATGGGCTTTCAAATGTTGATCTTAAGGCGCTATTAGAATTTCACAAAAAGTCAAAAAGGAAGGCAACATTGACTGCGGTAAAACCGCCCCCAAGATTTGGAACAATCGAAATTGTTGATGGTGGAGTAATTAGTTTTGCAGAGAAAGACCCAAAACACTCTGGATGGATTAACGGTGGTTTTTTTTGCCTAAGTAAAGAAGTCTGCTCACTTATTGAAGGCGATCAAACATCATTTGAGAACGAACCCCTTAATACACTTGTGGGAAAGGGGGAGTTGGGCGCTTTCGAACATTACGGGTGGTGGCAGCCGATGGATACGCTACGAGACAAAAGAACCCTTGAATCTATTTGGGAAAATAGATCTGCTCCCTGGTTAATGAATTAAATGCGGACTTCAGGTAAGAAAACTACCCTGGGCAATCAGATAAATATTTGAAGTTTTTGTAAGCAACCAAAGATAAATCTCTAGCTGATTGGATTGATTCGGAAAGCGGCAGCGGGAGAAGATCTGCGATTAATTCACCGCTAAATCCACCATCACAGTTTCCACAAAAAGGGCCGTCCATTCTGTAGGAGATTATTGTCTTTTCCCTCAAGGCCAGATATCCATGTGCAACACCAGTTGGAATGTAAATTGATACTGGATCTACTTCATCCAAATCAATAATTTGTAAATTCTCGAATGTTTCCGAGTTTTCGCGCATGTCAAACAAAAAGTCAACCGCTTTTCCGTGCACAATTGAAATGATTTTAGATACAGCATGTGGGTTTCCTTGAAAATGCATTCCACGGAAAACATTTAGGTTTGATTCAGTAAAAAAGTGCTCAAATGTGTTGAATGGAATCGGAAAAACATGCGTGTCTGCAGCAGTGTAAGCCTTAAATAGTCGTCCCCGTACATCAGGATACAAAGGCATTTTCCATACATGAACTCCACTGATCGGCCCAACTCTAGGACTATCCACATTTACTTTGGTGGTCAATTGCTCTCCTAATCAACTTCTGTTGATGATGATTTTAACATCTTGTTATATATCTCTGAATAGAGGTCAATGGAATTTTCCATGTCGAAGTGTTTTAGTGCGAGCTCGCGGCAGCGTGCAGGTGTGTTTGCATCATTAACTAGTTTGATAATTTCCCCAGTCACATTTTGCAAGGTGCCATTGTTTTCAACGATAACTCCTGTTTGAGTAATTGAAATCATCTGATCCAAATCTCCAATACCTTCGCTTACAATTACAGGTCTTCCAGAGGCCAAAAATTCGCCAATTTTAGTTGGAACTGCAGCCGCCAAACTAACTTGATTTTCAGATTTGCAGATAGCAATACCGAAGTGAGAGTCACTAATAATCTTTGGCATCTCTGAATGAGTTGCACTGACAATAAGGTCTTCGCCCAGATCAAGTCGCTCTGTTGGAGATTCGCCAGCTCTTGCCCAAATGACCCTCAACTTAACAGTCTTTCTAATTTCATCAAGAATTAGTCTTGTCCTGTCCAGATCGTAATAATTATTAAATGTTCCAGAGAGCAAGCAGGTGATTTGCCCTGAAGGCATCTGTGAAGGTAAGAATTTTGATGTCTGAACGCATGTGGGTATTACTTCTCTTATTGTCGGTATTTTCTTGTGTCGATCTTCCAATATTGGAACTACTGCAGCTGTCAGTGTTGTCATAGCTGCCGACCTACGAGCTGCGAAGTTCTCCAAGACGCGCGCTGCTCGCGCGGTTGATTTATTCCAACCTGCCGTTCCAATCAGCAATCGCTGATCCGACCAAAGACTTCGTACATCCCAAAGCACTGGAGCTTTAACTCCACTTAAAAGTGCTGAGACTGTCGCGACATCACTTCTTCCATGAAGAACTGCAGATTGTGGAACACTTCGGCGAAGTTCATTCAAACGCCGCAATCCGCCTAGGGCTCCCGGTTTCCCAAAGTCTTTTGCTATCCACTTAACACCTGCTCGATGAAACAATTCGACCAACTCTGTGCTGGGTTTGATCTTTTCAAAAGTAATCAAACACACAGATTTTCCTCTTTTGGCTAGTCCAAGAATGAGTGGTGTGATCTGACTGGATCCAACACCCTCTTGAATTGAATCAACAGAAAGATAGGTGATGTCAAACTTTCTTGACTTCACAAGACGCTCTCAAACAATTTATCCCAAGCGCTGAGCACTTTTTCCTTTGAGTGAGTATCGCGAATATATTGTTGGCCTTTTTCGACTGACTCTTTTCGAAGTTCAATTGAATCCATAAGCTGCATGATTTTCACCTGCCATTGTTCAGAATCTTCACAAATTCCATCTATCTGTGCATCTCGCATCACTCTCGAATAGGCCAACGAAGGTGAGGTTAATGTCGGTAATCCAATTCGCCACATCATAAGTAAACGATTCTCCGCTTTCAAGGGATTAAGTGTCCCTGAGGGATCAAGCGGCAAAACCGAGATGTGTGATCTCCTTGCTGTTTCAACAACTGCCTCAAGATTCCAGTTAGTAAGTTTGAAATCTTCTCCCAAAATCTTAGGGATATCTTTTAGAATCTGTTGTGTGGGTTGATAAAAATACTTTCCAAGAAATAGGGGGTACCTTAGGTCTGTTACCATTTCCAGCGAAATAGGTTTCGACTTCGCAATTTCTGATATTGCCTCTTTAAGTAGAAGTAAACCTTTTGCGGTAAATGGAAGTCCTTCCCACATTAGGGCGGGAAAATTTCTACTTTGTATATTTGGATTAATTGGGAGCATTGGAAACTCTTCATGAAAATCCAAAATAGTATGCGTATTAATACAATAGGGAAGGATGGTTTCTTTTTGCTCTGATGTTTCACAAACGACGGCTTGCACTAATTGGCAAGCTTCACTGACAATTTTCCGATAAGGGCGTGGACTCCCCGAATCATGACCAGTAACGACTTTGCCGGTTCCACGAAGCCAATCTCTCCAAAGATGTTCATCGCCAAGATAGCCATCAACCAGATCAAGAATAATGGGGGATCGATTCGTCTCTTGTGTTTTAGCTGTTAGGTCCGCCCTACTTGATAAAAGTAAAACGTCATATTTGCTCTCCACGTCAAGAACAATCTCATGGCCTCGGCTCTTAGCCCAATAAACAACTCGACGTCTATCGGCAGGATGGCCCAAGTTAGAACTGTTCGGAACATAACCAATTCTCAACTTGGACACTCAATGAGTCTAATGGAGTGATCGGATTCTATTCCTTAATGACTCGGTTGGCTCCCATCCAAGGGATAGCAGCTGTGAACGTTTGTCCACAACCGCTTTCTTCTGGTGTCCCGGAATCTGATCCGAATAGTCCAAAAGATCCCTATCAAACTGGAATTCATCACAGATTAATTCCGAAAGTTCTTTTACCGAAGTTCCTACCCCGGTGCCTATATCTACAAAATGATTCAAATTATTCTCAATCATAAAGACCATCGCGGATGCGATGTCAGCTGTATGAATCCAGTCCATTTCAAAATCTGGAGTACGTATCGAGAATTTTTCGTTTTTTCTAAGGCTAGCGATGAGTCCTGGAACAAATCGCTCTATTTTCTCATTTGGCCCAAAAGCTTGGAAAATTCGAGTCCAGTGTGTCTTGCAACCAAATTTCTCCCCAACCGCCCGTAGCTGTAAACCCGTCTCAATTTTTGACTTTGAATAAACATCCCCCTCCATCAATGGCGAAGATTCCGCGTAACAATATCCAGGTGATTTTCCATATTCACTCATGGTGCCGAGCCCAACAAAAGTTTCAACTTCGCTTTGAAAACTCAGTTTGGCAAACTTAAGTGTTGCATCTCGGTAGTCAAGGTTTGAATTGTTTGTCCAAAATTTTCCATGTTCTGTATCCCATGCTGTGGATATCACCAGGTTCGGCTTAGATAACGAAAGCGCTGATTTCAAAGTTTCTTCATCAAAAAGATCTGTAAAGAATTCTTGCCTCTTGTTGGAATGTGTAAGGGATCGCGTGTAGCAAACAACTTCCCAGCCATTTGTTTCAAATGCTTCGACTACTGGTGATCCAATAAAACCATTGGAACCTAAAATTGCAACTTTCTGCGCCATCGTAAATCCTCACTTCTTGCGAAGGCAATAAAAGCAGTGTATTTGAAAAGTGGAAATTTGAGCTTTCTAGAGTCACTATTGTAGATCCATTCCAAAGATGCCGGCTCAAGCGTGTCGTGCTTCGTGGAATAAGGCATCAGATTACGATTAACTACAAACCCTAGGAGTATGGATGTCCAAGGCAACAACGATCTTTCGTCCGGATATCCAGGCAATGCGTGGAATCGCAGTGCTATCCGTCGTTCTCTTCCATTTCAGAGAAAACATTTTCTCGACAGGGTACCTAGGTGTCGATGTATTTTTTGTGATATCTGGTTTTGTTGTCACTCCACTAATCATTCGAATTTTTGAGAATCAAAATTCAAGGCGAAGTATTCTGCGAAACTTACTTCAGTTTTATCGCAGAAGATTTTATCGACTAGCCCCTGCAATGGGAGCTACGCTTATACTTTCTGCAATTCTGATTTTTTTACTGGGAAATGTAAATGACCTAGAGAGATTTTCGAAACAAGGTTTAGCGACTCTGTTGTTGATTGGTAACTTCGGTGCATATGAATACTCGGGAGAGTATTTCTCACCTAATCCAAATCCGCTGGTACACATGTGGTCACTTTCGCTAGAGGAACAAATCTATATCGGCATGCCATTAATTCTATTTTTTGCTTTGAAAAGAATTAAAGTGGGCGAAGAAGTGCGAAGGGTATCGAATGTGTTCCTATTCTTGCTCATCACTTCTAGCCTATTTTTTGCATTCCCTCAGCTTCTAGAACCACTATGGACTTCTTTGGATGTCAGCAATTCTTCAGCGATGAACTTTTATTCACCATTTACCAGAGTTTGGCAGTTTTCACTTGGTGGTTTAATTTATCTCTTTCCGAGGAAGAGCATCGGTGGGAAGTTTTCGACTATAAGCCAGATATTCCTAGCAGCTTCACTCTTGTTTCTCTTTATTCCCAGTCTTTCGATTGATTTTAGAGTTGGCTCTTTAGTAGCGAGCACAATTGCCGCTTTTGTTTTGATATCCCAAAGTTTAGCGATACTTCCAAAAGGTATATTTGGGCTTCTAGAATGGTTTGGTAACCGTTCATACTCTATTTATCTTGTTCATATGCCGCTGATTTATCTGGCCAAGTACTCGCCAGTGCAATTCTTAGAGTCAAATCGCAGAATCTCTTCCATCGCTGCTGTAATTTTGACAATAATTCTTGGTAACGCTATTTACAACAAATTTGAGCAGAAATACAGACTGAATCAGGACCATCTGCGAACAAAAGATTCTCCGATTATCAAATTGATTGTGGCATTTATACTCTTACCTGGAATATTTTTTTCTCTAATTTCAACTTCTTCAAACTTAACTACCGACACGCATCAAGTGTCCTTGCGGGGATGTGTGGATGCTGGCTTTGACCCTGTTCGCTGTATGTGGGAAGCTCAAAATTCCAAAGGTTTGATAATGCTTGTAGGTGACTCACAAGTTTACGGAAATGCCGATGGTGTTATAGCCGCAGCCAATGGGCTTGGTTATGACGTAATAGCAACTTCGGTAAATGGCTGTCCATTTTTAGACATCCAAAGTTCTGGAGAAGGGCTAATCGACTGCGGTAGCTGGCAGAATCAAGTAATGGATTTCATCTTGGAAACTAGACCCCAAGTAGTCATGATCGCGAATCGCACTAATGGATATAACAATCCAAATAGCGGATGGAGAACCTTTCTAAATCCATCAGGTGCACCGATATCATCCAGAGAATCTGCAATCACTGCCTATGAAGACTCCTTGGAACGGGTTATAGCGAAGATAACGTCATCGCAAATACCAGTAGTTTTGTTTCAGAATATTCCCGAACCTAAGGGTGCAGGGGCTCATAGCGTACTAACAAATTGGATGAATCGTGATAAGACTGTAGAAGCACCCTTGGAGTCTATGTCTGTAGATTATGAGGTGGCAGCTCGAGAAAATCTCATTGTGCAAAAGTATTCTTCTACGAAAATCTTGAATCCGATCCCTGAACTTTGTCCCAATAATACTTGTCTACTGATTGAAAATGGTACTGAACTTTATCGGGATAACTGGCACTTGTCTGAGAACGGATCATTAAAACTTTCTTCCTTGATTACAAACATTCTAAGTGGTGTTCTAAAGCAACTGCCGTGAGGGTCGACCACTGTGAAAATTGATGTAATTCAGTCTTGTCGACTTCTCGTAAATCAGTCCACTAATTTCTTTTCACTTTTGATTTATTGCTTCCTAACTGACCACCATTTCGTGCAGAACGCTCGTTAGCGTGCGTCGAGGATTCCAACCAAAATTTTGAGCTAACTTTATGTCTCCAACAACCGGAAGCAGATCTCGCTGATAATCCCCTGTATATTTAGAAACTATTTTTGGAAGCCTTCTCGGTGAATACGTATCAAAATAAGCATCGATAATGTCGTTGACTGAGATAAGTCTCCCAGAGGCAAGAACCAGATCAGTCACATCACTTTGATTTGCCATCAATTCAAGGCCTTCGGCAGTGTCCTGCGCTGAATGCCAGTCGCCTCGAAATTTTGGGTCTCTCACTTCAATATGATCTTGGCTACCCGACTCGAAGAGTCTGATTTGGTTGGCCAAATCTCTGAACAAATATCCCTCCTTTCGTAGTCTTGATTCATGATTAAACAAAATTGCCATTTTTAATGATAGGCCGGTCCGTTCACGCTGTGCAATCAGAGTATCCCAAGCCTCAACTTTTGTTTCTCCATAATAATCGCGAGGATTGGTGGCTGTGGTTTCACTAACAACTAGCGTTGAATCTATTGGCGTATACATGCGACTTGAACCCGCAACAATTAGCTGCGATCGTAAATTAGTTTCAACGATTGCATCAATAAGGTTTTTGGTTAAAGTGACATGAGTTTTGTAAGTTGATTCGCGGTTCGAAGTCCATGCTGCAGACCCCATCACATGACCTGGCGCATGAACAGCCGCTAAGTGAAAAATGGTGTCTGGTTTAAGCGAGGCAATAGAATTTAGGCAGTTATCAAAATTACTTAGGTCAACATTGAATTCTGAGGAATCGTTCTCCAAAAGTGCACCACGGGAAGTTAATTCAAGATTTTCTAGGGGTCGGCCAAAAGAAAAGACTTTTATGCCCTGATGTTCAAGCAATTGCCTAAGCAAGGTTCCATCTTGACCTTTACCACCAGTGATTAAGACTCTTTTCAAAAAATGACTACCCTTCACCTTATTTTTGAGTATCATAGCCAAGTAACGTAATCGAATCGAAATGTTGAGGGATGCCTGATGTCGATAGTCTCCACTTGTCGCGTCTGTCAGGGACATAAACTTGACGAAATCATTAACCTCGGCAATCAGCCGCTTTCTGGAGTCTTTCCAAAAGATAGCAATGAGCTAATCTCGTCGGGGAATTTGCAGCTAATGCGCTGCTCGGAGTGTGGTCTCGTCCAGCTTGGAAGAAGTTTTTCTAGCGAAGAAATGTATGGGGAAAACTACGGCTACAGAAGCGGCCTCAATTCTATGATGGTAAACCATCTAGAAAGAATTGCACAGGGGCTAGTCAGGAAAATAGATTTTAAAGATCACGATGTTATCTGTGATATCGGTTCAAATGATGGTACTTTCTTGAAAAATTTTGAAGGTAAAAATTTGAAACTAATCGGAATTGATCCAACAGCCAAAAAGTATCTAGATCATTACTCAAAAGATGTGACGGTTGTTTCTGATTTCTTTAGCGCAGATAACTATTTTACTCACCAACCAAGGGAAGCAAAGCTAGTAACTTCAATAGCGATGTTCTACGATTTGGAAGATCCGGTTAGTTTCGCAAGGCAAGTAAATAAGGTTTTGTGTGAAGACGGTTTCTGGTTGATAGAAATGAGTTATGCGCCGTGGATGCAGACATCGGGCGCGTACGACACAATTTGCCATGAGCACCTTGAATACTACTCACTAGCAGACCTTACTAAAATTTTGAGGTTGTCTGGATTTTATATACAAGATGTAAGTACAAATGCAATAAATGGTGGTTCGATAACAGTATTAGCGCGCAAAATTTCGCAGGCAGTCCATAATCCTTCAGGTGAGTACTATGGTTGGCTACTAGGACAAGAGAACAAAAATCGTGTGAACACTTTGGAATCCTGGAAAGATTTTGCTCAAACTGTTGAGTCCCGGAGAGATTCATTAAGAAGTTTGGTTTTTGAAATTGTAGACGCAGGTAAAACTATTTATGGATTAGGTGCATCGACTAAAGGAAATGTCCTTTTGAACTACTCACAACTTGACAATTCCTTAATCTCACTAATTGGGGAAGTAAATCCATATAAATTTGGACGTGTAACTCCTGGATCTCACATTCCAATAGTCCCCGAACAGGATATTTTGAATATGCAGCCAGATTATTTGCTGTTTCTGCCATGGCACTTCCGGGAGAATGCGATTCAGAAATATTCATCCTACTTAACCGAAGGAGGGCGCTTTATTTTTCCGCTTCCTTCTGTAGAAGTCCTTGGGTATTAAATTACCTCCCTTTTTTACAATCAATCAAAGTCATACTCCAGGGTGAATTGTTAACAACCGTGGTATCCCAGGATCAAAAGTGACTACATTTTCTTGGCGCTTATGTCCCAAAAAACCTGTTGAGGAGATAGTCCGGATTCGTCTTTGTTTCTGATCAGTATTTATCTTTGCCGAAATATCAAGGCGCAAGCGGATAGGAATGAATCTTTGAAAATAGAGGAAGCCGGCTTCCTTCATTTTTGGCTTGGGTCTTGCTTATTCTTAGCCAAATCTTGGGCGTTACCCTAACCGAGTCTTTGATTTCAAAGGAATAAATCAGCTTTTGGTTGCCACAGACAAGGCTGCTTGCAGTAAAGTTTAGTCTCGAGTTAGTAATTCGAACTTTCTCAGCCGTGAGGAGTGAAATGTCACCTAAGACAGTATTAGTCACAGGCGCAGATGGGTTTATAGGTTCACACCTTACCGAAGCGTTGGTCCGTCAAGGCTTAAATGTCCGTGCTTTCGTTTATTACAATTCCTTTAACACTTGGGGTTGGCTTGATCAATGCGCCGTTGACATTAAAGGTCAATTTGAGGTTTTCCCTGGTGATATTAGAGATCCGCATGGAGTAAAAGAAGCCATGAAAGGCTGTGATGCAGTCCTACATCTAGCCGCTCTAATTGCAATTCCATTTTCCTATAATTCACCTGATACCTATGTTGATACAAATATAAAAGGCACTCTCAATGTTTTGCAAGCTGCCCGTGAGTTGGGTGTAAAGAGAATAATTCACACATCAACAAGTGAAGTTTATGGTACGGCCGAATTTGTCCCAATTACCGAAGAACATCCTTTACAAGGTCAGTCACCTTACTCGGCTACCAAAATCGCTGCGGATCAACTTGCCTATTCTTTCTACTCTTCATTTGATTTGCCAGTCGTCACCCTGAGGCCATTCAATACCTATGGCCCTCGCCAGTCGGCCCGAGCCGTAATTCCAACAATCATTACACAAATTGCAAATGGTGCACGTAAGGTTGAGCTGGGTGCTTTGTCGCCTACGCGCGATTTTAGTTTTATTCAAGACACGGTTAACGGTTTTCTGGCTGCGCTAAACAGTACGGGTGGTTTAGGTCAAGTCGTGAACTTAGGTAGTAATTTTGAGATATCCATTAGAGATACTGTTTCATTAATTGCGGAGAGTATGAATGCAAGAGTTGAGATAACATCCTCGAAGGAACGTCTGCGCCCAGAAAAGTCTGAGGTAGAGCGTTTATGGGCGGATAATTCAAAAGCTTACAAACTTTTTGGCTGGCAGCCAACTTATAGTGGTCAAGATGGCTTCAGACGAGGTTTATCTGAAACGATTGCTTGGTTTACGCAATCAGAAAATCTTCGTTCATATAAATCAGACATCTACAATTTGTGATATCCGTGAATCTTCCTAATTCTCTTGAAGTAAAGATAACTACCGCTATACAGAGCGTTGTGGGTACCTCTCCAACGGCTCTACATGAACCAAATTTTGATGGTAACGAGTCGGTTTATTTACAACAGTGCCTAGAATCTACATACGTTTCCTCTGTCGGAAAGTTCGTCGACAGATTTGAATCTGACTTAGCAAACTATACCGGCGCGAAATATGCAATCTCTTTAGTCAATGGGACGGCCGCGTTACACTTAGCTCTCAAGCTAGCAGGAGTCCAAGCGGGCCATGAGGTGTTGCTTCCTGCCCTAACATTTGTTGCCACCGCAAATGCAATCTCATACTGTGGGGCCATTCCACACTTTGTGGATTGTGAAGAGGACACATTGGGCATCGATGGGACCAAACTCCGCGAATACCTATTGGAAAATACTTCACAATCATCAGGAAAATGTGTTAACAAGAATACGGGGAGAATCATTAGTGCTTTAGTTCCCATGCACACATTTGGTCATCCATCAGATTTAGAAACGTTACTATCTATAGCGCACGATTTCAACATTACTTTGGTCGAAGATGCTGCAGAATCCTTGGGGAGCTATTACTGCGGTCAGCACACTGGAACATTCGGGCTCCTGGGAACATTGAGTTTTAATGGTAATAAAACAATTACAACTGGTGGAGGGGGTGCCATACTTACCAATGATCTTGATCTCGCCAGGCGTGCTAAACATTTATCTACAACTGCAAAGATTACTCATGCATGGGAGTTCCGGCATGATGAGATTGGCTACAACTATCGAATGCCGAACATTAATGCCGCACTGGGATGCGCACAGTTAGAAAAATTGCCTTCCAAATTGATTGCAAAAAGAGATTTATTTTATCGATACAAAAGTGCATTTGCAGATGTGGAAGGTGTTCAGCTCTTTGATCAACCTAAGAATTGCCAAAGCAATTACTGGCTCCAAACACTTCTTCTTCACGAGGATCTGTGTGAAAAAAG
>Ga0164293_10004013_pt1 | contig 12597 bp, 12 predicted proteins | sample GEODES118metaG_FD_111487 | JGI IMG/M metagenome (GOLD analysis project Ga0164293, IMG submission 111487) | Eutrophic lake water microbial communities from Lake Mendota, Wisconsin, USA - GEODES118 metaG | ecosystem: Environmental > Aquatic > Freshwater > Lake | place: USA: Lake Mendota... | reverse complement strand
CCCGGCATCTCCCGCACCGGACTTGCTCGTAAATCCACGTTCCATTTCGACCGAAGGTAAATATCGAACGCCATATTTCGAGAGATTGATGTGCCAGAAAAAGAAACAACCATCATACAACCATCATACAACCAGTATTCTCATTCACCTAAAATCTCTCGGTAGTATAACTTTGAAAGTATTCATTCCGAGAGATTATGACACCTGGTTCGGCAAATACCATTCGTCGACGACGACGGCAACACTCCATAACAACGACGCGTCATCAAACACGAAAACGCGACCGCGTGATGAAACCATCGCCATCGCCATCGCCATCGCCCAAAAAGACCGTTCAGTTGACAAAAGATTATATCCCGAGAGACCAAGAAACCGAGATTCCTATTTCTTCCTATCAACCACTATCGTTGCCGCTAGCTGTCGCTGGTGGATTAAGCAATGTAGGAAATCGTGATATTATCTATTACAAACTATCACAATCCGAAACAAAGGATACATTTATTGTGAAAGTGAAAACATCTGGTATTCACGGAATTGAAATCCTTGTGGGCGGTAGTCGGCATTCCGTGCCAAAAGAATGCGTAAAGATATACATCTACACCACAGAAATCAGTGATACACAGACGATAAGCGAAGCCCAACTTTTCGTCGATTATAACGAAAGGTGTAATATAGCGAAGAACCTGAAGAGTGCGCTTATTCTCGCACGGGTTGCTATCAGTTTCGTTTTTACATACTATAAGATTGACAAGTTTATTCTTCGCGACCAGAGTGTATTCCATTGTAAAACTTCTACTGTTGATTATGAGTTTTCCCTCGCAGGTCGTGAGTTATTGAAATACGGGAAAACCTGGTATCAGCGCAACTTGAACGCCCACATTTATCACCCACGAACAATATACAATATACAACGATACCTCTCATTCGTAAACACGAAACCTCCTTGGAGCACATTCTCTCATTATGATATCGCCGAGAGATTGAAACCCTACTGGGATAAATCCACGAGTTATAAAGAACTCGTATTGACATTATTGGACAACATTCAAAGAGTATATCCTGACACAATAGTAGACAAACATACCAACGAAAACTGCCACTTATTATATCCTTGGTTCAACAATATTACATCTCAATACTTACAAAATTTTCCGGTTATTGACAACTTCATACTGAGAGATGGATTCCCATTTATCGAAGGATTAGTTATATCAGAGAACGAATCAGTATCATCGCAACAGTTGTTACAGATGGGCGGGGGCACTGAACCAGGACTTTGGTTCACCGAGAGAAACTAACGGTAAAATGAACATAAATCTCTCAACACGATATTATAATCTCTCGGATGTATAGTTTTGAATCTATTCACTCCGAGAGATTCATGTCATCTGGTTCGGCATTTACCGAACGACGCGTCGCAAAGACCAGGCGCGTCCGTTCATCATCGTCATCGTCTTCCGCCGCTCAAACCCGTAAAAGAAGACCTTCCGCCAAAAAGACCGTTCAGATGGTAAAAGATTATATCCCAAGAGACCAAGAATCCGATATTCCAATTTCATCCTATCAACCACTATCGTTGCCGCAGAATGAACCAGGAAATCATAACCAAGAAACTCATTACAAAGTCACACAATCCGAAACAGACGACACATTTATTGCCACAGTATATAGACACAAAAATGGATATTCAGAAATAACTCTAGGCGGTAGCGGCCTAACGACGAATTCTTGTGTCAATATCATAATACATAATGTATATATCAATAATAAACAATATATAGTTGAAGCCATCTTTAATGTCGATTATAATGAGCGATGTAATATCGATAAGAATCTGAAAAGCGCACTTATCCTCGCACGGGTTGCTATCAGTTTCGCTTTTACATATTTCAGAATTGACAAGTTTATTCTTAAGGACAATAGCCGATTTCATTGTAAAACATCCCACGATGATTATGAGTTTTCACTCGCAGGACGAGATTTGTTGAAATATGGGAAAACGTGGTATCAGCGACATTTGAATGCTCACATTTTCCACCCAGAGACATTAGAAAACATACAGCAATATTTGAGATTTGTAGAAACAAAACCATCTTGGGATGTATTCTCTCAAACGAAAGACCCCGAGAGATTGAAACCCATCTGGAAAAAATCAACGAGTTATAAAGAACTCGTATTGACATTATTGGACACGGTTCGGCGCATTTATCCTGATACGGCTGTCACCGAACAAACGAACAAAAATTGCGATTTATTATACCCCTGGTTTAAAAATGTCACATTGGATTACTTACATGACTTGGCATTTGTAGACAACTTCATCTTGAGAGATGGATTCCAATTTGTGGAGGGATTGAAGGTGGAATTTATACCAGAGAATGAAGTCGGGTTGATACAGGGTGGTGGCCGCCGCGGCAACGGATACGACGGATGGAATCGTGGGGGTTTCTGGTTCACCGAGAGAATCAGGTGAAAAAACACAACCCTCAGCATCGGCATCGCCGGCACAAGAATTACTCACGAACCAGTGTTTACACCTCGCCAACGGCATTGACGCTTCGCTCAATCATGTAATGGATTCCATTAGCAATTACGAAATTATAACCGAGTGGAACATTACTGTATTGTATCATCGTATAAGACAGCATACCGCCCAAAAGTGCTCTATCGTGTTAGCATCAACATATTTTATCCCCATGAAACTATAATATACACAAATATCATATCTACATAATACACAAATGAATCTCAAAACCGGCGACATCATCCTATGCGACGACCTCGAATATCGCGACTGGGGGCTCTTCAGCTGGTTCATCAAATTCCTTACAAAAAGCGACTTCTCTCACGTGGCGATGGTCGTAAAAGACCCCGAATTCACCACCCCGCCAATGAAAGGCACTTATGTCTGGATGTCCGGCACATCTAATATCCCCGACCCAGAAGACAATCAAATGAAATTCGGTGTCCAATTCGTCCCGTTCGATGAATATGTCCAGACATACGGCGGAAAATTATACCTTCGGCGAATACATTCCAAGAGATATGATGAACTCTTCACCACAGCAAACTTGAAAAAAATACACGATGTCGTATATGATAAACCATATGACATCGTAATTACAGATTGGATTGAGGCGTATTGTAAGAAAGACCCACACCCACAAAAAACAACGCGGTTTGTGTGTAGCGCATTTGTCGGTTATATTTATACACAACTCACGCTTTTACCGGAAGATACGGACTGGAGCATCCTGTATCCAGGCTTCTTCTCAAGCGAGAACCCGGCGCTGCGTCTCCTCCACGATTCGCATATCTCGAGAGAAGAACTCATCCACGTCTGAGCAAAATCATTTTGAAACCAAAAATAACTCCTCTGAAATAATATGCTTTTTCTTGTATCCCATTGTATCTTCTATATATCGCCCAAATTCACGAATGTCTACATTACATTGCTTCATATTGGTTTCGTTCCATTCAATCTGAATAAACGGCTTATATTTTTGTATCGTTTTTATACCTCCTTGTAGAATATAATACTCCCAACCTTCTGTATCTATTTTTATGAAATCGACAGGAATATTATTTTCATAAAATAGATTGTCTATCGTATCCACTTTTATTTTTAACGGGACAATATCTTGAAAGCGTAACGGGGTTGAACTAAGCGTATGTAATCCATTGTGAGATTTAGATGTATTCAACACACATTCTCCAGTATAATTCGAAATTCCTAAATTATAAGTTTTCACATTTGTGATACCATTTAACATAATGTTGTCATTTAATAATCGATATGTTTGAGGGAATGGCTCGAATGAATGAAAAGTGCTTTGAGGTAAATACTTTGCATATAACGAATATAACCCGCTTTGGGCTCCAATATCAACGATAGAAACCGGCTTATCCGTTGGCACATTATCAAAGAAATAATCGACTGACGCTTCTTCCCATCTCGAGGTCTTTGAAGTAAATGTTTGAGGTGTTATACGTAATGTTTCATTCGTTATACTTATAGGATAATTCGGGTTCTTATGATTATAATAATATGTCGCCATTTACATTTCTCGATTATAATATATTCACTTTTATTACGAACCAGTATTACGATTACTACCGATATCTTTCACGCGATTATTCAACCACTCGATATCAATAAAGACGCGGTTCGTCGAGAGATAATAATCGCGGATTCAACCCATTATTCGAATACCATTCGTTTTCACTGCGGAACTGAAGTAAAACAATATTGTAGTAGGCGTGTCATTCACATTCAAGATACATCTAACGATATGATATAAACATCTACCGATATATTTATATATCAAACAGGTTGAATAATGTTCGATTATACCATTCCACCGAGTTGCACCCACGTGAAACTTGACATCGGCCTCTCGTATAGTGCCCCTCAATCTCAATCGTGGCTCTCGCACGAAGACGCCGGTTTAATGGTATTCGGTTTCGAGCCGAACCCGGAAAGTATCGCGTGTATCACGAACCGAAATAATCGAAAACAGCATCCAAGTCACGGAGATTGTCTCGAATCCAAGTATATCGAGAATGGACGGTTCGTCATTCAACCGTGTGCTTTGAGCTGCGTCGATACACCAACCACAATGAAGTTTTATGTCAGCCAAAACGACTGCGGAACATCCAGTCTTTACCCGAACAATGAAACGCGTCTAGGGAAAATAAAGAGCGTCATCGATGTGCCTGTCCTTTCTCTCAAAATGTTCTTCGACGGATTTCCGTGGGAGAGGTTTGCGTATATCGATTACATTAAAATCGACGCTCAGGGGTCGGATTTGAACATTCTGAAGAGTGCTGGGTCGTATCTCCGCGAACGCGTGGTATATGTCACGGCAGAAGGCGATGGGAACCAGTATATTGGTGCTAGCGAATGCTCGGAGAGCAATATTGTATCATATATGGAATCACAAGGATTTACGCGTATTCGCCACCCGAACACCACCGACCCGACATTTGTCAATAAAAAGTATATAGAAGAATCGAAGAAGATATACATAAAACAAACATAACGATGACCGAATATTACACATCGCCCCCGAGAATAGATGGGTTTGGCGCACAGTTCCAGCAAATAATAATGGACATCCTTTACATATATAACAATACCAACCATAGATATGTATTTCCAGAAATTAAAAGCTTCGAGCACAATTATACAAATGACAGTGACTTCATTGAGAGACTTATCCGGTATATGAACTTACGAAGCCATTTTCCTCTACCGTCAAATGTAAAATCGAGTGATTTGAAGCATTATCATTCTTCGTTTACATACAAGTCAGTAGAAGAGAATCTGACGCGTTTATTGAAAAGCCAGACAATGAGAGATGTAAAGGCGATGTTTTACGCGAATAAAACAACGCCATTTGATACGAAGTATTATAATGTCGCCGTTCAAATTCGGCGGTATAATTCTGTAGATACTCGTGTTGAGGGTGCTACGACACCTCACGAATATTATATTGGATTGATGAATCATATTCGTGCAACCTACCCCGACGCAAAAACAAGACCACTCCGGTTTCATATTTATTCGCAAACCACCGCGACAGATACAGAAGCCGTATTTCGAGAGAAATACAGCACGGGAAACAACGATACAGAGCTTCACCTTAATGGGGATGTATTACCGGCATTCAACGGTATGGTATTTGCCGATACATTGATTTGCTCAGGTTCATCATTTAGCTATTGCGCGGCTTTATTATCGAACGGTGTTATTTTTTATAAACGATTTTGGCACCGACCTGCCGACTTTTGGGTAGTTGGTGACAACATTTTATCTGGAAGGAAATGGGCGTGATATCGCGACGCGATGCGACGTGATGCGATGCGATTATTTCTCAATCACTACCTCCTTCGCCACCAGTTTAATCACCTTGGCAATATTTCGGTCGTCTCCATCCAGGACTGCACGCGACATATTGATATACTGCGTATTTTCGTGAGTTGAACTATCCTCGCATTTCGGGTTCTGTTTCGCCCACTCATTCACGAGAACGATATTCTTATGCTCTACGACACGGACAGCATTCGTAATCTTGGTATTTTTCGAGTCTTCACGCTCCCATTTATCGGCATCCTTGACATAAAGCGTCTCTCGGCGTGCGTCGCTACAATGTATCGGGCGCTTACATAGCTCCGTCTTTCTCAAACTATCGAGAAATAGTTTCGACATTCCTTTGACATATCCCATCTTACCGAATTCATCCAAGTCGGTGATATTCAGGCGGATTGAACTCGCGAAATCGGTGAGATTCATCGCGTCCTTACACTGCTCATTCAGAAAGAATTGGAGATTGAATGTATTATTGTTGTTATTACTGTTGTTACTATTGATAGATTCCGCGTAATAATGATTGTTGGATGCTGCAGCCGAAGCACTGGCAGCAGTAGCGGCAGCCGCGGCAGTCGTAGCAATCGTTTGTTGCTGATTGTATAACATTTCTATGATTTTATGCTGAAACTCTTGGTTGTTTTTCAACATATCCATCATCATCACTTTTAGGTCTTGGTCGGACGCAGACGCGGTCGCGGACACGGAAGACGCAACAGGAATACCCTCACAAGTTTTTCGATGCTTCCATAATCCGCTCTTACTGTGATACTTATGTCCACACTTATCGCAGTTTTTATAAATTCGCTTATCAAATATAAAAGCAGGTTGGACGGTGGGTTCTCCTGTAGAGTAATCCTTGGGATTTTCGAGTAAAATGTCATTGGTATGATGTGGACTGGACGGTTCGCTGGCGAGTAAAATGACACTGTCGGGGTTCGAAGCCGTTCGTTTTGCGTGCTTTATGGATGATATGTGCCGATTGTAGTCATTTTTGTTATCAGTTATGAAGTGGCAAACATCACACCGAAATAGGTAATTGTGACTGGGGTTCGCTGAGGTTCGCATCGGGTTTCCTAAACTACCCGGCGATAAAAGGGTGGGAGGGCGGACGCGGAGGGGTGTAAAAAAGTTTCAGTAAGGAGATTTTCAGGGAAAATATGAAAATGAGAGCATAATGGTCTAAAATGAGAAATTGATGTTTTTAGTGTTTTAAAACCTACTCGTTTGGATAAAAGTGACACCCCCCCCGATGTGCATTTTTCATTTTACGCTGGAGATTTTGAACAACGTGTTCTTCAATATAATTCATAAATGTGGGTGTATTTTTTACATTATATAGATATTTATGCTCACGTATTGGTCTAATGAATATTGACAGCTCGTATTCTCAGTCTCAATATTTCAAAATATGGGATGCGTGGATGCATTTCCAATACTCTTTCATTCATTATTTCATTCGTCCATTCATTCGTTTATTCATCGGTCATACCTTCATACCTTCAATACCTATCAACAGAACAACTTGATTATTTCGACTAACTCAGTATTTTCTTCATATTCTATCCGGTCAATACATTTATCTATTGTTTCTTTGAGCTTTGCGAGTTTATCTTCAATATCCACCTTACTCACATTATTATCAGGGTTAAAGCGTATGAATATCCACTTTCCGCTATGAATCATATACAAGTCATCATACCGTATTTCCTCATCAACTTGGTCATAACCGCGATGTCCAAATTCATCTGTTTCAATCGCGAGAATTGTATTACCTACTAATTTACGATGGTCAATACGGCGTCTATGAGAGCAATCACAGTTTCCTGTGTATAATGGTATATTATGAATGAAACCATCAAAATGTTCATTGATGAAATTTCTAACCATTAATTCTTTTGATTGAAACGGTGTTTTCTTACTACGAGGATCATCTGGAAATAGATGTTTGAAGCAAGTGACACAGTATCCGTCGTATTGATATTTTCCAATTCTGGAATCTATCCAATCAATACAGTTGGGACATCGCACGCCTCCTCCATGTCCAGTGCATAAGTATGTTGTTCCTACCGCACTTTTTTGACAATTTGGTTCTTGACATCTTCTTCCTCCTCCGTGCCTCTTACATCGATGATATCTACCAATAGAATTATTACTACAACCTGGTTCAATACATTTTTTTCCAAACCGATGGTCGATACATTGTTCATATTTGTTGCTGGCTGGCTTATTACAACCGGCAACAATACAACGCCGTCCTCCACCGTGTTCAACGCATCTGTTATATATCGTAGCTTTATTATTCGTGCAACCAAAAACAATACATGTATGTTTATGAATAGAGCAACGAGACTGTGTGCTTTCTATTCTTTTCTCACACCACGGTATTCTACATTTTATACCAAAATGGTCAATACAATAATTATATATTCTGTAAGCGGGTTTATTGCATCCTTCAGTATTACACCATCGTTCGTTTAAATGTGTGTCACACTTATTATGTTTTTTCTTTGCAGTATTATTACATCCTGGTTCAATACACACTATTCTACTGTGTAACTTGCACTTGCGAGTTTTTATTAACGCTTTATTATTACATCCTGGTTCAATACATACAGCTGCACCACCGTGGAATAAGCATTTGACTGCGCCCTTTCTGGGAATATCACTACAATCCAGTTCAACGCACGGTTCTTTATAATGGATAATACACAAATTATTTTTAAATACTAACTTATTACAACGATATTTATCACAAGCACTCCATCCTCCGTGTTCAAAACATTTCGTAAACCCTGTTTGAAGAATTTTATCACAACCATCTACCGCACATTTATGTAATGAAAACATTTATATTACGTTTCATACATATATTTTTAAATAATTTATAAAAATATAAAAAATATAATAATTTACTATATGAATAATACATTCCACACATCACACACACACACACACCACACCCATCCTAATACCCCTCCCTCACCGCCTTCCCTACCGGAAATCTCGGCTTCCCTTCCTCCGTGAGTTCCTGATATACCACCGTCAATTTCTTACCGATATACGAGTCGCCATCATTGAACCAGGCACGTCGTTGCTCCATCGTCCCACGTGGACGAACAGTAAACTCCTTGCCGTCTGCTGTTTCGCAGACCCAAATGACCGCCCCGGCATCACGACCCTCACCTTGCGTGAAGTCAATAATTCGATATTCGTCCTCCAAGAACTCCTTATATTTCTGTAGGTCATTACTGCGATAATTCGCACGATACTCTCCGGCAGCATTTCGCAACATAATGCCCTCATACCCCGCCTCTACAAACTCCGAGAATAACTGCCGAAAGTCCGTCAACACTGCGATTTTTTCGGTGCGGACAAGAACGACGACTGCCGCCGCGTCAGTGTCACTTCGCAGAATTCGCCCCGATGCCGTAGATGTATCGTTTGCGACACACCCACAACGTCGAACGGCGGCGGCGAGGACGCCCATTCTCTCGGAAAACGGCATATTGTGCCGTGAATGGTCGTAGATGTCATAGACGTGATACTTGACTTTTTTAAGTCGAGCAACATCAGCATCGGTGATTTTCTTCTTTTTGATGAGACCGGCGAGTTCTTCAAACGGCATTTGGTCGGTGTATAACTCGCCGTCGATGACGACATTCGGGTGCTGTAAGAGATAGGGACGAAGAGCATCAGTGATGTGAGGAAGCCCTGTAAAGAATGCCCCCGTGCGAGATTGAAGGGACACAGTGGCGTCGTTTTCGCCAGGGATGCGTGTCGCATACGATACACACCGTAATCCGTCTAGCTTTGGCTGGACGAAACACGGGAATTTGATGACCTTTTTCTTTTTAGTGCTGGCAGTAATATCGGCGGGGTCAAATGTCTGTGCGAGCATCGGGAGGAATGGCCGTGCGAATGAACCGTCGTCGCCGCCGCCGCCGCCGCCGCCGCTGCAGGCCTCACCGGCCTCACCGGCCTCGTCATCGTCGTAGTTATTCCCAGAAATATCGCCATACCCTTCACCGTAATCGGCCGGCTTGGTCTCTGTATACGCTTCTTTCTCCTTTTTATCGAGCCATTTGCGGTGCGTCTCTGAAATACATTGCTGGAGAGGCGTTCTTTCATTGGAACGACCGATATTTTTACCGGTGTTATAATCACGCAACGCCAACTGCTGCTTTCCGTTGATATAGCCGTGTGTAATCCGTGCCGTGGCATATCCGTGAGCCGCCGCCGTTTTATCGGTGGGCTGAAGAACCGCGGCAGTCCATACCTTTATTTTTCCGTTTTTGTCGATGGCGTATAAAGTCGGGAAGGACTGAACGAGAGAAAGCGACCTTGGCGTGTCCATTTCGATGTCGTCATCCATACAATCAATACTATCATTTCAATTTTATGACAAGAAGCGAATGATAATGACTACCAAGCATTGGCGTCATTATTATTCAAATATTATTTGCTGCCACCTCCGCCGCCACCGCCACCGCCGCCGCCCCCGCCGTTGTCCTCTCCGTCGGTGTCGTCATCGTCGTCCTCAAAACACGCAGGGTCAATTCTAGCAACAATCGTCCGTAAAATATAATTCTCCTTCGCGAGTTTGTTATTCTTCTGAATGAGCGAGATAATTAAATAGGTCATTCTTTCCAGTGTGATTTCGTGCTCTTCTTCTGGACTAACCTCTTCAGGTGGCGTCTCAATAATCGAAATCGTGCGTGTTGGATGATTATATACCGTAGTCCCGTTTTCATTTACACTCTTATTAATACCAGATAAAGGCCCTCCACCAGGAGCAGGTTCGTCACTCGTTACAATAATACGACCCCGGCAATATTCGTTGGCAGCATTCACAACTGACTGAACCACTTCCTTGGTTTCTTCAGAGCGTTTCACATATTTAATATTAAAGGAAGCATTATGCTCTTCATTCCCGACATTTGTCATATTATTCGTGACGACTTGACGATTGCTTGTAGTCGGTTGGGGTGCTGCGGATGTCGCGGATGTCGCAGATGTCGCGGTTTTAACTGATGTATTCGGCTTCGCTGCTCCTCCGGATGCTGCCTTCGCCTTCGCCTTTGCCGCCGCCGCCGCCGCTTCTTCCGTCTCCGCTTTCTTATTCTCTTCATCTTTCTGTAACTGAAGTATCATCTTCAATCTTGCCTGTTTTCGTCGCTCCAACTCTTCCAAGTCTTCTTTTGAAAAATTGGCAGTCGGCTTGAAACTCGTAAGCGGAATCGTGAAAAATGGGCTTTTTGTTATGTCGTCAGTAGCAGACGACGCCCCCGTCCCCGTCGCCGTCGCCGTCGCCCCCGCCCCCACGCCACATTTCTTTCTATGGTTATTGAAACCACCCTGCTGTTTATATGTCTTCCCGCACGATTCACACGAATACATTATTTACAATGATATATGAAATCATTCTATATTCGTTTTACTCCTTGCCCCCTATTATCAATCCAGTGTTCGATAAATGTGAGACTAATACCTGTATGGTTTCATTCTGTTTTTGAATAATCGACATCATCTCTCGATTTTGCTTCAACAATTCCGAAAAATCGGTTATTTGTTTTCCGGCGGCAGGACTGGCCGTGAATAAGTCTACACCTACACACTTCGAGAGATGCACGCGAAACCGACCCTCTTGTTTATATACCTTGTCACAATTTTCACAACGAAATTCCGGTTCTTTCGCACACTCCACACATATCAAAAATACAAAAAAGGCAAAATACGCCAATAGGTCGGGGTCGATGTCATCATTATTAAAGGGCATTTGCAGCAGCACACGACATTCCATAGTCAAGCATACTACTATTATAGGTTACATCACGAATTACTCTTATATCGATTATCGATATTCGATATTCGATTATCGATATTCGATTATCGTATAAAAATATATCACGAGAGAATATACACGATGGAACATCCATACCGAGTTCATTCCTCTATCGGATTCGGGTTTTTACAGTTATTATTTATATCATCACTGGCATATCCTACACCACCACCGCCAGTATATCACAATGTGGCAGTATTCAGGTTATTTGGAACGGTTTATTACACAATATTTCAGGACACCCCCTTATACTTGAAACTCGAATGTGCTACCATTCTACTCGAAATCATATGCGACACATTATACATTCGATACATTATCCAGGATTACACATACATATTCGGTGTTCTCGACATCATAAGTAACGCCTTATTTTGCACGTTTGTTATTCTTTCGGTGAAAAATAGCGACATCAAAACGGAGAGAATTGCCGATACTATCGATAAGATTCGTAAAACATTTGTAGATTGTTGTTTCGGGCGGACAGTCGTAGACGACGCCCACGCTCACGCTTACGACTCTCGCAATCATATGTATAAATCCGTCATAACCGATGAAACAGAAACTCGCCACCCCCCCGTATACACATTCGGCGGTCGTCAAGCATTTAAACCCAGTTTTTATAACTCATCGTGGGGTAAAGAATACATCAATGCAAGGGTTGAACACGAGTTCGATAAAATCGAAAAACACGACACCGAAATAGGCGATATTGGGATGATTACAGGCGCAGACGGAACAACACAATATATCAGGTTCGATGAGCCAGGATACAGCACGGCAGGAACAGGGGCAAATCATTACGCCAATATCTTTGTGTCACCCTACTTCACGAGAGACGGCACACCAATCACTTGCCTCACCGGAATCGATAAATTGGGGG
>Ga0164293_10004011_pt1 | contig 12602 bp, 7 predicted proteins | sample GEODES118metaG_FD_111487 | JGI IMG/M metagenome (GOLD analysis project Ga0164293, IMG submission 111487) | Eutrophic lake water microbial communities from Lake Mendota, Wisconsin, USA - GEODES118 metaG | ecosystem: Environmental > Aquatic > Freshwater > Lake | place: USA: Lake Mendota, Wisconsin... | reverse complement strand
GGCCCAGCCAGCGCGTCAGCCTCCGTGCTGCCAAACACAGCGCGGTAATGGTAAGTGGTGCCGGGCTTCAAATCGGTGATCTCCGCACGAACAATGAAGTCGTGCTTGTCCGTCGCGGATTGAAACGGCGTGCGATGAGCTTCGCGAAAGTTCGCGTGCGTGCTCCACTCAAAACAAACCACGCCAGCGGCTCCGGGCAGATCACCTTCTGCATTGAGTGCATTCGACCGCGTCAGACGTGTTTGCAGCAACGCAGTCGTCTCGGTGACTTCGCCTGACATCGTCCCTTGGCCGAGAAACGGCGGCTTGAGGCCGATTTCAGCCGCAGACAGGCCAAGACCACGCCATGCGAGCAGCGGAGACAACTTCATCAACCATCGACGGGTGCGCTTCATGGTTATTTGAGGCTTTCGTAAACCTTGCGAATCATCTCGGGATCGATCTGGCCGCGTTCGGCCTTCTCGCGGTATTCTTTTCCCATCTGCTTGATCTGGGCCATCGCCTTGCGGAGGCGTTTCTTGTCGATCTCGTTCTCCTGGGCTTCGGGTTCGTCGTATTTCGGCAGGTAAGCGCGCAGTTCATCCACGATCGGCTTCAGCTTGGCATCCGTGATCAGATTGCGACGCTCCATCGGGTCGTTCTGATGATCGTAGAGCTCCTCGCTGCCGTCCGCATAACGCGTGTAGCGATGTGTGGCCGAGCTCACGGAGTGATTCTGGAATCCCATCGTCGTGAGCGTGGGTAGACCGGGTTCCGATGGCGCTTTTTGCCATCCGGCAAAGCTGCGACCATCCAGACCTTCCTTTGTGGGCAAGCCGCACAGCTCCACCAGCGTCGGGTAGAGGTCGAGGAGGTTCACGAGACGGTTGGATATGATTCCCTTCTCCGAAAGGCCGGGCACGCGGATGATCAGCGGCACGCGGGTGGATTCCTGCCAGAGTTCGGTTTTGCGATAGCGGAGCTTCTCACCGAGGAACCAGCCGTGATCACCGCAGATGACCACGAGGGTGTTTTCCGCGTATCGACTCTTCGCGAGCTTGTCGAGCACCACGCCGACACAGTGATCCGCATACGAGCACGCGGCAAGATAGGCCTGCGTGATCTGCTTGAACTGGTTCGCTTGCTGCACCCGCAGGAAATCCTCCGTCGGGCCAAACTTCTTCTTCCCGCGCGGCGTGAGGATGTCGTCGAGGTCATCGGGCACGATCTCCGCCACCTGCACCTGATCGAGCGGATGCATGTCAAAGAACTCCTGCGGAACATGAAACGGCAGATGCGGTTTCGAGATGCCCACGGCCATGAAGAAGGGCTTACCTTTGAAATCGCGGTCGAGCTGCTGCGCGGCCCATTCGCAGGTAAGGTAGTCGCTCGTTTCCTTCGTCGTCGTGACCGTCGGACCCCAATCGAACTCCTTGGCCTCGGCGTTCGACTTTTGACCGTCGAGCATCGGCAGCTTGTTCAGAGGCAGGTCGGCTTTGTCGAGGCCATCGCCGCCGGCGTTCGGCTCCCACTCGTCGAAAGCCCACTGGCCCTCATCCATGCCGATCCAGCTCGGATGCTTGTGGAAGATTTTGCCTCTCGAAAGCGAGTGGTAGCCGTTCTGCGAGAAATACTGCGGCAAGGTGACCGCCTTTGCCGCGATGCGCGATGACTTCAGGTTGTTGCCATTGCCATAAACGCCGGTGGTCGAAGGACGCAGCCCCGTGAGCATCGCCGAGCGCGACGCACAGCACACCGAGCCGGGACAATACGCCTGCATGAACACCGTGCCGCCCGCCTGATTCGCCAGCCGGTCCATGTTTGGGGTCTTCGCCTGCGGATGCCCACCAAAGACGCCGACCCAGTCGTTCAGGTCATCGATCTCGATGAAGAGCACGTTGAATTTGCTCGCAGGAGTCTCCGCTGCGCAAATGACACCGCAGAGCACGATGAAGAGGATGGTAATGAGTTTCATTGGGGTGAGATCGTTTCGCTTGTTCATCAGAGGTTCCGGAAAGCTTCGCTGAGCACGACCGCCTCAATCAGAGAGCGCAGGCCGTATTGCTTGTTCGCGAGTTCAGCAACGATCCGCTCCACGATGGCCTCATCGAGCGCTTCCATGCGGCGGCCGCAGGCATAGGTGAGGAGGCGGTCCGTGAGCATCTTCGCGAAGAGGTCTTTGCGCTGCACGAGGATCTTTTTCAGGCCGGACACGTCATCGAACTTCTCACCGCTCGGCAGCTCGCCGCTGGAATCGATTTTGGTTTTGCCGATTCGAGGACGCCAGTCGCCGATGGCGTCGAAATTTTCGAGCGCGAAGCCGAGCGGGTCGATCTTTTGATGGCAGCCGTAGCAGTTCGGCGACTCGCGATGCTTGCTGAGAAGCTCGCGGATGGATTTGGCTCCGCGCACGTCGGGATCAATGGCGGGCACATCATCGGGTGGAGGCGGTGGAGGAGTGCCGAGGATGTTTTCCAGCAGAAACACGCCGCGAGTCACGGGTGAGGTCTCGATGCCATTCGCGGTGATGGTGAGCACCGAGCCCATGCCGAGCAAGCCGCCGCGTTTCGTGTTTTTGAAGCTCACTTTGCGGAACTCGTGCGCCTTGGATGGCTCGCCGATGTCGCCGAGCTCGTAATGCGTGGCGAGCGGCTGATTCAGGAAGCTGTAATCGCTGTCGAGGAAGTTCACGAGGCTGGCATCGCGGTCGATGAGGTAGCGCATGAACATCCGCGTCTCGGTCTTGAAGGCGTCTTGGAAACCCTTTGAATAATACTCCTCAAACTCTCCGCGATCCGGAGGCATTCCACCCAAGTTGCGGAGATTCAGCCAGCTATCGAGGAAACCGGCCACAAAGGCATCGGAACGCTTGTCTTTGAGCATCCGGCGTGTTTGCGCCAGCAATACCTCCGGCTTGGTAAGGTCCTCGCTCAACAACTCCGCATCCGGCATCGTGGACCAGAGGAAGTAGGACAGTCGCGAGGCGAGCGCCTGGCTGGTGAGCTTCTTCGTGTCGTTTTGAGTCTCGTGGCAGAGATAAACAAAGCCCGGTGAGCAAAGCGCGGCCTTCAGGGCTGATTTGAAGCCTTCCAGCGGTGAATGGCCCTGCTGTATGCGTTTTTCCGCTACGGCCATGAGGCGGTCCACTTCGTCCTGAGTGGCCGGACGCCGATAAGCACGCCCTGCAAAGGCCTGAAGCATCTCGCGCATTTTCTCAGGTGCGAAGGCTTTGCGGCCCCAAACGGCCTGCTGAGTCACCGGAGGCCATGCTTCGACGATGGGACCGCGAATCTTGACCTCGTCGATGCGGATGTGCGGGAACTTGCAGACGTGCAAGGTGAGCAGTCTGGCCTCCACGATGCCTATTTTGCCCTTCTTCTTGTCGTCTTCATCCATGAACTGCTCTTGAAGGTCTTTGTGAAAGTCGGCGATCTTGAACCAGGTGCTGCGGATGTCCTCAGGACCGTTCGGGAAGACAAAGCGTGGCGTGTGACCGGCATCCAGCCACACCTTCATCGTGTGCCATTCGGCCTCTCCGTCCTTGAGCTGCAACTCCGCCAGCATCGGCTGGTTAGGCTGCGGCAGTTCCAGTGGACCGAGTTTGGCATCCCCCGGTACGATGCCTAGCCGGAAGGGCTCGCGTGAGTCGGTGCCGAAGATGTTTGGATCATACGGATGCTGCCGGTTCATGGCTTTGACTAGCACCTGCACCTCATAGACGCCGTCAGCGGGCACACCTTCCTCGAAGTCGTTGATGAAGCCGAAGCCCGCCGTGTGCTTGTCCGAGTCCATGCATTCCATCACGAGCAGGTGGCGGTTGTCGTATTCGTTACGCTTCTTCTCGGACTTGGCCTTGGACTTGAACTTTCCCGTGAAGTGCCAGGTCTGCTCCTGCGGCTTCTTTTGCGCCGCGAAGACCTTTTCCACCACCGCGTCGGCCGCGTCGAGATATTGATCCAGCAGGTAACCAGAGGTTTGCAGCACGTCGCCGAGGTTTTCCATGTGCTCGGCGGATTGATCGCGCGGGAACTTCGTGGTCGGGTCGAAAGCCGCCATGTTCAGCGAAAACAGATCGCCGATGGTGTGGAGATATTCCGTGCGGTTCAGCCGACGCAAAACGGTGCTGCCGCCCGTGCTGGCGAGCTTTTCACGTCCCTCGGACAGCGCACGAGTCATTTGATCGACGAAGGCTTTGGCCGCCGCCGCCGAGGGCTGCTTCGACTTCTTCGGCGGCATTTCGCCAAGGTTGATCTGATCGAGGATGTCCTTGATCTCGATCAACGTGTCCACTTTGGCGACAGGCAGCACCAGCTGGTCAAAGCGGCGGTCACCTTTCTGCTTTTCGGCTCCATGGCAGTCGTTGCAGTAGGTGGTGAGGAAGTGTCGGGCTGGCTCTATGCCTGGTGCGGCATGCAATGAAAAGCTGGCAAGGGTGGTAAGCGTGACCGCGAGAGAAATCGAGAAGCGAAGCATGGTGCTTGAACGGGTAAATGAAGTGCCTGCCATGAATCACACGAGCCCAGTCAAGGTTCCCGTGCTCGTCCCAAATGCCTCCACCTCAGCCCCGAAGCGATGCAGCATGGAGAGATAGAGATTGCAGAGCATCTGACGGCCAGGGCCTTTCGCAGCAAACGCCTTGTGCTCGCCATGTTTGAAGCCGCCACCAGCCAGAATGATCGGCAGATTCGAGTTCGTGTGTGCGTTCGCATTGCCCATGCCGCTGCCGAAAAGGACCATGGAGTGATCCAGCAGCGTGCCGGAACCGTCCTGGATAGATTTCAGTTTTTCCAAGAACCGGGCGAATTGCTCCACCTGATAGCGCTCCATCTTGATGAGGCCTTTGATGGCCTCGGGGCGTTGGCCGTGATGGGAGAGGCCGTGGTAGCCGCCGTTCAAACCAAAGGCGGCGGCCTCGAAATCGCCACCGATCTCCAGCGTGGCAATGCGCGTGGAATCCGTCTGCAAGGCAAGGGCGATGAGGTCATACATCACCGGCAGGTCAGCGACGAAATCCCGGTTCTTCGGCTCCTGCATCTTCGGGTCTGGCTTCGGCACGCTGGCCCATTGGCGGCGCAGCTCGATCTGCTTCTCCACATCGCGGACGGAGGTGAAGTATTCGTCGAGCTTTTCCTTGTCCCGCTGGCCGAGTTGGCGCTGGAGCGACTTTGCATCACCATTTACGGCATCGAGGATGGAGCCTTTCAAATCGAGCCGGTCCATGGATGCAGCGAGACTTTTGGCATCCTCATTGATGAAGAGCTTCTGGAACAATTCACGCGGCGTGCTGATCGGCGGCACTCGCGTGCCGCTGCGGGTCCAGGACAGGAGACAGCCGCCATGGATGCCGCTCTCGGAGCCCAGCGTGAGCGATGGAAACCGCGTCGCGCCGCCCAGCGTCTCTGCCGCACGTTGATCCACGGTGATGTTGCCCTCCGGCATGCCTTTCGCATCGGATGTTCGCACGCCGCTGAGGAAGGAGCTCATGGCAAAATGCCCGCCTTTGACTCCGTGATCGAGTCCTGAGTAGAGCGTGAAGTCTTTTTGATGCGGCTTGAGAGCTTCGATGGATTCCGACAGCTCGTAGTCCGCGCCTGTTTTCGTCGGAAAGAACGCCGGAGGATAAAAACCGAGCAAATTGCCGATGCACACCATGCGCATGGGGGAAGATGCGGAGGCGGCTGCTTTGCCCGCGAGCGACCCGACGGCGGCGTTTTGTGCGAAGACACGACCTCCGAGCGATTCCAGCAAAGGCAACCCGAGGCTGATGCCCGTGGCACGCAGAAAGAAACGGCGATTGGGTGTGGCGATGGAATCTGTGTTCATGGAAGAGGTTGGGAGGTGAGCAGAGTGACCTGCACGTCATCAAGGTAGTGCATGGAAGGCGGCTGAGCGGCGTCCTCGGGAGGCACGGCACCGAAGATCAGCACGAGTGTCTTCGATCCCGGCGGCAGGCGTAGATTCATGCTGAACGTATGCCAGCCCGAATCTCCGGGAACCGTGTCAAAGCGCTGCGATTCAGAAACCACGCCATCGCTTTCCACCTTCGACCAAAAGTTCTTCAGGGCAGTTTCCGGCACCTCATCCAACGCGATGGCACGGATTAGGTAACGCGAACTGATATCGCTGTTCATGGTGCAAAATGAAGCGGTGACCTCCACCTCCATCTCGCCATTCATCACGGCCAGGGGCTGCGAACGCACATCGAGCACCTGATAAGCCCGCGAGGTGAGATTCTTGACGTTCTTTTCCCTCGGAATCGGCTCCAGTCGAAGCATTCGCTGGCCTTGCAAGGGCTCCACGCCGTCCTCCGCCGAAACCACCCTGGCCGAATCCATGCCCCATTGGCCGATGCCATGCGGCAGTCCATCATGCAAAGCCGCGTCACTTTCCCAACCTGGATCAAAAACCACCAACGGCATTCTCTTCACCGCCGCCTTTTGGTTCACAAAGCCAAACACGACCGACGTGCAAAGCATGCCAAACACAATCCCCGCTGCTGCCGCCGTGAGCGGACGCCAAGTAATCCAGCGTGACTGCGAAGGAAGAGCTATCTGAAGTGACCGAGATGCCGCTTTCGCCACGGTACTCAAGGCGACATCGAGATTCAAATAGCGAATATAGGCTAAGCGAAATTCGGGATCTTCACGCAGGATGGCTTCGAGTTGAGCGAGTTCCTCCAATGAGGCATTTCCATCGCGACTTCGTCGGATGAGTTCAAAGCGGAGATCGTTTGTGTTCATGTCAGTTCTTCGGCAGCGAGCACTCGACGGGTGCAGTCCATGAGCGTTAAGCGAATGCGGTGCAAGTTCTTGTAGAGAGCCATCGCAGTGCGGCCCAATTGCGCTGCAAGTTGATCGATTTTCATGCCGGGCGCATATGCAGCCTGAACGAGGTGCCGCTGATCTTCGGGGAGCTTTTGCAGGCAGGTGTCCAAAGCACGGCGTTCTGACTCGAGCGAATCTGAATGCTCTACGACCGTCTGTGAAAGCAGTTCAAAGACTTCATCGCCAAATGTGTGTCGGTCGCGTGCGCGCTCCCTCCTGAAAGTCAGCGCTTCCATGCGTGCCACCCCAAAGGCCCAGCGGCAGAACGTCCCGCTGTCCATACTTGGATCAAACTTCCGCCAAAGCACCACAGCCACTTCCTGCATCACCTCCCGCTCCTCATCATGGTTGAACAATAAAGAGCGCACAAACACGCGCAAAGACGCATCGTGCTCCATCAAGAGCCGAAGAAAATGATTATGTTGCTCAATGTTGGATTCCGTCATTCAAGAGAGATGCTCCATCAAGGGCCCGACTTTGCCGAAATATTTCCACTTTTTTCGTTCCCATATCATTGCCAAGCATTGATATGGGAAGGCAACGGGTGGTGGCTCGCCGTGGGTTGTCATCACGGCTATTGAGTCTTGTCATTGAGTAGTAAAGTGTTGTCCGCTCATGCCTCGAGATCCTGCATGGTGATGATGCTGGCTTATCTGAGCACTTGCGGGCAGATCGGTACGGCTCTGCGCTCTTTCTTGACCGGCAAGCGGTTGGTTGCGCTTGTTTAAACTGCTGCGGGTACTTACCGGAAAAGGTTGCTTCAATAGAGCCAAATTCACCTGGCGCTGATACGAACGCGGAAAAACTGCTGGGGTCCGGAGACAGGGCCGGAGAGTGTGATGGCACCGCCCTGGGTGGGCAGGCCATGATTGCCGGGGATGTCCCAGGTTGTCCATGTCATCAAGTCGGTCGAGGTTTCGATGACGGCGCTGCGGTTGGCGGGCAGACTGAAGGTGAGGCTGGCCTGCGTGCCGTTATTGGTCAGCTGTGGATTAAGGAAGGCGGTTCCCTTGCGGGGATCGGTTCCGGCGAGGTATTCGGACTGGTTAATGGCGCCATCCGCATCGGCATCCTCGTCTGGCGCTCCTTCGAGGCTGGTGGTGTTGCCAAAGTTGGCCAGCCGCCAGTCTGAGTAGCTTTGCTGGGTGGGCAAGGCTGCGTTAATCCAGGATTCGAGTAAGGTCAGCGCTGGCTGGTCGAGTTCGCTGGTAGCGAGCGGTGGCATGCGGGTGAAGCCGTTGAACGCTCCGGTGCGATTGTAAATGATGCTGTGCAGGGTGCTGCCGGGCACGATCAGGCGATTGGCGGTATTACCGCCATTGTTTGCCGCCGGGGTGTTGATGAGAAGCGTCTGGTCGAGGGTCAGCTCCGGGCGGCCATCCCAGGGGGAGGTGCCGCCAGTGCCGCCGGCTTTGTGGCAATAAGCGCAATTGACCGCAAGGTAACTGCGCACGCGGGCCTCAATAGGAAAGGCACTCTCAGTTGGCCGGAGATGGCGCGGAAGGAGGTTGGGCGATTCGACGGCGTTGGCAAAGTAGCCCGCACTTTGCAGGAGCGTGAGCTGATTTCCGGTGAAGCCGTTCATCGTGCCTGTGAGATTGAACTGGCGGGTGTTCGAGGACAACGCGTGACCGGCCTGTGGGGTGTGGCAAGTGAGGCAACTGGCCCGGCTCGGGATGCTCCAGCGCTGCACGCGCGGGGTGCCGTTTTCGACCACGTTCAGGTCAAACTCCACGCCTTCCTCAGGCACGAGTGTGGCTTCCGTGCCGGCGTCGTTCCAGCGGTAACTGACACCGTAGGATCCACCGGCATTGCGGACGAGCAGCCGGGTCTCCAGCCTTCGCCGGGTGGCGGGATTGCCGCGCGTGAGGTCCATGTCGAAGTGCTTCACCCACACCTGGCCGGTGGGAAAGCTCCACTCGCCATCCCGGCTCCAGGTCATCGTGCTCGATAGCGCCGGGATGGTGAACCAGCGCCGCTTCTCCGCGAAGTCGCTCCAGAAGGGCAGGTTCACCGAGTAGGAGACGACACCGGGATTGGGAGAAAGATCCGCCAAGTCCGCGAAAACTCCCGTCTCGCTCAGCGTCGCCGGATAACCTGTGGACGGCACGCCACCGATCAGGCGGCGGATGCGATCCGAACTCAAGTTTGCCATCAAGACATCGCCGTTGGACGGGTCACGCCCAAAGGCGACAATACCGCCTTCGCCCGTGAGCCGGACCGGTGTGGTCGCCCCATTCGCACCGCTGCGTCGGATGCTCCAGATGTTCCCGGATACATAGTCCGCATAGATGTAAGAACCCACCAACGAGGGAAACCGAGAGCCCCGATAAACGATCCCGCCCGTGATGGAGTTTCCCTGGGTGGGACCGCTTCCTCGCGTGTAATCGTGAATCGGACGGGTCCCGAAGAGAGTATCGAAATTGGTGGGAGCCTGTGCCGACTTCGGACCGTTCACGGAGCCTTCCCTGAGCGCCCAGCCGTAGTTCCCGCCTCGCGTGACGATATTGATCTCCTCACGCTGCCCGCCTCCCACGTCGGCGACCCAGAGATCGCCACCGACTGGGTCAAACGACATGCGCCAAGGATTGCGCAACCCAGAGGCCCAGATCTCGGAACGCACAAAGGACAACTCGCCCGACGGAATCGCCGTCCCGTTGAACGTCCCGTTCCAATTCCCGCCAAGGCTGGTGTGGACGTAGGGATTGTCGATGGGAATGCTGTAGCGGGCGATCCCGCTGTCCCGAATGACCGCATCGGGCGGCGGGCTGGAGGGATAATCGACCGGGTTCGGGTTGGCGTTTGGCTCCAAGTTGCCAGGGCGTTTATCGACATCGATCCGCAAGATGGAGCAGAAGAGATCCTTGGTGATGCGTTGGCTATTGTTCCTTGCGTCGCTTTGATCTCCTTCATCCCCAGTGGAAATGTAGAGGTATCCGTCCGGCCCGAAATGGAGATCGCCGCCGTTGTGATTGTTCACCTCGTCGAGTTGCTCGATCAAGACCAGTTCGGAGGCCGGATCGGCAGCGTTAGGGTTTCCCGCCTGAGTGGTGAAGCGCGAGACGCGATTGTAAATGACACCGCTTCGCGCCGGCGTATAGAAGAGGTAGAAATACCGATTGCTGGCATAGTTCGGGTGAAAGGCCAGTCCCAGCAAACCGTTCTCGCTGCCGGTGTCGAGGGATTCTCCGCGAGAGGTCAGGAGCGTGGGGAGATCGAGAAACGTCGAAGCGGTTGGTGTGGCGGCATTGGTGTTGGGAATGACCCGCAGGAGCCCCCCTTTTTGACAGACGAAGAGCCGGGACGTTTCGCCGGGAGGAGTCGCCAGCGTGGTGGGATCGGTAAACGTGATCGGAAAGGCATCGACGAGTTGGTAGCTCGTGGGAGGCGGCGACGAAGGCACATTGACCGTGGGTGCTGCCAGGCGCAGATTTGGTGAAAAGGTGATCGTTACGTTCGTGATCTCGGACTGACCGGCGGCATTGATCGCCCGATACGTGATCGTATCCGTGGCTGGATTTCCCGTGGTATGGACATACCGAATTCGATTGAGCTCATCAACGACGGCGGTTCCGAACTGCGGCCCTTGAGCAATCGTGACGAACAGGCCCCCCGTGTCGTTCGCCAGCACGGGAATTGAGGCTTTGGCACCAGGGTTTAAGATGATGGCATCTGACTGGGCCACGGGTAGAGCTGGATTCGCTCCTCTGGCAAAGCTGGCGTTGATTTCGAGCTGTGTCAGAGCCTGATCGTAGAGGCGAACTTCGTTGTAGCGAATGTTTGAGGTCCAATCGTTCGATCCCTGCGACCGTCCCAGCCAATTGTTCACGTCCTCTAGCGAGGAGAGCCGGAAATTCAGATCGATTGAGCGGACAAAGACCGTATCGCGATACCAAGTCAGGCGCCCGCCCGTCGCAGCGAAGGTCCCCACTCCGGCTTCATACGTCACGATGTAATGGTGTTCGGTCCCGGCCGAAGTCGGCAAAGACGTGTCTCCCTGGACGGGGGTGGCCCCATTGAGGCGTCCCTCCAGCCTTTGCGCATTCAATGCGGACGCACTGGTTCCTCGACTGATGTTCAAATTGATGCCGTCACTGGCGCTGGTCGATCCGGCACTCGTGGTGGAGGTGTTGGTGATCTCGCCCGCAGCGCCCCCTCCAACCCCTGCCGTGTTAACGCGCCCAAACTCGAAAAGACGCTGGTTGTTCTGCATCGACACCGCCGTCGCCCAAATCTCCACGGTGAGATTCGTCTTGCTGGAGATAATCCCATTCGGCAGGTCGATGTAGGCGGAGATGACGTTCGCGGCTGCCGTTGAAGCAGCCCCGCTTCCTGGCAGCGTTAGGGCGGTTCCCGTGAAACTGGCGTTCACACCCACGATGGTGGCAGTCGCTCCTCCGATGGAGTCCGCCATCGTGGTTCCGGGGCTCGCAGCGCCGGATGGCTGATTGAAGGACCAACGATTGGTGATGACGGCCGAAACCGGAGACAAACCGGCCATGCAAAAGCCAAGGACGAGGACGATTTTCTTCATGTCTGCTGGGTGTTGCAGTTGGAGTTACGACAGAACTTGAGGGTTGGGATTTAGGAATAGTTGATGATGACCGATCTCACCTACATCAAAAGGCCGGGGCCGCAGGGACCACTTTCGCAACGCCAACCGCAACGCGACCAGCGCGTTGGTGCGACCGTTGCCAACGATGAGAAAGTCAATCGGTTGGGTGGAACCTCCTGGGGACATTCGCTCAGTGTGGCGGTATTCCCTCTCTGGAGATAGAGTAACCGCGACACTTTTTGGAAGAATCACGTCACTGCTCTGCTGTGCGGAACCGGCTTCGATACTCGCGCGGCGTCATGCCCGTCTCGCGGCGGAACTCGCGCCCGAAATGGCTTTGATCGCAAAAACCGTGCGCTGCGGCGATTTCCGCGATGGACTGCTCCGAATACACCAGCGGATGACAGGCCATGCGCACGCGCAGCCGTCGCAGGTATTGCTGCGGTGAAAGGTAAAAAGCCTCACGGAAGCGCCGCTCCAGCACTCGCAGAGACAACCCCGCATGCCGCGCCAAATCCGCGTTCCGCACCGGCAGCGAGACACGCTCGCGCAGGTACTCCAGCGCCCGTGCCATCGACGTGTCCGCCGTCGCAAGGAACTCCGCGCGCCTGCCCAACGGACGTGCCACCCCCGCAGTGCCGACAATGCGCCCGCACTCGTCGTGCAACGGTACCTTGTCCGTCACACACCAGACCGCCGTGTGGTCGAAGCGCCCCACTAGTTCGATGCGGTTCATAATGCTCTGCCCCTTCAGCACCCGCTCGTCATCCATCTGGAACTGCGCTGCGATATGCCACGGAGACAACTCGCCGTCCGTGTGTCCGAGAGCCTCCGCCACCTCCGTGAATCCATGATCCTGAAGGCACGCGCGGTTCATGACCAAATAACGCCCTGCGCGGTCCTTCACCCAAAACTGCACTCCAGGCAGATGCTCAAAAAGCTCCAGCAACGCTTGACACCGCCAGCCATCTGGTAGGGCGCTGCAGATCTTGTCGGGCCGTTGGGACTTCATGCAGAGGCTACGGTAGGAAAAGCATTCGCTAACTGGACGGCGGACACCGGGGATTGCGCGGCCCGAAGGAACTTCAGCCGATGCAGAAGAGGCGGGCATCATTAAAATCATGCTAGCTCTGCATTCCCTCTAAATCATACAAGAAATAACCTAAACTACGATTCGCTTTTCTCACTGTTTGACCGAGCGCCAAGTCTGTCGAGGCGAATGTCACGGAACGCCGCCGGATTAG
>Ga0164293_10004006_pt1 | contig 12606 bp, 10 predicted proteins | sample GEODES118metaG_FD_111487 | JGI IMG/M metagenome (GOLD analysis project Ga0164293, IMG submission 111487) | Eutrophic lake water microbial communities from Lake Mendota, Wisconsin, USA - GEODES118 metaG | ecosystem: Environmental > Aquatic > Freshwater > Lake | place: USA: Lake Mendota... | reverse complement strand
TGTACGATATCCATTTTATGAGCCATGACTGCCGCAGTGAGGGGCGTATTTCCATTGAAGGGGATATTGATCAATACAGGGTGGAGTGTCAAGATTCGTGATACTCCATCCATATCACCGGATTCAATAGCCCGATGTAATTGTTGCTGAATCGTTAAATCTTCCGATGCCATTGTCATCTTGACTCAAAAAGAATCTATCGGCGCTTCCCTGCGAACATCTTGTAAAGTCCCTTCATGCCACCCGACATCGGAACCGGCGCAGGCTCACATCCACTGAGGAAGAAGGCGTAATACGGGTAGTAGACATACGCAAATAAGACATCAAGGATCGCCCAGCCAATGGATCCATACTTCTGGTAGGATAAATACCCCGCACCCACAAAGAATGCGATTGCAAGTACGAGCGGAATCAGAGCGAAGAGAACACCTACAACACCCCAAGCGCCGGTCGCAGGAGTAACGAGTGTGGCCTTTGCCTCAGGTGTCGGTGTGGCAGGAGGAGTAGGAGTGCTCATTTATTCAACTACACAAGTGATTTTCGTGAAGCGGCCTCAATACCACTATATGGAGGAGGAGGAGGAGGAAGAGTATGATATGCTCCATGCGGTCCGCGATATTATGTCAACGAGTCGGTCATTTCACCAGACGATTCGCTATCTAAATAACGATACACGCAACCAGCTTGTAGCGCTCCACGAGCGGAATACAAACCTAGCTCTGGCTCTTCTGCGAACATGGATTATGCAGGAGCAACGACAGACCGTAGTGATGAACATTCCGATTGACGCGAATGGCACGTTTATGGATGCGGTGCCTATCATTCCGACCCAGGCACAGATCCTCGCAGCATGTGAGATCCGCACGACACCTCATGAAGACACAAGTTGTACAATTTGTCAAGAGGACATCCAGGCAGTGAACACTCGTATTCGGTATTGCGGTCACTCTTTTCACAGTAACTGTATTCGTGAATGGTTTGGAATGAACCCTCGTTGCCCCGTGTGTCGGTATGACATCCGCGACTTTCAGCCAACGAACGCATTGAATTCTAATGATCGTAGCATGCACACCGACGGCTAACCGCAGATGGACGTGGGAGTTTTCCAAGGCATGTATGCTGTCTCAGATTCAGAAACCAGATCTATGGATCATCGTAGATAACTCCTCTTCCCCCGAGTATGATTGGGCGGCGTCCAAGGAACTGCCGTGGGTCATGTACACGCGCGTGGCCGGAGAGAAGACAATCGGGGCTCTCCGCAATGACTGTCTGGGTATGGCGTTGGCAGCAGGAGCAGAACACATCGTCTTTTGGGATGATGACGACTACTACCCGCCCACTCGCATCTCTTCGGGTATCAAGGCTCTAATGAACAATCCCGAAGCAGACATCGCCGCTTCCAGTCGGATGTTTTTGTTTTTAGTTCGCGAGAACGTGATGATGGAGACGGGTCCATTTAGTCCGAAACATGGGACCGCCGCAACGTACACAATTCGCAGACGCTACGCAGAGATGCACACGTTTCCAGACAAGTCGCGGGGAGAGGAACTTGAATTTACAAATCAATGGACTGCGAATTTGGTTCAGGTTCCAGCAGAGGAAACCATTGTCGTAATGGGACATGGCAGGAACACCGTAGACAAATCTGAGATTCTACGAACACCCAAAATATACAATGCAAAGATCGCGAACGATGTTAATGGGAAGATGTTCTTTCGCGCACGATGGCCTGTTCCATGGGATCTGTTTCGATCCACATTTTTTGACGCAAGATGTGACCGACTTCCAGAGAGCACTCGGATGGCGCCGTCACGTTCGGCAGACTATCTGATTCGCCATACTGAAGGAATTGTAGAATCCTCCGAACGTCGTGTTTGAATCGTTTCGCGAGTTTTAACACGTCCTGATCTGGAAACAGAACAATCAAATCCATCGGCTTCGGTGGGAAGCATCGGAGTATTTCAACATTCTCCTTCAATTTCATGACTCTCGGAACTTCATTACACGTCATAATGACGGGGACTTTACGATCTCCACTAATCATCCACTCCACGAGTTTGCGCTGAGCATGTGGGTCCGATCCATCAATTTCATCCAGAATCAAACACGTCGGCTTTTTATCACCTCGTATGAGGGATGCAATGCTTACGTTATGGCGACATGACTGAACCAGATTCTCTACATCCGTAAAACTTCGCATGGACCGACTCGCGTTGATTTCCAGCGACTCGTATCCACATGTCCGAGAGGCAGCGAGCGCAATCGTTGTCTTCCCGATTCCAGGTGGTCCATGGAGCAGAATCGCTTGGGGGTATGAGGATGCGCGCAGGTAGCTTTGGAGTCTCGTCTTTACCTCGGAATGACCGATCACCTCATTCAAAAATTCAGGCCGTCTGGTTTCGCTCCACATACCTTGTCTTCGTAGGAGTCTAGAAAATGCTTGCTGAGAACAAGACAATGGATGTCCCGCGTCACGTCTTAAAGACGTACTTCAACGATACCAAGTTTCCACTGATTCAGCATCATGTGGATTCCTTCAATGATCTACTGGATGTCGGCATTCCTACTTTTATCAAGGCCAGCAATCCATTTGAGTTAGAGGTCTCTGGAAACCGGTTTGTAAGGGCGTATGTGGGCGGAAAGGATGGCTCCAAGATTCGCTATGCTTCTCCCACGGAAGACGACGGGACAGCCATTGTCCCTCACTCGTGCCGACTTGACAACCAGACATATTCCATGTCTGTCTTTGCGGAGCTGGAGATTGAGTACTCCTTCCCCGATGGAACGACGGATACGAAGAAGTTCCCGAACGTCCTGATTGGGAAGATTCCCCTGATGCTTCGGAGTCGCCTCTGCTACCTCACCGGACTTGACAACTATGCCATCGGCGAGTGCAAATATGAGCTAGGCGGATACTTCATCATTGATGGCGCCGAGAAGGTGCTTCTCACCCAGGAGATGCTTGGCAACAATATGACTGCCGCTGGCACTCGCAAACGCAAGGCACCCAAGGGAACGAAAGCTACACTGGTCCAGGCAGACGAACCCATTGTGTTTGAGGATGTCGCAGATGAAGATACGGTCTATGAGGAAGTCACGGAAACGTACGTCAGCTTCAAGTCTATCTCCGAGGACGGCGTTCGTGGTCCGTATTCTCACTTCATGACCATCCCGTCTGAGACCTTCAACCCTACCGCAAACAATGGTAATATGGGTCGCGACAACCGCGTCGCCATGATGAATCTCCGCGGCTTCTCCCAGCCCGTTCCGCTATTTAGTCTCTTCCGAGCACTCGGCGTTACGTCCGATCGCGACGTGTATGATACGGTTCTCGCGGGCATTCCGGACAAGGATCGCACGGCATACGATGAGATCCTCTACCAACTGATTCTGTCCCATGACAAGTTCCTTGAGAAGATCGGAAAGTCTGATCTGGAGATCCTGACCGATTTCACTCGCAACAAGTCTCGCTTTGAGATTGTGATTTCCCTTCACGATTCGCTCTTCTCTCACGTGGAGCCGTCCGATGACGATGCCGGTGGTCTATTCCGTCGCAAGGCGTATATGCTGGGTCTGGCCGTTCGGATTGCGTTGGACATTGAGATTGGCCGCCGTCCTCCCACCGATCGCGACAACATTCAGTTCAAGCGGTTCAAGACATCGGGCGTTCTCATGTTTGACGAGTTCCGTCGGATCTATCGTGAGATTGGGAAGGAGATGCTGCTCCGCATGGACCGGACCAATACCTTCAATCCTACCACGTATCGCGACAAGGGACTCGTGAATCTGATTGAGCCAGAGAACGTTGGCAAGTACTGGCGTAGTTGGGCGATGCTCAGGGAATACAGCAAGTCCTTCAAGGGTCAGTGGGGTGGACGTGTGGGTATCTCGCAGGAACTCATGCGTGTCTCGTATCTCGCAGTGATTCACCATCTGCGCAAGACAGATCTCCAGATTGACAAATCTACCAGCACAGCTCCTCCTCGCCGAGTGTATGCCTCTCAGTTTGGCGTTCTCTGCCCGGTGGACAGCCCCGACGGTTCGGACATTGGGTACAAGAAGTCGCTGACGATCATGGCACAGGTTAGTACTGCCTTCCCGAGCACAGCCATCAAGAAGATGCTGTTGGAGACAGGTATCGTCCGTAGAACAGAAGACATTCATCCTTCTACATGGAAACCCGAGTGGACTAAGATCTTCATCAATTCAGATTTATTCGCGGTCTGTATCGGCAACACCGAGGAACTCCATAAAGTGTTGGTCAAGGCGCGACGGGAGGGAACGATCGCACACTCTGTGTCTCTGGCATGGATGCGGATTAATAACGAGTACAAGATCTACTGCGATGCGGGTCGGCCGATTCGTCCTGTCTACCGGCCGGGCGTGAAGATAGAGCAGGTGCGGGCAGCAAAGACGTGGGTAGAGATCAGCAAGCTCATTGACTACATTGATGCGTCCGAGTCCGATTCAGTTCGTATCTCTCTGACACCGTATCACCCTACACAGCCGTCTGAGCTTCACATGACATTTAACATGTCCGCTCTGGCCAACATGGTGCCGTATTCGGATCACAACCCAGCTACACGATCTGTGTTTAGCATAGCACAGCAGAAGTCTGCTGCTTCCTGGTATCACACCAACTACAACAAGCGGTTTGACACGATTGGAGAGTTCCTAGCCTTTCCGCAGAAGCCGTTGTCCCAGACGTGGCTCTACGAGGAGATGATGGGTCGTGGTGGTTGCCTTCCCTATGGTGAGAATGCGATCGTCGCGATCACGATGTATGGAGGATGTAATCAGGAGGACTCAGTGCTGATGAATGGTTCGTCAATGAAGCGCGGCATGTTCCAGACCATGTACTACCACAGTTACGATCATGCTGAGGAGATTGTAGATCAGGGACTTCAGACACACACTGAGATCTCAAACCCTCTCAAGAAGGAGGATGTGAAGCGCAAGGATGGATACAACTACGAGATGCTAGACGACGATGGAATCATCAAGGTCAACTCGCTGGTGAATGAACACACCGTTCTGCTTGGCATGTTGTCTCCCAAGACATCTCCGGGCGGCACTGTTCTCAGTTACCGCGATGTGTCCGTTGTGCCGAAGCGTGGACAGATTGGCCGTGTGGATGCTGTCTATCGGTATGTCGCAGAGACACTCAATGGACCGAATGAGACCAAGGTGTATCTGCGTGGAGTGAAGATCCGGATCGTGGAAGACCGTTTCCCGGTTGTGGGTGATAAGATGTCAAGTCGGCACTCCCAGAAGGGCACTGTGGGTCAGATCATGGCCGAGGCAGATATGCCTTTTACATCGCGTGGCATTCGTCCGGATCTCATTTTTAACCCGCACGGCATTCCCACTCGCATGACGATTGGTCAGTTCTTGGAGGCAGGCACAAACAAGATTGGAGTAGAACTAGGTTCTTTCGTGGATGCGACGCCTTTCACCGTGAACAACCGTGTTGCGGATCTTCGGACACATCTTATGCAGATGGGATACGAACCGCAGGGACATGAGGTGTTGTACAACGGAATGACGGGCGAGCAGATGGAGGCGGATATCTTTATGGGCCCGATCTACTACCAGCGGCTCAAACAGATGGTAGAGGACAAGATCAACTATCGGGATACCGGACCGAAGACCATGCTCACCCACCAGCCCACACAAGGGCGTTCCAATGAGGGTGGTATGCGTGTTGGAGAGATGGAGCGCGATGGCCTGGTTGCTCATGGTATGTCCAAGTTCATCCGAGAGAGTTTCATGGAGAGGTCCGATGGCACAGAAGTCTCCTTCAACAAGGAAGATGGCCGGATTGACACATCGCGAGATACTATTGAAATGCCCTACTCCATGGCGCTGTTTACTAAGGAGTTGGAGTCCCTGCATATTACGTTGAAGATGGATACGGATTAATATCCCGACTATTTACAGGTAAGAGGGATGGATATAGTATTGAAGATGTCTGATCACATTTACGTAACAAAGCGTAACGGCGAGCGAGAGCCGGTTTCTTTTGATCAGGTTCTCAAGCGTGTCCAGTCTTTGGCCAATGGGCTGGACCATGTAAATCCCGATCTTGTGGCCCAGAAGGTCTGTTCCCAGATCCAGGACGGTATCAAGACGTCGGAGCTGGATGAGTTTGCTGCGGAGACATGTGCGATGATGCAGGCTCGCCACCACCCGAATTACGGCATGCTTGCGGCTCGTCTGGTGATTGATAACCATCAGAAGCTGACGCCGCCGACACTTCGCGATTGCGTAGACAAGCTCGGAAAGGATATGTTGATATCTGCCGAGTACATCTGGGAGTTGTCAGAGTTCCACGAGGAGTTGGAGGCAATGATTGATTATTCTCGTGATTTTGCCTTTGACTACTTTGGGTTCAAGACGTTGGAGAAGGGATACCTCCTTCGGACTCGCGATGGAAAGCCGTGTGAGCGTCCCCAGCATATGTGGATGCGTGTGGCGATTCAGCTCCATAACGGCAATCTGTCCAAGATCAAGGAGACCTACGATGCGTTGTCGTTAGGGTATTTCATCCACGCAACTCCTACTCTGTTCAACTCTGGCACGCAGATCCCACAGTTGTCTTCTTGCTTCCTTCTGACGACTCAGGAGGATTCCATCAAGGGCATCTACAAGACGCTAGGTGACTGTGCGCAGATCTCCAAATGGGCTGGCGGTATCGGTCTGTCTGTCCACGATATTCGCGCACGCGATTCCCATATCCACGGCACGAACGGCAAGTCCACTGGAATTGTGCCGATGCTAAAGGTGTTTAATGACACGGCGAAATATGTTAACCAAGGAGGAAAGCGGAATGGGTCGTTTGCTATCTACATTGAACCGTGGCATGCGGACATTGAGGAGTTTCTCCGTCTCAAGCTCAACACCGGCGCCGAAGAAGACCGAGCCCGCGATCTCTTCTACGGTCTCTGGATCCCCGACCTCTTCATGGAACGGGTTGAGGAGGACGGACTATGGAGTCTTATGTGTCCTAATGAATGCCCGGGTCTCGCCGACTGCTGGGGAGACAAGTTCCGAGAGCTCTACAGCTCTTACGAAGCGTCCGGAAAGTTCCGTCGTCAGCTACCAGCCAAGAAGATCTGGCAAATGATCTTGGACGCCCAGATCCAGACCGGAACGCCGTATCTCTGCTACAAGGATGCGGCCAACTCCAAGTCCAACCAGCAGAACCTTGGAACGATCAAGAGTTCGAATTTATGCTGTGAGGTCATCGAGTTCACGTCTCCCACGGAAACCGCAGTCTGTAATCTCGGGTCTCTTGCTCTTCCCAAGTTCGTAGACAACGGAGTCTTCAACTTTGAGAAACTTCGGCATTACACTCAAATCCTCATCCGCAATCTGGATACGGTGATTGACAAGACGTTCTATCCGACTCCCGAGACCAAGACATCCAATACGAAGCATCGCCCGGTTGGTCTAGGTGTTCAGGGACTGGCGGATGTCTTTGCGAAGATGCGTCTTCCTTGGTCATCACCTGAGGCAGAGAGGCTGAACCGCGAGATATTTGAGAACATCTACTTCGCAGCAGTAACTGCAAGTGTTGCGCGGTCGGCGGAGAAGACAGCCGAGTGGAGGTCATGTGCGATTAACTCGGGGGCATATCCTTCCTATGAGGGATCGCCTGCGTCCAAGGGGCAACTCCAATTTGATCTCTGGGGACAGCAGCCGACGCAGACATCCTATCTGGATTGGGTGGGGTTGAAGAGCCAGATGGCAACGCACGGTATTCGCAACTCACTTCTGCTAGCACCGATGCCCACCGCGAGCACGTCTCAGATCATGGGCAACAATGAGTGTATTGAGCCCTTCACTTCCAACATGTACACCCGCCGCGTTCTGTCAGGTGACTTTGTGATCATCAACAAGTATCTCGTGGAGGATCTGGTGAGGATCAACAAATGGACATCAGAGGTTCGCACCCAGATCATCGCCAACAATGGGTCCATCCAGGGTATCGCGGAGATCCCCGAAGACCTGCGAGAGTTGTACAAGACCGCCTGGGAGATTCCAATGAAGACCGTGATCAACATGGCCGCCGACCGTGCCCCCTTTATTTGCCAGTCGCAGAGCCTGAACCTCTTTGTTGCCGCCCCCACCTTCTCCAAGATTTCGTCCATGCACTTTTATGCGTGGAAGAAAGGACTCAAGACGGGGTGCTATTATCTGCGGACAAAGTCGGTCGCCAAGGCCCAGCAATTCACTGTGGAACCGCCGGCGTGCGTTACTTGCTCGGCTTAATCGACCCGAGGTTCTATAATGTCTTATCAGCGCGGACGCCATAGCTACGGCGACCTCAATATCCAAGCATGGGAACGTGGTGGAGATGTCATAAAAGGCGGTAATTTTTGTTCAATCGCTCCAAACGTTACGGTGTGTATCGACGGGAATCATCGGATTGATACATTCTCATCCTTTCCGTTCCACACCTTCCCGAGCACGCAAAATTGCGACGACTGGAAGCCGTGGGGCAAGGAGACGCCTACGATAGGGAATGACGTGTGGATTGCTGCTGACGTTCTTATCATGTCCGGTGCCTCCATCGGGGATGGAGCAGTGGTCGCCGCCCGTTCCGTTGTCACGAAGCCCGTGCCCCCCTATGCAATTGTTGCTGGCAATCCGGCAAAGGTTGTCAAGTACAGGTTCGACGAGGCAACCATCAAGGATCTCTTAGAACTAAAGTGGTGGGATCTTCCGGACGAAATTATTGTGAAGGAGCTCGTGCCACTTGGGTCGAACGTCGCCGCGGTCGTCGAAAAGTTAAAGGACATCCGCGGAAAAAACTGTTGAACTTAGAACAAACAAATGCCTGGCCATATGTCCCCCGAAGTTGTAGCACCTGGTGGCGACGTCGCCGAGACGACGATGAAGGGCGGTCGCCGCACCCGCGGTGCGACCGTCAAGCAGATGAAGCGTATGCTCAAGAAGGCCGGCCTGAAGACCACCGGCAAGAAGGCGTCGCTCACCAAGCGCGCGAAGAAGGCGCACCTGAAGATCCGCAAGGGTGGTGCTGACTCCGACATGGGCGTCGTCACCAAGGACGGCGAGAAGTTGACCGAGGAGGTTGGTGGTCGCCGCCGCCGCAGCCGCAAGTCCCGCGGCTTCAAGCTCTTTTAAATTGACTGCCCGATCTCAGTCACAAGAGTAAACAACTCATCACTAAATCCATAATGACATCCATTCGCCTCTCCCGCTGGTGCCTTGCGACTGGACGTGTTCTTGGAATGGACTAAACTTACAATCACATCCTGGGGAGATAACTCCCTGCACATTACTTCGCGATCGCGAATGAATGCGCCACCCTCTGCGATCTGCTGATCGGGAAACTTACGCTGGGACCAGAAGTCCCGAGTGAAACACAACGTTGCCTCTGACACACGCTCCGACATAGCCAGCGTATTCGGAGGCACATTCATGAAGCTCTTCCTCTCGTGAATGTCATAGCAAGGAATTGTCGTGCAGAACACCGCCTCCTTCTTCGGGGCTGCCATCATATAGGCCACGCGAGTCAGCACGCTGTTGTTGGGATAGACATCGTCATCGTCCATCATCACCAGCACATCATGTGACGCACTCTCAATACCAAGATTGCGCTTGGCTCCAATCGTCATCGGGTCGTCTGACAGAACATACTTTACATTCGGCATCTCCGACACGAGATCCTTGATCTGATCGTTACCGTCATCCACAATCACCCACTCAATCTTGTCCTCGGGATACCCCTGTGCGACAATACAGTACTTGGCGAGAGGGATGAAGGCCCGTCGGTCACGCGTAATGGTGATGATGGATACATTCGGCAGTTCATCTTCCTTTGGAAAGTGATTTTCCAAGGTATATTCCGGAATGTCCGAGAGGCTCTCCTTCATATAACGCGAAATCCACTCTACAAATGTCTGGTGGTGTCTCTCATACAAAGCACGGGACTCCTGCGACATCAACAGCTTCTCATGAAGAGATAGTTGGGCATAATGTTGGAATGCCTCCATCATAGACCGTAGATCCACATCCATAAGAGTTCCGAGGCACTGCGGATGTTTGGTTCGTTTGAGTTCGGAAACCCAAAGAGAGTTATTCGGTGCAAGTTCAATGAATGGCTCAATCGGGCTCGCCATCAGAATGCTGCCCGTTGAGAGCGCCTCATTCACAGCATGACCAAATCCCTCGGCAGCAGACATACAGACACAAAGCCCACATTCCTGGAGAAGCTCATCATACTCCTTCTCAGGCATCACCTCAGAATGAAGTATGATCTTGCCAACCAACGACTCGGGCAGAGGCGGAAGAGGAATGGCCTCCGGAGAGTGGACAATGTGTAGCTCGGGAAGCATCGCGTAGAGACCGGGGTTCTGCTTCTGGATCGCCATGTAGCACTGGATGATAGGACGAGGGTTGCGCCAGACATTCTTACCAGCAGGAACCATTGCCTTGTTGAAGTTCTTCGTCTCGGGAACAACCTTGTCAATGGATGTCCATCCGATATACTGAACGACTACCGGGTTCTCTGTTGTAGACTGGTTCTTCCACTCGTAGAAGAGGTTGTAGGACTCGAGTGTCTTGACCCAAATCTCATCCACCATACGACTGTACGGCTGCCACGTCTTGTATGTCCACTCCGGATTGGGGATCCAAATATTCTTTGCGGCATACACGAACAGAGCCGGATTAATGACCTCAATGAAAAAGTTAATTTCTGCCTGCTGGCACTGCGGGTAGAAGTGAGGCACGTGACGGATCTGCGTATCCTTCCCAAACACGTGGGCAATGATACCATGGAGAATATGGACGTCCTGAGAGACGCCTGTATTCTTCTTGTGATTTCCAATAATATTGACTCTCATTTAGTTAGTTACAAGGCTCGGCGCGTAAACTTCTTACCGCGTGGCATTTTGCGACACGTGCGAGGCTTATTATGAACCAACCGCTTCCAGGAGATCTTGTCGCGAGGAGCACAGGTCGTAATAGACACTCGGCGGTCATAGAGCCATTCAAGGTCCTTCATCGGAAGAGTCTCTACGCTGTTGGGTATTCTTTCGTGATTGTCGTTGAGCAGTTCACATAGCTCCTTCATTTGAGACGTTCCGTATCCATAGAATTCGTTCGTGGGATCCGAGCAATATGCCTTGTCATCTACTTGAAACCTGGACCCATCCCACCGAATACCGTCAATAGGCCGGAAGGACTCCCATGCGGATTCCCAGAGGAACCACCATCCCTTATATTCCAGTACTAGGGTATCGCGGAACTCAAACAACATTATCCTCTCTAGAAAAAGCTTTTGAGCTCACCTGTCCGCGTTCCAAAGACCTGCGTATCAATGGGCCGAGCGATAGGTTCAGGGAAGTCCAGGATGTCCTTACGGTAGTACCGGTATGCCTCCACCTCCACGGAGATACGGTTTGCGCAAAACTGAATAACGCGATCGTTCAGCGACGCAAGCTCTCCAGAACTGCCGTTGTTCTCGGCATACTGAAGGTAGTAGCTACGCATCACCATCATGAGATCAGGGTCGCTCTGGCGGTCAATGTTGGCATTCACCATGCCGCGGACGGTGTTCTGAATCTCTTGCTGGAGCAGATCAACGTTTGACTGGCTGAAGAATGCCTCGTTCAGCGACGTGGAGCTGTGACGAAAGTGAATCTTCTCCTTGATAGCCTCGGGTGTCAAGAACGGCTCGGGCGCAAAGAGAACCGCTTTCGGAACCGACAGTGTTGACTCCTGATCAGATAGAGGTAAGCGACCCGTATGCTTCGGCGCATTCGGGATGGCGGTGCCCGTGTAGAACGTGGCAAGGGTCGGAGCCCATGTAAAGCTAGATGTCCATGCCATTTGTTATCGTGGCACGACAATCTTCCCGCCAATTTTGGATGTGTCGGGTTCCACCGTCTCAAGTTCCAGAGTATACACCGGCTGCAAGCTGGCATTCAAGGAGGGGATGTTGGAGCACACGAGCACTGTCGGCTCAAGAATGTTTCCAGTCACCGGGTCAATAGATCCCGGATAGCTTGCGGTTGCGTCTCCACTGGCAAGGATCTTGGTGAAGTTCGGAATGATGAACCCGTTGTATGACGAGACATACGGTGTTGTGCGAGCAGAGGCGGCATCGCGGGGAACGTAGATACCGTTGGAGTCCTTCACGTAATCCAGCAGCTGAAGAACCGGGAACGTGTTGTTGTAGAGATTGGAGATGAAGGTTGTCTTGTCCGAGTTAAGCACAGCCAGAATAGGAGACTTGAGCATGGCCGTGATCGTGTTGGAATATAACGTGATACGGTCACCAATACGGAGCTCATTGCTGCTGAAATACTGGAAGTTGCCCGTGAAACACTTGAGATACATCTGGTTGCTTGTGGCCTGAATCAGCGAAAGTGTAAGATTGTCGTTCTGAACAAAGCCTGTGCCGATAGGATCCGTAACGGTGATTGCCATGCGCTGGAGGGCGGTAATAGGACTCTGGAGATTGAGGGCTTCCTGTCCCCACGACTCGTAGTCATACTGCTGAACACCAACGTCTGTCTGGAAATTCGTCTGCTGACGCTGGCGCTGTGTCATGACGGAGAAGGAGCGCCTCAT
>Ga0164293_10004005_pt1 | contig 12608 bp, 11 predicted proteins | sample GEODES118metaG_FD_111487 | JGI IMG/M metagenome (GOLD analysis project Ga0164293, IMG submission 111487) | Eutrophic lake water microbial communities from Lake Mendota, Wisconsin, USA - GEODES118 metaG | ecosystem: Environmental > Aquatic > Freshwater > Lake | place: USA: Lake Mendota... | reverse complement strand
TCTACCAAGGCCAATGACGCCGTAAGTTCTACCGGAAACCTCAAACCCTGTTAAGGGATCCCGGGCCCATTGATGATTCTGAATTTGCACATGAGCAGGCACCACTTGCGTGGCCAGTGCCATCACCATGGACCAAGTCAGTTGGGCGGCACTTTCTCTGTGTGCCCAAGGAGTGTGCATCACAGTGATACCCCATTTTTGACAACTCGGTAAATCAATGTGATCAAAGCCACTGGTCATGGAAACAATCACTTGTAAATTTCGAGCCTTTTCTAAAAGTTCCTTTGAGATTTGCGTTTTGGATCTGATCAAAAGTGCATGACAATTGACAATTGATTCTAGCGGCAGATCTAAGGGGTGAGGGGCCTTCAGAATTTCAAAGGGACCTTGGCGCTCCAGATAAAGCTGAGACTCAAACGAGAAACGATCGGTGATCAGGATCTTTTTTTTCACTTACGCCTTGCCCTTTAAAAAATTCTGACAATCTTGATAAAAAACTTCTTCGTTCGGTAGGTTTTGAAATCCAAAATCTTTTAAAGCATGAAACAGGGCACCGGCAAAGGCCATCAAATCATCATCCAAAATATAACCCATATGGCCGACGCGTAAAATTTTTCCCTTGAGCTGATCTTGGCCACCCATCACAGTCAAATTGTACTTGGATTCTAAATGCTCTCGAAGTTTTTGACCGTCAATTCCATCGGGTACAAGGGCTGCCGTTAAGGACGGGCTGGGGCTTTCGGAAAAAAGTTTTAATTTCAGTTTTTTAAAAATAAAATGGGTGAAGTCAGACCTTCTGGCGATTTCAGAGTACCATTGAGGCAGACCCATACCCAGCATCACTTCTAGTGATTTATCCAAAGCTTTAATTAATGCCACCGAAGATGAAAAATAAGTTTCCCCTTTTTTATTGGCTTGCACTTCAAGTCGTAAATCCAAGGCATATCGGGGCGATTTCGAATTTAGAAAAGCCTGATTTGCTTTTTTTGAAAATGCGACAAAACTAAGTCCTGTGGGTAGCATAAACGCTTTTTGCGAACCCGCAACCACAGCATCAAGTCCCCATTGGTCCATGGGTAGGGGCAAGGTGCCAGCGGCGGTGATTGCATCCACCAAAAAAAGTGTGTCAGGAAATTTTCTAACGATGGCAGCTAATTTTTGAATGGGATGAAGAACTGCCGTTGAAGTTTCACATGCCTGAGTCAAAACAGCTTTAATTCGAGGGTTTTGATTCAGAGAGTTTTCCACATCCTGTGGATTTACGGCTTTTCCCCACGGGACATTAAGAGCATGCACCTGATAATTAAAAGTTCGAGCCATGTCTCGCCAGCGCTCACCAAATTTTCCGCTAATGATGCATAAAATTTCATCACCAGGAGAAAGCAAATTGACTAAAGCCGCCTCCATACCCGTTGAGCCCGTGCCATTGACGATCATCACAGGCTGCTCGGTTTGAAAAACTTTTTTTAAATTTTCCAACGCGCGCTTTAAAACTTGGTCAAAAAGGGGTGTTCTGTGATGAACCATTTCCGCTGAAAGTTGACACAGAACTTCTGGATGAAGAGCCACAGGGCCTGGCGCCATAAGCCGGTATTTTTGGAAGGAATTCATTGTCCAGTACATGGTTCTCACTTATACTTTGAATCAATCAATGAGTAAAAAAAATAAGACTTCCCGATATTTAACTGTGCTCTCCCTTTTTTTGGTAGGCTTTTTTCAAACTTCTTGCGCTTATCAAGTCGGGGTCAAAGGGCGAACTTTGCCTGGTGGATATTCTGTGGTCGAAGTTCCCCTTTTTAAAAACTCCAGCACTGAGCCTGGTGCTGAAGTGGCATTTACGAATTCTTTGATTCAAGAATTTGAAAAAAACAAAGTCGCTGCCGTGCAACACGAAGGCGGTGCTCCCGTTGTCATTCGTGGCGAAATCACAAATATAACTTACAAACCCACAGGTCCCATTCAAAAAAGTGAAAAAGCCCCCTTGCTTCCGGATGAAACCGTCCTTGCCACCGGTTACAGGGTCATCATGACCTCACAGGTTTCACTGGTAGAAAAGGCCACTGGCAAAGTTCTTTGGACAAGTGAGTTGAACGGGGAAAGCTTTTACTCCTCTCCGCAGGTGACTGTGGCTCGTGTTAACAGTGTAAATCCGCTTTATAATTTGTCAGCTCGTAGACGTGTGATCGAAACCATTGCGCAAGATCTAATGGTGGAAGCTCATGACCGAATGACTGAAAACTTTTAACACAAAGGAAATCTGATTTGGCTTGGCTTGAGGCCCGCGAATTTTACGATCAATTGCAAAGTCCAAGCTTTGGATCTTTGGTCTTCTTGATGGGCGAAGAGCCCTATCTGATTGATCAAGCCCTCAAGCAAATTGAAATGTCAAAAGTCGATGAGTCCATGCGAGATTTCAACTTCACAAGTTATCATGCCACGGATGCTCAGCTTGAAAAGGTTCGAGACAACATCGAGACCCTTCCCAGCTTTTCCAATCAGCGAGTGATTTTTTTAAAAGATGTGCACGAGCTCATTGACAGTGATTGGGCCACTTTGGAATCCATTTTAGTCAATCCAGTTTCATCCACTTTGTTTGTAATGACTGCCGCAAAATTTGATAAACGAAAAAAAATATTTAAGACGATCTCGGACAATTCAGTTTGTGTTGAGTTTAAAAAACTCTTTGATAATCAAATTCCTTCTTGGATTTCTTACATTTGTGGTCAGCAGGGTTTACAAATTTCTGAAGAAGCGGCCCATCTACTTCATCGTCATGTGGGTTCTCATTTGCAAGAAATCGAATCAGAAGTTATTAAATTAAAAAGTTATATTTCGCCTCGCATGCGGGTTGAAATTGATGACGTTAAAGGGGCAGTTTCGAAGACTCGGGAAGAAAATATTTTCCAGTGGACAGAGGCCGTCGCCAGTCGAGACCGTGTTCGAGCACTCGAGAGTCTGGTGACTTTACTCGATCAAGGACAAAACGAAGTGGGTGTTGTGACTCTGATGGCTCGTCACGTAAGGCTTTTAATGAAAGTCAAAAAGGGTCAAGAGTTAGGTTATGCAGGATCAAAACTGGCTCAATATGCTCAAGTGTCTCCCTATTTTTTAGCAGGTTACGTGAAGCAGTCTAGCCTTTGGTCGGCCAGTCAGCTTGAAGGCTTAATTTTGACTCTGAATGAAACGGATTTAGCATTGAAAACCTCACCAGTTTCAGCTCCTTTATGGCTTGAAAACATGGTTTTAAAAATGACTCATCTTAGGGCTTAGTCTTCAAGTTTGATGCTGGATAAGTCGATAAAGCCCTATGTCCACAGCATCAAGTGAACCTCTGCTATTCAGAAGAAGTTTTCCACGTCGGGTCTTGAAAAGAACAGTCAGCCTGATATTTAAGGGCCAGTACATTCTTGTTCAGTCCGGTGAAATCGGCGAGGGTGGGATGTCGGTGCTATCAGAAATGGTGCTCACTGAAGGTGAGCCCTTAGTCGTTAATTTTCAAATACCGGGTGGATCGTTTGTATCGCTCAGAGCAGAGATCAGATCAACCATTCAAGCAAAAGATGAAAACGGTAGGGTCGTATATGGGATCGCATTTACGGGGATCGAATTTGCTATAAAAAGACAAATCCGATCCTTTGTATCTTCACGTAAGTTCTAGGAACGTAAGTTCTAATTACTTAGTGCCCAAAGCTGCATGAACTCGTGATGAGAGTCTTGCAATTTTTCTTGAAGCGGCTTCTTTTTTGAAAAGACCGCGTTGAGCTGCCTTCATAATTTGGCTTGTGAAAGCTTTCAGAAGTTCAGGCATTGTCTTCGCATCTTGAGTGGCAAGGGCTTTAACAAGACTTTTTTCGAAAGATCGAACCGCGTTTTTGCGGCTGGTGTTCACTTTATTTTTTCGAACTGTTTGACGAGCTCTTTTTGCAGCGGACTTATGAGTTGCCAAGGGATCTCCTTAAAAATAGTATTAATCAGTAGGGTTGAACCAGGGCAAAGTGTTAGCACACCAGGCGCCGTGCCGCAAGAGTGTTTAAAGGGGAATCTCATCGAAAAATCACAGGAAACCCGCAAAAGTTCGGTGATTTTCAAAGCCCTTTTGATGTCTTTGGGTACCTTAAGCAGCCGATTTCTTGGTCTTTTTCGAGAGGTCCTGTTGGCGGCCTTGTTTGATCGAACCGTCACCGATGCCTGGGCTGCAGCTTTTCGGATCCCCAATTTGTTCCGCAGACTCTTCGGCGAGGGCTCATTGGCTGTTAGCTTTCAACCCATCTTAATTGAAACTCAGAACCAGGATTTAAAAAATAAAACCAACCAAGCCCTAATTTTAAGTCATACATTACATGCATTTTTAATCGGGATATTAGTCCTTTTGACCGTGGGAGGGATTCTCTATTCTCAAGAAATTTTAGGTTTTATTTTGGATGATCAGTATGTGGCCAGAATTGAAGCCTTCAACATGACCGTCAGGCTTGCAAAAATCATGTTTGGGTTTTTATTTTTTATCTGTTTGTTTGCTTATTACATGGCGATTCTCAATGCCCACGGCAAATTTGGTTGGCCTGCGGTGGCTCCTGTTTTTTTTAATATCAGTCTGATTGTGACAACTGTTTTGCCTCAAAATTATTTGCAAACCCCCGGAGATTTTTTAGCATGGGGTGTGGTCATCGGTGGATTTTTGCAAATGGCAATTTTAATTCCGCCACTTATAAAGTTAGGAATTTTCCCAAAACTTTCATTTCAGTTTAAAAATCCACAATTTTTAAAAGTTCTCAAAAACATGATCCCTGGATTTTTAGGCCTGGGTCTTTCTCAAATCACTTTGATCGTCAACACAGGCTTTGCAAGCTCACTGGGTGAAGGTGTGATTTCTTATATCAGTTGGGCAGACAGGCTTTTGGAGCTTCCACTGTCCTTAATCTCAGTCAGTCTTGGCACAGCCATGCTTCCCACCCTGGCTCAGTATTGGTCAGAGGGTGATCCCAGAAAAATGATTCAAACCAGCGAAAGAATCATGTCCCTTAATTTATTTTTGAGTGCGATGGCAGCCGTAGGACTTTTTGTTTTATCAGAACCTATTGTTAGACTTATTTTTGAGCGCGGGAAATTTTTAAGCGCAGATTCATTAGCGGTGATTTCTGTGGTGCAAGTTTATGCGATCAGCATGATTCCTATCAGTCTGGTCAGAGTCCTTGTGCCCTCGTATTATGCTGTGAAAAATACCTGGTTCCCGGCCTTGGTGTCAGGTGTCTGCTTAGCTGTTCATTTGATCATTGCACCTGTTTTGATGGAACGTTTTGGTCTTCAGGGGCTCAATTTTTCAAGCCTGATCAGCGCCACTCTTAATTTTCTTATTCTCATTTGTGGATTTGGTTTTTTGATTCACTCATTTATTTGGAAAACCTTTTTGATCAAGTCATTCCAAGTGATTTCATCAAGTGCAGTGATGGCAGCAATTATGGTGGGACTTCTTCAAATTTTATCCAAAGAGGCAACAGTTGTGAATTGGATTTTACAGATCCTGCTGGTGGGTGGGCTTGGTGTCGCCGCTTATTTTTTAGCTAGCCACTTTGGGGGTCATCCCGAGACAAAGTTTATATGGGATAAGCTATCAAAAAAAATTCTCAAAAAATAAAAATTTATTTTTTTGTAGGCTTTTGATAAGTGCAAGAAGCTTGAAGTGCGAGTGACTTGTCAGAGGCCTTGTACAGCAACATCTCGGCTTGAACTGTGGGCTCCATTAACGAGTTAACATCATTCACTGTTCTTTTAAAAACAAGATGAAATTCAGCTCCACCGATATCAACATTTCTTCGAATCACTGTGTCTGTCACAGACTTGGGATTTCCCAAGCGGTCTGTGATGAATCCTGATGTCAGGTTGGTCATCGGGATCATGATGCTTTCAGCATTTTTCAAAGTGTCTTTGTCTAGAAGTTTTAAGTAGCCCGTAATACTGGGCTCTCTTTCTTTAGTGCCAGATCTAATGGTCCAAATTTCAAATTGAGAAATTTGTAAGCGACTTCCAGGAAGTTCTAAAGCTTTAGATTTGTAAAAACATTTTGCGTCTGGGACTTTCTGGGGCGTTATGACAGGGGGTTTATAAGTTAAAGTGGTAAGCCCTGCGACCTCAAAGGAAGCTGCAATCACTGGGGAATTCGAAAGACTGATTAAAATAAGAACACTTAAGAAGTTGATCATAACAACTCAGACTTCAGTTATTGTGCCATTTTGTCCGCTTAATTCAAATTATCTCACTTTGAAACAGGCTTTAAATACGATATTGAATGTTATAATAAGTTATGTTAAGTTATGCAAGGGAGTTCCGATATGGATGTTGTGATTACTAAAAGTGCAATTGAGACTCGCCATTGTGATCTTAAATGATAAGGCTTACTTGTGCCAAGGCTATGTAAAAACAGATGACAATGTGGACAAGCGACAAATGGCAATTTTGAAAAATAGAATCAATGATATCGCAAACGGCACCTACACTTACAGAGGTCTACTATGAGCATATTCATTACATCAGACGAGCAAAAAGTAATAGTATATGAGATCGCAACCCAAATGAAAAAAATGGGCCTGTCTGTTCACTTTATTTCAGCGTGTGTGGAGCAAGCTCTTGAGTACGAAGGTACCCACGATTTAATGGTTCTTTGGTTCGAAGCAGACTCTGAAATTGAGCGAAATGAAATTGTTGCGGATTTGCAGGATGAAATTGATGCCAGAGCTGAGGCACCTAAAAAGCCCGTTAAAAAACCTTATGTGAAGTTTGATGATTTAGATGCAATTGCAAAAGATGTCGTAAAATTCAAATCTGCTCTCAGAAAAGTTGTTGATCGTAACGGTGGAATTGCAAAACTTGCTGAGAAATCAGGATTGCCCCAGCCGTCGTTAAGTCGATTTTTCAACTCGGCCTCGATGCCGAGAAGAGCCACTCTTTATAAAATCGCAGAAGCACTGCATTTGAATGAGAAAGAAATAATTCACGAATGGCTCGCTTAAATATCGAGTCCAGTCGACTTTACGCACTGAACTGGAATGTTGAGATGACTCCATATCTTGATCTCATTGAACAAGATCCAGGTTTTAAATCCTATTGCTATCCCCCATCCTATGATTTTTCGAATCATGAACTTAAAATGAAATTTATTTTAAATAAAATAAATTTACAAAATACTCATGGATCTTGCAAAAATCCTGTTTTTACAAAAAGTGGAGATGAATTTATAGGCCTCATTGGTCTTGAACCTTTCAAGTTTGAAAATAATGATTACTTTGAAATTGGTTTCAGATTACTTGAAAAGTATTGGGGCAATGGTTATGCGCTTGAATTTACAAAGGCACTACTTGACGAATTCAAATTAAGAAGGCCTGAAGTTTCAATAAGCGCACTCGCTCATATCGGTAATTTCACTTCACAAAAATGCTTGAATAAATTGGGATTTAAGCCTGTGAAAGAATTTCTTCATAATGAAGAGATTCATATTTGGTACAGTTTGAAAAACAAAATCGAGGAAGTGCTCTACCCAATCGTGGATTGAGCGTATTGGGATTTCAAGGCACGATCTTTGTAAAAGCCGCTCCTATGAAAAAAAAATTACTGCTTTTGATATTGCTCACATCGATTCAAAGCTTAGCTGCGCTTCAAATTTGGAAACCGCACGGGCATCAACATTCCTTTGTGCTGCCGATAAGTGTCACACCTGCTGAATTTTTACAAAAAGCGAAAAGCCATCCAGAGTTATCAAGTTATTTGGTTAATTTAAAAGTCAGTACCCATGATCAAGTGATTCAAGTTCAACCTCACCAGCAGGATCAGATTTTTCGATCCTTACTCGTCGCAAATAAGGCCAAAGATCACAATCCAGTCCCAAGGCGCGTGAATGAGTTTGCGACACACTTGCCAGAGTCAGTGATTTTGCCCCTGGGTGCGGCTCACTTTTTATCACCCAAGGAAAGGTCACAGTTTTATCAGGAACTGACGGAGCATTTTAAGCTGCTCGTTTTAATGGGAGGCGCTGATGTTGCGCCCGAATTGTACAAACAAAATGTCACTTGGGCCAAAGACTTTCATGGGTTTCGGGATCGATTGGAAATTGAGCTCATTCAGTACTTTTATAAAAATTCCGACAGAAGTATTTTTGGAGTTTGCAGAGGTTTACAAATCACAGGTGTGGCTTTGGGTGCAAGTCTTGTTCAAGACTTGCATCAAGACTTAGGAACAAAGCTTGCTCACAATGACGGGGCTATGCACACTCTGCAATTGACTAGAAATCCAGATCATATTTTGGTTCACTTTCTAAAAAAATTAAAACATGTGCTGGTGAATAGTTATCATCATCAGGCGTTAAATGAAGAGTCCCTAAAAAACACGGCACTGGGTGTGATTGCAAAAACCTCAGATGGTGTGGTGGAAGCGGCTGGAACAGAGGATGGCCGAGTTTTTCTAATTCAATCTCACCCTGAAAAATCATCAGATGCAAAAAGCTTTTTTTCAGCACTCAAAGGGATGATAATGATGAAGACAATCAAAGGTAGATCTTGCAGCCGAGCTATTGGCCTATGATTTCTGTTTTTTCGAGGGTTCATTTGTATTTCGTTGGTAGGCCCATGGCTTGTTCTGTGAAGCTCTGTGGCTTTTAAAGAATCTTAAAAATGGGTGGAAATGGATGATTCTAATCTTGTGGTTTTTCGTTCGGATATATCGGGGAGGTTGAAACGAATTTAGAAGGGTCAGGGTCTCAAGATAAGACCTCCGAACCAATCCATGAATGAAACGTCGAGAAAGTGTGCAAGTGCTTAGATGGATGACAGTTTGTTGAGCTGGTGAGCGACCGATACACGTATTTTAATCGGGCTTGTTTTTTGCAATTTTCATAAGGTAAACCAAGTTATCATTGGGAGACGAAATGGCGCGAATTGTGGTGTACATTCTGACGTTTTTCTTGGGTTCTTCGCTTTGGGCTAGTGAATACAGTTGCACGGCCAATACGAGCACTTTTGACTACCGTGGGGCCTGGGCCGTAAATCTGAATTACATGGATTGGATAGGCGATCCTGTCTTTCCAGGATTTCTAAAACGGATCACTGATTTGCCTGGCCAAAACAATGGACTTCCAAACTTTGTTGTTGGTGATATTCTTCGGCATAAATATTCTAAAACCAGCGCTTGGAATGCTGACGGGTCAATTCTGCAATTACCGGTAAATTTGAAAATGTCTAATGAAAATGGCGATTACGTCTTAAGAAATCTCCCCCAGCCGGGACTTTTTTTAGATGGAAAAACCTATCAGCCAATTTTTTTAAAAAGCGAGCCCGCAGGAACGGTTTGGGCTCGTTGGCATCCCCTAATTAGCGAATGGATGTACTATGCAAGGAACACCGGCTCAGACACGGCAGAGTTTGGAATCTGGAATGTGCGCAGTGATCATCTTATCATTATTCGAAGGTTCACAGGGTTACAGTTTGCTGAGTTGGAAAATGCAGAATCAAATCCGTCCAATGATGGCCGTTATGTGGGATTGGCTTTTCGATATCAGGGGCGAAGTACGTTAACCGGTCTCGTTTTTGAAGTTTACAAAGATCTCATTCTTGCCGAAGTCGATCTGTCGACAGCGATGGTCGACAACGTTTCCATATCAAGTTCTGGGGCCTATTTTGTTGCCAACGGTTGCTGGCATGGGCCCGGTTGCACGGATTGGAAGAACCAAGATCGTACCATGATTTACAAGTGGAATGGGGATCGGACTTATCAGGCTATCCGGTATTTCAGTGAGTACGGCCGGCCCAGCCACTTTGACTATGCGACTGATGAAAGTGGAGAAGATGTTGTCGTTGGTGTTTCCAAATGTTCGAATTTGAGCGATCAGCCCGGCTATGATTCAAGCTGCACAGCTGAAGCCGGTGCAGTCATTAAGCGACGACTTCGAGATGGTCAAATCACAAGACTTACTCCGCCAGTTAATGGGAATCGTGGTGGCTATGCTTCACACACCTCGACTCGAAATATCAATCGTCCTGGTTGGGCCTATGTCACCTATGCACAGACCCCTGCGGAATGGGGTCCTTACTTTGATGAAGTGGTCGCCGTTCCACTTGATGGAAGCCAAAAAGTACAGCGGCTCAATCGCCTATTTAATACAGGCTCAGACCATCCAGATGTTGATTACTGGCTGCAATCCCAGGCGGTGCCGTCTCCAGATGGACGGCAAGTTCTTTTTACAAGTAACTGGTCAGATACTTTGAAAGGCGCATCTTATGTAGCTACTCCATGCATTGATGGAAAAATGTTAAGCCCTTAAGGAGTCTATTTGTTGTTCTTTTCCATGTATTCAACAAAGGTCTTCATGTTTTTTGACATTCGACCGCGCATGACAATTTTTTGCAACATTTCCTTATAATCACTGGCCTTCAAGTTAATGATGTTACCCTTAAAGTTCTGCCCCTTCATGACCATCTTGCGAAAGGGTGACGTTTGGAAACGGTCGAAACTTGTCTTAGTGACCAAACTATACACAGATAAAAATTTCCTCAATCGATTTAAGGGTGGCTCAAGACCTGCTTAGAATATGGATTGGACTGGTGAGGTGACTTGTATGAAAAAATACTTCGTTCTTTTGATGGCTTTGATGATGTTGATTTCTACTTTTATGGGATCCTTTGCCCAGGCCAATCTTTTTAGAAGTGAGCCGAAAAAAGTGGAGGAAGTGATTTGTGCTTTAGTCGGAGCCGTGGCTGCCGGTGTCGTAGTCCACAACTTGGTCGGTAAAGACCCTGCAACTTTCATAGCAGCCCTAATTGGTGGAGCCATCGGACACGATTTCTGTAAAAACTATGTGAACAATACTGAATATCACGCCATCGAAGATCTGATGAGTGGCGGTCTTGGACCTAAACATGGTCCCAGAATCGTAAGAAAAGAAAATGCTCAGTTTTTAGCCGCATTTACGATTTACAATTATGGATCTAGAAATTCTTTTGGTGAATCTGTCGGTTTAAATCAGTGCGTGCAATTTGATGCAAGTATCTGGAAAAAAGTGAATACAAATTCTGCCAACGATCGATTTATGGGCAACACGGGCCGCTACTGGGCATGTCAAAATGGCAGCGGAGATTATGAAATCCTCAGCGGAAGCTCTGGGATTTATATCGACAGCCCTGTTTCAGTATCGACTTCTGTTGCTGGTGGTACAGGATCAGGAGCTGTTTGTGGCGGTGGCATCAACTCTCACGTTGCAGCAAGCTGGGCCAGACTTGATTTCAAACAAATTTCTGTTGGCTTTAGGGTCGTGGATGTGGCGCTTGGTTATAAAAGACCAGTGTATGTTCGAACTCGATTTGGTGAAACTGGCTTTTTCGGAGGCACAGGTCGAACAGCTTCAGGCGTGCCCGGAGTAAAAGTGTCGATTGATACTTCAGATATAAGTCCAGAACGTAACTTTGGAACCATTGAAAGTGAAAATGACGTGGCCATCGAGTGTGATGTGCTACCTTACTGCCAAAGTTTTAAAGTCTGTAATTTGAATTTTAATGGAATGGTTCTTAACGGTCGAGCGCAATATATCTTTAATAACGGTGACATGGTGGTCATCGATCAAGAAAATGGCCGCTTCGTAGTTCCACAAAATTTACTCGTTCGTTAAATTCAGATTTCACGAAGCCATCCCTATCGATATCATCAAAAGGAAAAAGATTTGGGCACTCTTCAAATGTTGAGTGCTGATCAAAAAATAACTGGCAAAAGGGGGATCTTTTGTGAAACTATTACTACCTAAAAGGGACATGTAGGTGTCGAACTTATTGATAGCAATGCAAGAGTTCCCTAAATCAAAGATGATTTATGAGGCATATAACAAAAAGCCTCTTAATTAGGTTATAAAAGCCCTTCGTGCTATTGGTCTCACCGAAGGGAACTTTTATGTCTCTCAGAATTGTTGTTCTTTGTGCATTGATGCTGATCGTACTCTCTGTGGCGACCGCACAAAGCAATCAATTCGCTTCATCCGATGGAAGTTTTTTAGATGTGAGTACCGGTAGTGTTTCAATTCCTCTCAACTCGATCAAAAAACCATCGTCTGATTTAATGAACTCTCAAGGTCAAGCTTCAGATCCCGCCGAAGCTGTGAAGCTTGCAAAATCTGGGTTTGATTTAAGCAGACTTAATCCAGTTGAGAATAAAATTTGGCAAAATAAAAGATATTCCATTCAAGAGCTTCCTTTCGAGTCCTACCCAAATGGCGAGACAGGGGTTAAAATTCTATCGGTTGAAGCCGATGGAAATCCCTACACGGCTTTTTATCGGGTTGAATCTTTAGAACAGCCGAAAAAGTATTACCGACTTTCTTTAAGTTTAATGTCTCAGTCGACAAGTTTAAGATCTGCCTTGCTTCGAAAACTTGGGTACGATGTGGTCACTCCTAAGCCTTATAGAAGATTAAGAATTCATTTTAAAAGTGCTCAAGAAAAAGCTGATTTTTTTGAGAATCTAGAACTTAAGGATATGCACCTGGAAACCCGTCGTTGGTTGTTTGAGAATCAACGGGATTCTTTGTCTATTGTTGTCCATGATGCTCTTCTTGAAACGCAAAGAAATGAAAGCGTTGACTG
>Ga0164293_10004002_pt1 | contig 12612 bp, 12 predicted proteins | sample GEODES118metaG_FD_111487 | JGI IMG/M metagenome (GOLD analysis project Ga0164293, IMG submission 111487) | Eutrophic lake water microbial communities from Lake Mendota, Wisconsin, USA - GEODES118 metaG | ecosystem: Environmental > Aquatic > Freshwater > Lake | place: USA: Lake Mendota... | reverse complement strand
GCCCGACTTGGTTTCACCACCACCCCGGAGGAGATCGACCGGTTCAAGTGGGCGGGCCGCCTTCCCCCGACTCTGCCGCTCCCTCGATGAGAAGTGGGTCTGAGGTTCCCCGCCAGCCATTCCCTTGACGTCGGCCCGTACACCCATATTTATGTACGGGTGAAGACCACCATCGAGCTTCCCGACCCGCTGCTCCGCCGCGTCAAGGTGCTCGCCGCCCAGCGTGACACCACCCTGCGGGAGCTGGTGATCGAGGGACTGCGGCACGTCACGGGCGAGGTCGCCGGGGATGCCGCCGCCACTGTGTTGCGGCCCGCGGAAGCCGCGGTGGCCGAGACTGGCCGGCACGGGCTCCCGGTCCTCCGCCGGCCCCGGAGTGGGCGTCCGCGGAAGGTCACGCGGGAGATGGTGGACCGCCTCCGCGAGGAATTGGCGCTCTGAACGATGCACCTGCTCGACGTTAGCGTGCTCGTGGCCCTCTGCGATCCCGCCCACGAGTTCCACGATGCCGCGAGCCTTTGGTTTCGCTCCGTCCAGACGCAGGGCTGGGCTAGTTGCCCGCTGACGGAGAATGGCCTCGTCCGCATCTTTGGCCACCCTTCCTACCCCGGGGGACCGGGATCACCGGCGAAGGCGCGCCCGCTGCTGCAGGCGCTCCGGCGGGTGCCCGGGCACGTGTTTTGGCCGGATGAAATTTCCTTGGCCGATGAACTGACTTTCCCGGACCTCGCGCGCACGACGGCCGCACATTTGACCGATCTCTACCTGCTCGCGCTCGCCCGGCAGCACGGCGCGCGGTTCGCGACCCTGGACCGCCGGATCGATCCCGGGGTCTTGCCCGGCGGCGCCGGTGCCTTGGTGATTATTGCCCCCTCTCGTTGAGCCGACCGTAGCAGGACTGTAGGCACACTGGAGGCACCCTGTAAGCACGCCGACTCCGGCAACTCCGCGTTCGCCTCCGGCGCCCGGGTTGGCTTTGCTCCCAAACTCAGGATGCTGATTTCCGAGATCTTCCATTCCCTGCAGGGCGAGGGCGAACTGACCGGCGTCCCCTCGCTCTTCATCCGCACCAGCGGCTGCAACCTCCGCTGCGCCTGGTGCGACACGCCCTACGCCTCCTGGAACCCCGAAGGCGAAGCCCGCTCCATCCCCGCCCTCCTCGAGGCGGTCGCCGCCCACCCGGCCACCCGCCACGTGGTGCTCACCGGCGGTGAACCGATGATCGCCCGCGACGTGGCCGAACTGGCCGCCGGGATCCGCGCCACCGGCCGCCACCTCACGATCGAGACCGCCGCCACGATTCCCCCGGCCGGCATCGGCTGCGACCTCGCCTCCCTCTCGCCCAAGCTCCTCAACTCGGCCCCGGACCCAATCGAACACGCCGCCTGGCGCAAACGCCACGAGGCCACCCGCTGGCAACCCGAAGTAGTCCGGACCTGGATCGACCAATATCCGTATCAGTTCAAGTTCGTCGTCTCCCGCCCCGCCGACCTCGAGGAAATGGAATCAATGCTGGCCGCCCTCCGCCGGGATATTCCCCGCCATAAGGTGCTATTGATGCCCGAGGCCACTTCCCTAGAGCGGATGCGCAGCCACGCCGCGTGGCTCGGCGAGATCTGCAAGGCCCGCGGCTACCGCTACGCCCACCGCCTCCACCTCGAGCTCTATGGGAACCGCCGCGGCACCTGAGGCCCCGCCTCCCCCGCGGCGGCTGTCCGAGGAACTGGAACTCATCCTCCGGGAGTTCGACGTCGAGGAGGTCACGCTCCGCGAGGTGATGACCGTGCTCCACGGGCGCGGCTTCATCCTGCTGATGCTGCTGCTGTCCCTGCCGTTTTGCACCCCGATCCCGCTCCCGGGGCTGTCGACCCCGCTGGGCTGCGTGATTTTGCTCATCGCGGTCCGTCTCGCCCTCGGCCAGAAGCCGTGGCTGCCGGCGCGCTTCCTGGACCTGCGCCTGCCGCCGGCGACGTTCCGCCGGGTCTTCGCCTTCACCCGCCGGCTGGTCTTGGGCTTCGAACGCCTGCTGCGCCCGCGCCTCCCCTGGGTCACCGCCAGCCCCCGGCGTCAGCAGCTGCACGCGCTGCCGATTATCGTCTGCGCCCTCTACTTGCTGCTGCCCCTGCCGGTACCCTTCAGCAACGTCATCCCCGCTTGGTCGATCATCCTGCTGGCCGCCGGCCTGCTGGAGCGGGACGGCGCCTTCATTCTGGCCGGCTACGGCTGCGCCGCGCTGGCCACGGTCTTCTTCGCCGCGATCGGATTCCTCGGGGTCGGCGCCGCCGACATTATTTGGCGCTGGGTGACTCAGGCTCCGGCTTAGGCGGAATCAGCAGCGAGATCGCCACTGAGGCGCCCAAGACGCCCGCAATAATCCCCAGCGACCAAGTGATGGGGAACTTGCCGCCATAGAACTCGTTCAGCCAAGACATCTTCAGGCCCACGAAGATCAGCACGATGCCCAGGCCGTACTTCAGGTAGCGGAATTTGTGCACCACCCCGGCCAGCAGGAAGAACATCGAACGCAGCCCGAGGATGGCGAAGATGTTCGAGGTGAACACCACCAGGGGCTCCTTGGTGATGGCGAAGATGGCCGGCACCGAATCGACCGCGAAGATGATGTCACTGAACTCGATCGCCGCTAGGGCGACCAGCAGCGGCGTCCCGTGCCGCACGCCGTTCTCCATCACCACGAACTTCTGGCCTTCAAAGCGCGGTGTGATCGGGATGAAGCGCCGTAGCAGCCGCAGCATCGGGTTCTTCTCCGGATCCATCGGCTTCTCCGGCGCGAACAGGATCTTCAGGCCCGTCAAAATCAGGAAGCCACCGAACACCCAGATGACCCAGTGGAACTTCATCAGCACCGCACCGAGCGAGATGAAGATCACTCGGAAGACCAAGGCGCCGAGAATGCCGAAGAACAGCACCCGGTGCTGATACTGCGGCGGAATCCCGAAAAACGTGAACACCACCACGAAAACGAAGATGTTGTCCACCGACAGGGACAGCTCGACCACATAGCCGGTGAGGAACTCCAGCGCCGTCTGCCGCGCCAGCCCCGTCGCCTGCTCGGCCGTCATCCCCAGGGCCAACAACCTTGGATCCTGCGGCAGCTTCCATTCGGCGTAACGCCACAGGCCAAAGCAGAAGATCAGCGCGAGGATGCACCAAACAATCGACCAGCCCAGCGCCTCCTTGAAGGAGACGGTGTGGGCCTGGCGATGGAACACGCCCAGATCCATTGCGAGGAGGCCCAGCACGCCGACCGTGAAGAGGGCGTAGAACCACCAGTAATCGGTGAAGGGAAAGAGGCTGAATTCAGGCATAGGCACGAAAGGTCGAGGGAAAGCCGGTTGGGCGATAGCTCAACCGGGGAGGTTTAGAATACCTTGGTGGCTCTTCCAACCCTAAACGGTCGCCGCTCAGCGCGGGCCGTCGCGGAAGAGTTCCCCGTTAATCACGGTGGCGGTCACGCGCGTGGTGTACTCGAAGGGGTCTCCATCGAAGAGCGCGAGGTCCGCGTCCTTGCCCACCTCCACGGTGCCGATCCGGTCCGCCACCCCCAAGATCCGGGCCGCGTCTACGGTGACGCTAGCGAGGGCGCGTTCGAAGCCCAGGCCCCGGCCCGCGGCCACGGCGGCCTCGAACAGGACGACGCGCGTCTTGGGCACGTAGGACTCGTAACCGCTTTGCAGGGTGAACGGGATGCCCGCCGCCGCCAGCTTGGCCGCGGTGTCCATCGCTAGGTTCTCGGTGTCGTCCCCCGCCCGCGCCATCGTTGGGTGTATAATCACCGGGAAACCCGCGGCCCGGATCTCCTCCAGCACCAACGGCGCATCCGCGCAGCCATCCAGCACGATTTGCAGGTTAAACTCCTTCGCCAGCCGCAGCGCCGCCAAGATGTCGGGTGCCTTGTGCACGGTGATCAGCAGCCGCTGGGAACCGTCCAAAGCCCGCCCTAGGGCCTCCAGCCGCAAATCCCGCGCGGGGCGCTTGGTTTCGTCGGTCAGCGCCCGCTTCCGGACGTATTCCTGCGCCTTGATCAATTCGGACCGCAGGAGCGCGACCGCCTTAGCCCGCGTGCCCGGCGCCTTGCCCTCCGCCCGGTTCACCCCCGCCCCACCCAAAGCGGCCGTGATGAACGCCGCCGGCTGCAGCACTTCCCGGTCCCGGGCACCGCCCGAGGTCTTCACGACCATCGTCTGCCCGGAGACCAGCGCCCCCGGGGAATGGCCGGTGTTGACGGTGGTCACGCCGAGGCTGCGGACCCAGGCGACGAGCGGATCGCCTCCATTGTAGGCGTCGATCGCCCGCAACTCCGGCTGCACCGGCGTCGATCGCTCCAGCATATCTTGGTCGTGCGGCTGGTTGAGGAGGCCGGATAAGCCCACCGTCGCCCGCCCGTCGATGAGACCCGGGGTGACGACCGCGGCGCTGATAATTTGATGATCCGCCGAAATCATCCGGTCGGCGGCCGGTCCAACAAAGGTGATGCGGCCGTCCCGGATCAGGATGAGCGCGTCGCGGACCGGCGGACCGGAGACCGGGTAGAGCACGCCGGCCTGAATGGCCAAGGGCATCGCCGCGGAGGCGGCCGCGGGGGCGAGCAGGAGGAGCAGGGCGAGGCGGGTGGCGCGGTTCATTGCTGGAGGGCGCCGTTGGCGGCGAGGATGATGTCCCAGGCGCTGGTGTAACAGCAGAGCGGGGTGCGGCGGGGATCCCCCGCGCCGGGTCCGCCGAGGGCGTAGGTGCGGTCGACGGGATCCGAGAGATTAAACACGCGCCGGCCCTCGATCCACGTTTCCTCCACTTGGGTATAGACGCTGAAAGGGTCGCCGGAGAGCACGATGAAATCGGCATCCTTGCCCGCCGCCAGGGTGCCCACGCGGTCGTCGAGCCCGAGCATCTTGGCGTTGGCGAGGGTCACCGCGCGGAGCGCGGCTGGGCGGCTCATCCCGGCACGCACCGCAATCGCCGCGGACCGCAGGAAGTGGCGCGAATCGATCACCGGGTCATCGGAATGCAGCCCGACCTCGGCCCCCGCCTTCTCCAGCGCGGCCGGGGATTCAAAGCTCAGGTCGCGGGTCTCCAGCTTGCCGCCGGGGGAGTCGAGGACGATGGCCGAGGCGGGCACGCCGGCGGCGGCGATCTCGGGGGCCACCTTCCAAGCCTCACTCACGTGGTGGAGGACCATCTTAAACCCGAACTCCTGCCGCAGGCGGAGCGCGGTGAGGATGTCGTCGTGCCGATGGGAGTGAAATTGGACGATCCGCCGCCCCGCCAAGGCCTCACCAATCATCTCCAACCCGAGGTCGCGCGCCGGCAGCTTTTCCGGATCACCCTTTGCCCGGGCCACCTTGGCCTGATACTCCTGCGCCTTGATGAACTGGTCGCGCATCATCGCGGCGGCCTTGGCGCGGGTGCCGGGGAACGGGCCGCTCGCTGCGCGCATCGGGTTGGTGCCGTTGGCCATCTTCAACCCGCCCGCGGGGGATCCGTCCGCTAAGCGGATCAGGAGATCGTCGATGATGCGCCCGTCGCGCAGCTTCAGGTAAAGGGTCTGGCCGGAGATGAGCTGGCCGGAGCCGGGCATCACGTTCGCGGTGGTGATGCCGCCGGCCTGCGCCCGCTGGATCGAGGCGTGGCGGGCGTCCAAAGCGTCGAGCACCCGCACCTCCGGGTGCAACGCGCCCGAGCCGTCCCCGCCCTGCGCGCCGCCGATGTGGCTATGGGAATCGACCAGCCCCGGCAAAATGACCTTCCCCGGCGGCAGCGCCCGGACTTCCGCACCGGCGGGCACGGTGACGCTCCCGGCCGCCCCCACGGCGACGATCTTGCCCTGATGCACCACGAGCACGCCATCCGCGATGGGTTCGCCGGCGATCGGGTAGATGCGGGCGCCGGTCCAGGCGAGGGGCCGTTCTTGGGCGGCAACCGGGGTGGCAAGGGCCAACAGAAGCAGCGCGGAGCGCGCCGGGGAGAAACGCATGGGCGGGACGATGCTAGTTCCGGGCTTGGGGTCAAAGGCAGCTTCGAGTCCGCCCGCTTTTCCGGCGCCCCAAGTTACCGGCCGGCTTGGCAACGGCCCCATCCGGAGTTTCCTGCGAGGGCGAGCGCTCCTTGCGCCGCCCCACCCTATGGCCTCCTCCGCTCGCAAGCCGCACGTTTGGCAACGCTTCCGCACCGGAGGGCTGGATCAAGTGGCCCTTACCTCGGGCGCGGACCTCGCCGCCCTCGATCAACTGGACCCCAAGCTCTGGGTCGCCCTTGCCTGCCCCGTCAAAGGCCTCGCCCTCGACGAGCGCACCCTCGATTTAATCGATACCGACCGCGACGGCCGGATCCGCGTGCCCGAGGTGCAGGCCGCCGTCCGGTGGGCCGTCGCCCAAGTCCGCGCTCCCGACAGCCTCCTGCAGGGCGTCAACGGGCTCCCCCTCGCGGCATTGCGCGAAGACACCGAGGAAGGTAAGGCAAACCTTGCTTGTGCTGGCCGAATTTTGCAGTTTCACGGTCGGCCGTCGGCCTCCCCCCTGACGGTGGACGACGTCACCGCGTTCCGGCACCGCCCGGACGGGATAGATTTGCGGGGGGATGGGGTGATTTTGCCGGCGGCCGGCGAAACGGAGCCGGTACGACAGGCTCTGGCCGATCTCGTGGCGGTGACCGGGGGTCAACCCAACGCCGCCGGCACGCGCGGGGTCACTCGGGAGCAGGTGGCGCGCTGCCAAGCGGACTTCTTGGCGTGGCAGGCGTGGCAGGCGGCGGGAGCCGGTTCGGGCGTGCGACCGGCCGGGGAAGCCACCTCGGCGGTGGCGGCGGCCGTGCGGGCGGTCCGCGGGAAGGTAGACGACTATTTCAGCCGTTGCCGGCTGGCGGCCTTCGACCCCCGCGCGCTGGGCGCCCTCAATCGGGCGGAAGCCGATTACCAGCTGTTGGCGGGCAAGGACTTGCAGGCTAACGCACCCGAGGCCGCCGCCTTCCCCCTCGCCCGCATCGAGGCGGGTCGCCCGCTCCCCTTACAAGACGGGGTCAACCCTGCCTGGGCGGCTGCCCTCGCGCGCTTGCAGCAGGAGGCTTTGGCGCCGCTCCAAGGTTCCCGTCCGCTCGTCCTGACGGAGGCGGAATGGGAGCAAGTTAAGGCTAAACTTGCTCCGTACGAGGCGTGGCTGGCGCAGATCCCGGTGACGAGTGGGCCACCGGCAGCGTGGGATCGCTTGCGGGCGGTCTGGGCTGAGGGTGCCGTGCCGGCGGCGATCCACGACCTGCTGGCGCGCGACGCGGCGCTCGCCCCGGGGTGGCGGGCGCTCGAGGCGTTGGAGAAACTCACCCGCCTGCAGCGCGATCTGCGCGCCTTGCTCCACAACTTCGTCAACTTCGCGGACTTCTACGCCCCCGAACGGGCGGCCATCTTCCAGGCTGGCACCCTCTATCTCGATAGCCGGGCGACCGAACTTTGCCTGCGGGTCGACGCCCCAGCCCCGTTGGCTGCTTTGTGCAAAACATACATTGCTTATTGTACCTGCACTCGGGAGGGGCAGGCGCCTTTGGTGATCGCGGCGTGTTTCACTCGGGGGGATAGCGACTATCTCGGGGTGGGCCGGCGGGGGCTCTTTGTGGACCGGCAGGGCCGGGATTGGGATGCGGTGGTGACGAGTCTGGTAGATCAACCGATCAGCGTGCGGCAGGCGTTTTGGGCGCCGTACAAGAAGCTGGTGCGGTTTGTGGAGGAGCAGGTGGCCAAGCGGGCGGCGGGCGCGGAGGGGGCGTCGAGTGGCCGGCTCGCGGGGGTGGCGGAGAAGGTGGTGGCGGGCGAGGCGCCGCGGCCGCCGGAGCCGGCGAAGAAGTTCGACCTCGCGTTGGTCACCGGGATCGGGGTCGCCCTCGGATCGATCGGCGGGTTTCTTGCGGCAGTGTTCGGGGATATTGTCCGGCTGGGGATCTCGCTGCCCGGGGCGGTGCTTGGGTTGATGGTGCTGATCTCCGGTCCTTCGATGCTGCTGGCTTGGCTGAAGCTACGGCAGCGAACGATCGGGCCGCTGCTGGAATTGGGTGGGTGGGCGATCAATGGCCGGGTGCGGATTAACCTGCCCTTCGGCGCGACCCTCACGCAGTTGGCGGAACCTCCGCCGGGACCAGCGCGGCGTTTGGTGGACCCCTATGCCGATTCGGGCCCCAACCGGCGGGCGCGGTGGCTGATCCCGCTGCTGGTGCTTTCGCTGCTGGAGGTGGCCGCCCTCCTGATCTTTTGGCAAAAGTGGAAGCGGGGGCATTTCTTCTGGGAACGCCCGGTGGCCGGCGCGGAGGCGCGGCCGTGAACGGGTCGGAACCGGGCGTCCGCGGTCGGATCCGAACTTGGCAGGGAGGATAATCCGCTGGCGCGAAGGGGCCGTTTGCGCCGACCTAAGGCTCGTCCGTGGATCGGTGTAGCCGGGGCGGGTCGCCCCGGTCCGGGCAGACGAAGATTCCGGCCGAGATGGCTGCGCCGCTCTGCAATCAGCCGTGTCGTCCGGGGAAGGATTCCCGGGCTACACCAAGCCGCAGCACGTACAATTTCTGCGGCGTCGCTGGACGCCATGCGTGGCCTCACCGGGGATTCGCGGTCGCGTCCCTCGTCAGGGTCAGCACGCACTCCAGATGCCGCGTCTGCGGGAACAGGTCGAACGGCTGGGCGGTGCGGAGGGTATAGCCGGCGGTGAGGAAATGGCGCAGGTCGCGCATCTGCGTTGCCGGATCGCAGGAAACGTACACGACCGCCCGCGGGCCGAAGGCGAACAATTGGCCCAGAAAGGCTTCATCGCAGCCCTTCCGCGGCGGATCGATCACGACCACGGTGTCCTCCGGCCGGAACTGCGGATCGAGGCCCGCAAAGAGAGTCGCGGCGTCCCCGGCCAAAAAGGTCGCGTTGGTGATGCCATTGTCCCGGGCGTTCTCCCGCGCGAAGTGGACGCTGCTGGCGCTCACCTCGACCCCCGCGACCGCGGTGAAGGCCGGGGCCGCCGCCAACGCGAAGAGGCCGCTGCCGCAATAGGCGTCGATCAGCCGCGAGGCGCCGGTCGCCGCCGCTTGGTCGCGCACGTGGCGCACGAAGGCAGGCAGAATGAAGGGATTATTCTGGAAGAAATCGCGCGCGAGGAACCGCAACCGCAGCGGGGGCCGCTCGCCGTTCGGGTCGACTGGGATGACCTCGGTGATAACGGTGTCGTGGTCCGTCGTGACGGCGCCGCCCGCCTCGCGCAGGAGCAGGGTCGAGGCGCGGACATATTCCCCCTGGCGGGCGTGGACCTCCGCGCGCACGGTGGTCAGACGTGCGTTGATCGCCGGGGTGGCGAGAAGGCATTCCGGCACGTCCACGAGGTCGAAGCGGGTGCCTTGCCGGAGGAAGCCGATCGGGACGGGCCCCGTGGTGCCAGGCCGCGGCGGCGCGAAGTGGGGGGTGATCTTCGAGCGGTAATGGTAAGCCTGCGGGGAAGCTGCGACCGGGGAGACGGGGAAGCCGGCGATGCCCGCGAGATGCTCCAGCAGCTCGGCCACCTGGCGCTGTTTCCAGGCCAGTTGCGCGGGGTATGCGAGGTGTTGGTACTGGCAGCCCCCGCAGCGGCCGAAGAGCGGGCAGTGTGGGTCCACCCGCTCGGGCGAGGGGGTGAGGACTGCGACCAGATCCGCTTCCGAGAAGTTGCGATGGTTGCGGAATACCCGGACGCGCACGCGTTCGCCGGGGAGCGCGAAAGGCACCATAACAACCCAGCCGTCGCCCGTCGCCGCCCCCTCCGCAGCCGGCAGCGCGACGCGGCCGAGGCCAGAGCCCAGATTGGTCAGGGTCGTGATCTCCAGCTCCAGCTCCGTATGGTACGGGAAGGGACGGTCGTTGAACTTACGGGACTTCGCCACCCCCGCACCGAACACGGCCCGGCGCACCGCGGCGAGGAAAAGGATTTTGTCTTTTGCGCCCCGTTCCGTGTCCTGCCTCGGCGTGGCCGATGCCGTGATCTCCAGTCTCCAGAACCCGCGGGTGAAACAGCTCGTGCGGCTCCGCGACCGCCGTCCGCGCGACGAGGCGGGCGTCTTCCTCGTCGAGGGTTACCGCGAGATCCGGCGCGCCCTCGAGAAGGGGATCCGCCTCACGGAACTGTACCATTGCCCGGACTGGTACCTCGGGGAGAACGAACCCGCCCTCCTCGCGCAGGCCGCGGCCGCCGGCACGCCCTGCCTTGAGCTGAGCCGCGAGGCCTTCGCCAAGGTCGCTTACCGCGAGCGTCCCGACGGGCTCCTCGCCGTGGCCCCGCAGTGGCACCTCGGCTTGGACGATCTCCCCGCCCCGGCGCCGGGCCGGGACCCGTTCCTGCTCGTCGTCGAGGGCATCGAGAAGCCCGGTAACCTCGGTACGATCCTCCGCAGCGCGGACGCCGCCGGTTGCGACGCGGTGATTGTCTGCGATCCGGTCACGGATCCCTTCAACCCGAACGTCGTTCGCGCCTCCACCGGCGTGCTTTTCTCTGTGCCGCTGGTGGTGGCGGAAAGCGCGCCGGTGCGCGCCTGGCTGCGGGCCCGGGGGATCCGCGCCGTAGCCACCACGCCGGCGGCGACGCAGCTGTATTCGGACGCTGACCTGCGCGGTCCCCTTGCCGTGGTGATGGGGAGCGAGCAATACGGGCTCAGTGAGTTCTGGCTGAAAGAGGCGGACTTGCCGGTGCGGATCCCGATGGCGGGGCAGGCGGATTCGCTGAACGTCGCGATGGCGACCATCATCACGCTCTTCGAGGCGGTGCGGCAGCGCGGCGCCCGGACTTAGGCTGGAACGGTCGGCCTCAGCCGCCAATGTAGCTCATTTCGACCTTCGGCCGGGTCTCGCCCGCGGCGAGGACCTCCGCCCGTTCGTCGCTGTAGCGGTCCATCCGGCCAGTCCAGATCCGGCGCAGGTAAGATTCGAGCGCGGCGTCGGTCATCCCAGGGGAACGCGCCGCCGCCAGCACGTCCCAGCCCAGCGCCGCGAACAGGCAGGTATACAGGCGCCCGTCCGCCGAGAGCCGCGCCCGGTGGCAGTCGCGGCAAAAGGGTTCGGTGACCGAGCTGATGATCCCGATCTCGCCGCGGCCGTCGCGGTAACGGTAGCGCGCGGCGACCTCTCCGCGGTAGGCGGGGCCGGCTGGCTCGAGGGGCCAGTGCTCCGCGATGCGGGCCACAATCTCCCGCGCCGGCACGACCCGCTCGGCCGCCCAATGGTTCGTGTTACCCACGTCCATAAACTCGATGAAGCGCAGCGGGTGGCCGCGCTCCCGGAAATACGCGGCCAGCGCCGGCAGTTCCCCATCGTTCACCCCGCGCTGCACCACACAGTTCACTTTTACCGGGAGGCCCGCGGCGGCGGCCGCGTCGATCGCCCGCAACACCCGCCCCACCTTAAAGCCGCGCCCGTTCAAGCGCCCCGCGGTGGCGTCGTCGAGGGAGTCCACCGAGACGTTCACCCGGTCGAGGCCCGCGGCCCGCAGCGCGGGGGCGAGTTTCTCCAGCAGCCAGCCATTGGTCGTCAACGCGACCTCGGGCAGGCCGACGTCCTGCTTGAGCGCGCGAATGAGGTCTGGGACATCTGGGCGCAGGAGTGGTTCGCCGCCGGTGAGGCGGAGCTTCACGACGCCGAGCGCTTGAAAGGCGCGAGCCAGGCGGACGATCTCCGCGAGGGTCATCAACTGGGGATCGCGGAGGAAAGCGTGGCCGGGGCCGAACACTTCCGCGGGCATACAGTACGGGCAGCGGAAATTGCAGCGGTCCGTGACCGAGACGCGGAGGTCGCGGAGGGGGCGTTGGAAGGCGTCGCGGGCGGGAACCATAAGTGCGGCTTGCGCCGCCGGGGAGGCAGCAGAAGCTTGTCTCGGCGCGGCGTAAAGCTGCTCCATCCCCTTGATGCTGACTCCCGCCGAAGCCCTCCGGCTTGTCCTCGCGCAAACCGCCCCCGCCCCGCGGGAGGATTGCCCGTTGGCCGCTGCCGCCGGCCGCGTGCTCCGGATGGAGATCCGCGCCGACCGCGACCTGCCGCCCTTCGACCGCGTCACGCTCGACGGCTACGCTCTCCGCTCTTCCGCCCTCGCCGCTGGCCTCCGCCGCTTCAACGCCACCCGCGTCCAAGCTGCTGGGATGGTCCCCTTCCCGCTCGGTCCCGCGCCCGACGCAGCGATCGAGGTGATGACCGGTGCGGTTCTGCCCGAGGACGCGGATTGCGTGGTCCCCTACGAGCAGACGAAGCGCACCGGCGCGGTGGTGGAAATCACGCCCGAAGCCGCGGCCACGCCCGCGGGTGGCGCCGTCCATCGCCGAGGCAGCGATCACCGGGCGGGCGATCTCCTCTTGGCCCCGGGGCTGCGGCTGGGAGGGAAGGAGATCGCGATCGCGGCTTCCTGCGGCCACCCGTGGCTCACGGTCAGCCGGCAACCCCGCGTGGCGATTCTAGCGACGGGCGATGAGCTGGTGGATGTGGCCTCCGCTGCCGCGCCGCACCAGGTCCGCCGGAGTAATGACTACGCCCTGGCCGCCGCGCTGGGCCTCCGCGGTTACCCGCGCGTCGAGCGGCACCACGTGCGCGACCTGCGTTCGGAGGTGGAACACCGCCTCTGAACGCAG
>Ga0164293_10003997_pt1 | contig 12615 bp, 7 predicted proteins | sample GEODES118metaG_FD_111487 | JGI IMG/M metagenome (GOLD analysis project Ga0164293, IMG submission 111487) | Eutrophic lake water microbial communities from Lake Mendota, Wisconsin, USA - GEODES118 metaG | ecosystem: Environmental > Aquatic > Freshwater > Lake | place: USA: Lake Mendota, Wisconsin... | reverse complement strand
GATGACTCCGATGCTCTGACCGTTCGCGCTGAACCGGATGCCGCGCTCGATGTGCGCTTCGAGGCCGCTCACGTTCTCGTGGTGGACAAGCCCGCGCGTCAACCGACTGTTCCTTTGCGCGCCGATGAGACGAGCACGCTCGCTAACGCGCTTGCCGGCCGATATCCGGAGTTGGTCGGTATTGGGTATTCGTCTCGCGAGCCTGGAATCGTGCATCGCCTTGACAATGACACCTCAGGTCTTGTGGTCGTTGCTCGCTCGCATGAGGCTTTTGAGGCTCTGAAGCAGGCATTGCAGTCCGAGCGAATCAAAAAAGAATATTGGCTTGTCTGCGCGGCCGAAGGGTTACCGGACTCGGGCACGATTGAATATCCCATTGCGAATCACCCCAAAGACCAGCGCCGCGTGTACCCGTGCATCCATCCTCGCGACGTGATGCGCTACGCGCCGCGGCCTGCGGTCACGACGTATTCCGTGGAACGCCGCGTCGGCCCGTGGGCGCTCGTTCGCGCCGTTGCTGCGAGGGCGGTGCGACATCAGATTCGAGCGCACTTCGCGGCCATCGAGCATCCACTTGCGGGCGACAAGCTTTATGGTGGACCCGACTGCGAGGGCCTCGAGCGGCACGCATTGCATGCTGCATCTGTTTCGTTCAATGGGGACGGAAATGCTGCGTTCGCATTCGATGTGCGTTCGCCGTTGCCGGCGGACATGGCTGCGCTGGTTCCGTCAACGTGAGCGAGGCCTCCACAGCTTCCCCGGCGAGCCCGTCTCCTCCGCGACGCCGACGAGCGCTCCCGTGGGCTGCACTCGTTGGCGGTGTGGCTGCGGGCGGTGTTGGACTTACGCTCGTCAGGACCGGTCCGGCACCACGCGATGTTGCCTCGCTGTCGCGCGCACTCGGCGAGGAAATTCACGGATTCGTTCGCTCCGAGGATGTCCGGTGGGAGCCTTCTCGGGGCGCGGTTGCCGATCTTCTGTCGGGCCGGTTTGCGTTGCTGCTTGGGAGCGATGTCGATTCGGGTCCTCGCGATGTGTATCGTGCACGTATTCGTGTGACGCCTGAAGGGCGCGTTGTCGGTATCGCCAGTGTGTGCAATCTCACGGCAACTCCCCTCGGAGATGACCATTCGCTCGTGGTGTCCGGCTCACGCGCAGCCTACGCCACGCTCGCTTTTGGTCAGCAGCAAAGCGTGACCGCGCTCGATCTGTCGGGTGAACATGTGCAGAATGCAGCAAGGTCATGGCGAGACCGCGTCATGGCCGCGCTCACCAACTGGCAACTTACCGGCAGCATCGCGGGCATTGGCCGGCTCGATCTCGTGTTGGAACAGCCGTCGCGACGCGTCGGTCTGGAGCTTGTGGCCGATGCGCTTGGTGTCTCTCTCGCCGATGATGACGTATCGACGGTGCCCACGCGCGTGGCTCGCATTCTGTACGAAACGGGGGAGCTTGCGACTCCCGCGCCCCCTGGGATGCGCGTAGAGCCGCGTCATCATTTGCCAAAGCCGTTCGTATTTTGGATGGTCGACACTCTTCGCGCGGTGTCGTGGATTGGTCCGGCCCCGGTCGCGTGGCTTGAAGAAAAAGCGTTCGCGCTCCGCGATCGCGTGCGGCGCGCGGTCTTTTATACGACGTCCTCGAAGGGCTCTTATCGTCGTGATGAGCTTGCTGACTCGAGCGAGATGAAGTCACCGCCGGCGGCAGCGGTCCTCGATGGTTCCGAAGCCGCCCAAGACAGAGCACATTGGCCACCTCCGCCGATCGCGCCGCGTTTGCGTGCGCCCGAGGCTGGGGAGGGGGTGTGGACAGCGCCGTCTCAACCTTGGATTCGCAAATCCCCATTACTCGCGGGAAGCGATCCCGTGCCTTCAATGTTTTATCGCACGTTCGTGAGACCGGATGACCAGCGGCCCTACGCGAAAGTCGTTATGGTCGCGATGGATATGCGGCAGCTTGATTTGGCCATGGAGGCCGGGAGTGAGGATCCGAAGCCGCTCACCGGATCCCCCGGGCCAGGTCGCCTCCCTCGAGACCCTGCAGTCTACACGCGTGTGGCAGCCGCGTTCAATGGCGGATTCAAGACGGAACATGGCAGTTACGGAATGATGGTGAATCGGCGCGTGCTTCTGCCGCCGCAGCCGGGTGCTGCGACCGTGATCGTGACGAGCGATGAGCGCGTGGGGCTTGGCTCTTGGGGAAACTCGCGAGACATAAGTGGTATTGAAGGAGTGGATGCGCGCGCGATTGTTTCGTTTCGGCAAAATCTAGATCCCCTTATTGATCGCGGACAGCTGAATCCAAGTCACCGTACCCAGTGGGGGTTTACGTTGCCCGGAACATCGATGCAAACCGAACGTTCTGGGCTATGCGTCACCGCTGCGGGACACCTGATCTACGCGTGGGGCGACGACCTCAGTGCAACTGCGCTCGCGACGGCCATGGGAATGGCGTCGTGTGTTTACGGAATGCACCTCGACATGAATCCCCACCATACCGGGTTCATGTTTACTAACATTACTGATTTGCGCGCTCGAAGTTACAAGTCAGATTTGCTCGATAAGCAAATGGGGATTGATACGACGCGCTTCGTGGAGTACGCGCCGAAAGATTTTTTCTACGTGATGGTGCATGATCCGGCGCCGCCTGCGCTCGCGGAAAACAGCGATGCTCAACGCCCTGTCGCGACCAAGTGGGAACCGGATCCTGGCCTTCAACCGGCTCCATCATGGTCACCCGGGTTGTGGCGTTTGCGTGATCACGACGTCGAATTGCTTACCATCGAACCTGGACGGGCGTCGTACCGCCTCCGAGCCGGGATGCGTGAGCCGGATTCCAAAACGGGAATAGGGCGGGCTCACGACTTGGCCGAACCAGACGCGCGTCGCGTCTTGCTTGCGGTGACGTTGGGCGTTTCTGAGGTGAAGCGGCCGCATGGTCTTGCGGCGGATGGTCGCATCGCGCTGGCCCCCAGCGCAGGTGATGGATTCGCCGCGCTGGTCGTCTCGCCGCAGGGGGCGCTCCGTCTTGAGCCCGCGCATGCAGTGACGTCGGTCGCCCCCCACGCTGATGCGGCGGAATTGCCGTTGCTTATCGAAAGCGGACGCCTGGTGGAGCGCCACGCCGACGCTTCGCGCACGTATGCGGCCCTCGGATTCACCAAAGCCAATCGCGTGTACATTGCACGCGTGGCAAGTCCTGTGGCCCCGCGGTTACTTGCGGATGTGCTGCTACGAGCGGGATGCATCAGCGCCGTGCTGCTTGACCGGGGGGCCGGAGAGCGTGGAACTGTGTATCGTGCAGGTACGCCGTCGCCGCCGCGAGCTCGATACGACGATTCCGTGTTGTATGCTGTCGGCAAAGCGCTTGTGCCGCGAGCGTATCGCTTTCAGGCGGAGCCGGACGCGCCACGGTGACCCCTAGCGGTGGCGCGCGGATCGGGCGGTGACCGTCACGGCTTGTGCATCTTGCAACTACAGGGACCCCTCGGAAGCAGCGGAGGGAGGTGCCGATTCGCGAGGGGCTTTGCCCGGTTCGACCGAGTTAGGGGATTCGAGCGTCGACGTCGAGGGGCTCACGGAGTCCCCTTGTGGCTCTGCGGCGCCGGCTGTCGCCTGAGGGGATGACGTTGCTTCAGAGCTGTCGGCGTGAACGTCAGTGGCACCCTCATCGGCATCGGTCGATGGTGTTTCGTAACGAGGTGGCTCTCCGGGCTTGGAGAAATCGGTCCACGTCGCGTTCGAATCACGTACATCCATGTGCACAAAGACACTGTTTGGGTAATAACCGCACCCGACGTTTTTCAGCGTGCGGCAGAAGCTATGAACAGACTCGTTGGGTATGCCGACGACGCGAAAGTCGATGGCCCTCCCGTACATGTGATTAGAATGCGGATTATGCTGCGTTGGGGTGAACGGGCGATAGCCGCTAATCACCTCGATTGTTCGGTTCGCAAAGTGATGAGATACGAGACCCACCATCGCGATGAGTCGCGGGTCAATTGCGTGACTTGCCCCGGAGGGAGAACGCAGCAAGTGCTCGAAAGTGCGACGACCGCTTGTTGAAATTCGCCCACGCGCATCTGCGATTCGCACATGTTGCGATTCAGACGTGGCGATGCGGTGCAAGCTAATGGATCCGATCTTATTGGAAACTGTTACGGACGACGTCCGGCCATGGGCGTTGAAGGCGTTATCGGCCGCCGTATCGATCGTGGAGCGCCCGAGCGATTCGCCGCGGGTTGGGCTCGCAGCGCCAGCGCGCGGCGAAGCTTGATTTGTGGCGGTACCCGCCGATGTTGGAATCGTGAGCACTTGGCCTACGCGCAACTGCTTTGCATTGGCTAGGTGATTCGCCTCGATGATCGACCGGGCTGGAACGCGATAACGCGCAGCAATCGTTTCGACGGTGTGCCCTCGAGCGACGGTATGGTGGACATCGGCCGCGGCGGCGAGTGGCCACAAGGACGGGAGAGAGGTGCCGAGCACCACCGTGACAATGCGCGTGCGACAAAAGGTCATCCTTAGGATGGATTACCCTAAAGTCGCCGGGTGAGAAGAGTGAACGCGCGGTAGTTCAATAAATGCGCGCGGGCGCGATGTTCCGCGCGCAACCCTTCGATCGAAAGACCAGTGGCGTATGCATGCAAGTGCGGATGAGGCAGCGCTTCGTCCAGGCCCGTGCAACGAGCGTCTACGCTCCCGCTTGGCGGAATCTCGCACCGACTTTTTGACGGGCGTGTGCGGGGGCTGCAACACTTCACGGAGCAATGTTAGGCGAGGGAAAGAACCTGGTCGGGGTCGACATCGGCGCCAGCTCGATCAAGGTGGTGCAAGTCAAAGCGTCGCGCGACAAACTTCACCTCGTGCGGTGCGGGTATGCGCCGTTGCCAGCGCAAACAATCGTTGAAGGGCACGTGATGAATTCGGGTGTCGTCGTGGAAAGTCTTCTCAAGATTTTCCATGATTCACGAATCTCGCAGAAAAACGTTGCCATCGGCGTCTACGGGCAATCCGTGATTGTCCGGAAAATTACGGTGCCACTGATGACGGATGAGGCGCTCGCGGAGCAGATCAGCTGGGAGGCCGAGCAGCATGTGCCGTTTGACATCAAAGTGATGGCTATCGACCATGAGGTGTTACGCCGCCGTCCGGAGGCCGGCCAGATGGACGTCTTGCTCGTGGCAGCGAAGAAAGATGAGGTGAACGACTACGCGGCCATCGTTCGCGAAGCGAAGCTACGACCGCTGGTGGTCGACATCAATGCGTTTACTGTGCAAAATGTTTTTGATTACCACTATGGCTTCCCGCAAGAGGCATCGGTCGCTTTGCTCAACGTCGGCGCCGCGCTCTCCTCGTTGAATATCGTATCAAAAGGAGTATCCGCGTTTACTCGCGACATCATGAACGCCGGTAACTTTGTCTCGGAAGAGATCCAAAAAGGGTGCAACGTGCCTTACGATCAGGCGGAGGCCTACAAGTGTGGCGGGGGACTGTCCTCGATTGTGCCGAACGAAGTGACGGAAGTTATCGATACGGCGTGTGACGCGCTTGCCGCAGAGGTTCAGCGAAGCTTGGATTTCTATCTCGCGACAAGCGGCGAGTCGAATGTAAGTCGTCTGTTTATCTCTGGTGGCAGTGCTTATCTTCGTGCTCTTTCCCAAGCCATCGAGAGGCGTACGCAGGTACCCGTGCAAGTGATGGATTCGATCGGCGAAATGAGTATCGATAAGTCCTATGTCAACGAAGCCGACTTGCGGGCGCGTGCTGCGCAGTTTGTTGTCGCGCTAGGGCTGAGTCTCCGGAAAGACAAGGAGCGGCGATCGTGATTCGGGTCAATCTACTTCCGCAAAAACGGCCCGGTCGACGTCGCAGCGGCGGCAGTGGAGGCAGTGGAGGCAGTGGAGGCAGCGATGGGCTCGAGCCCGATCAATCCAGGTCGGGACAAATGTGGTTAGCTCTCGTTCTCGCTGCTGTCATCGTTGAGGGCATTGCTTTGCTATTGGTTCACAAGTGGCAAAGCGATGAGTTGGCCCAGGCCCGCCGGCGCAATCAGGAGACTGCCGCAAGTGTTGATGCGATCAAGCGCGAAATTTCAAATCACGGTGAGGTCAAGGCCCAGCTCAAGGAGTTGCGTGATCGGGAAGACGCTATCCAAAAGTTGCAACACGCACGGACTGGTCCCACCGCTGCGATGCTTGAGCTGTCTCGCGTCTTGACGCAAGGGCGCGGACCGACGGTGGCGGCTGAAAGGCTCGAGCAATTGAAACGAGATAACCCCACTGCTGTCCCGAATTCCAACTGGGACCCGCGCCGTCTTTGGCTTGGCGAGTATCACGAAAGCGAACGGGCCGTGAAACTCGCCGGGTTTGCTAGAGATGCCGAAGACGTTTCCGAGTTTCTGCGGCGTCTGACGCTGAGCGAACTTTTTGCCGACGTCAGGTTGTTGCCCGGATCTAAGGGGTTCGATCCTGCAACGAAACTCGAGCTTATTCGGTTCGAGATGAGCGCGAAGGTGAGGTACTGACGTGGCGTCGCAGTCGTTGAATAATTTGCCTCTGACTGGGAAAGTCGCCTTCGGAGTTTTTATTGGTCTGTTGTTGGGCGGGGCCTTCTACGTGCTTGATTACTCCGACACTGAGACTCTACTCGCTCGCGAGCGAAAGCAGAGCGTCGAGTCACAGGCTATGCTGGCACAGCAGAGGCAGTCGCAAGCGAGTTACGTCGCGGATCGCGATGAGCTTGTCATGCGTCAGCAAAAGCAGCGCGAGCTCAATAAAGCTCTCCCTACCGACGCCGAAACCGCCGCGTTCCTTTCAGCATTGCAGGGCGTGGCGAATATAAGCGGCATAGACCTAAAGGCGTGGGCGCCCCTCGAGGAAACCACGCAAACGTTCTACGCCAAAGTCCCAATGCGACTTCAGATAAGCGGTCGCTTTCACCAAATTGCGAAATTCGTGTACGAAGTCGGCAAACAAGAGCGAATTATCAATATGGAAAATCTGGATCTCTCGGAGCCGAAGAAAGAGGGTGAAGACGTCGTTCTAAAGGCTAACTGTTTAGCGACTACCTTTCATCTGATCGCTAAAAAAGAGGCGTCCGCGTCTGGAGCGGGGGCCAAATGACGCCGAAGCAGCGAGCGGAAGCCGTTGCGCTGGTCGCCCTTGGTTTAGCGCTTTGGGCCTGTTCAGGGCAGCCAGCCTCGTCGAACTCGGCCGCGGCGCCGACCCCGGCCGCCGTCTCGGCAGCACCCGCGAGTTCCCCAGCGCCGCAGCCGGTGCCAGCGGTTGACGGAGGCGGAGCGCGGAACACGGATGCAAAACGCGATTACTCCGACGGCGAATTTTTCGAAAACGATCGCAGCCGTGATCCGTTCCGGTCGTTCATCGGAACAACCGTTACTACCGACCTGAAACCTGTTCAAAAAAACCAGCGTGTTGTTACGCTGTCGCAATACGCTCTCGAGGAACTCAAGCTTATTGCGATTGTGACAGGCGGGGATGGCGCGCGCGCGATGATGGTCGACCCCACGGGCAAGGGGTGGGTGCTCAAGCGTGGGGAGTTCGTTGGCCGCCCGGAAGTGGTGCACATCGGTGGGGCGAGCGGAAGCGACTATCAGGTCAATTGGCGCGTGGACAAGGTGCGCGAGGGGGAAGTTGTATTTCTTCGTGAAGATCCTGCGCAGCCCGCTGTCCCCCCAGCGACCCGAGTAGTGCCGTTACGCGCCGATGTCAGCGACGGTCTAAGCCTGGCCGACGATACTCGCCGTGCCCGCTGAGGGCCAATAAAGCCCGCTAAGGAGCGGGCTTGTTTCTGGGTTGGACCTTTTTTCCGTCACAAATTGGGCTGTTGAGTGCGCTGCATTCTACGGTTGCAGACGAATCATCGTGTCGCCACCGGCAAGGATGTGAGGAGCCGAAGGTATGAAGCGGCGTAAGATTGGATTGTTCTACAAAACAGGGCTTCAGGCGGTTGCACTGCAATCCATTGTGTTGTCCGCCGGCGTGAGTTTGGCCGAGGTCCAGGTAAACCACGTTCGCGAGGTGCGCGTCCAGGCGGCTCACGAAGGCCCGCAGGGAACAGAAATTGCGATCATGGGCAGTGCGGCTCCCGTGTTTAATGTTCGAGTTGAGGGAGACGGAAAGCGATTAATTGTAGACCTCACGAATGCAGATATTGCCGGCGCCCCTGAAGCCATCACTTCGCCCGTGGGTCTTGTGGGCGGTGTCCTAACGCAGTCGTTTGCGACCGAACAGGGCACGATGACTCGCCTCTCGGTGAGCCTCGCTAAGCCTGCGGCCTATCGGGTGCGCCCCGAGGGAACGACACTGAAAGTGATGCTCTCGCCGTCGGCGACAACGCAGGCCGTCTCCTCTGTTGAGGCCGCCGCTGTCGCGAAGGTTGCGGCCGCTGTTCGCGCGCTGCCAGCCGAAGTCTCGATGGTTCGGGTTGAATCAGCCGACCATGGGGCTGATTGCGTGCGCATTGCAACGAGTGTTGTGCCGGCCTACGCGCTCGGGGTGTCAGCTGAGGGTCGGCCGCGCCTCGAGTTGAGGAATACATCGATTTCCGAGGCGCTTCGGACAACGCAGACCTTGTCGCCCTCTAGTCTCGCGTTGAGGCACGTGACCACGTTTTACGACGCCGCGAAGCACGCGACAGTCATCGAAGTCGATGGTCCTGCGGCAGGGCAGGGCACGATTGCCGTGGAGGGGTCGACGATGACGTGGTCGTTCGACCCGCCGGCCGCAGCGGCGAGGCCCGCACCGGCGGCAGCGGAGCGTTTGCCCGGCCGAAAGAGCGTGACTGTTGCTCGGGAAAAAATAGGCGATCAAGGCCCGAAGATCGAAACATCGATTCGTGGTGAAGGCGCCAAAGTCGAGATTGTAAGTACCGCGGAGGCGGCTGGATTTGCGACGTCGGTCAACGCCCAGGCGACCGGGCAGTTCGGCGGAAAGAGAATCAATCTGGATTTCAAAGACGCAGATATCCACAATATCTTGCGCCTGCTCGCGGATGTCGGTCGCGTCAACGTTGTCACTGCGGACGATGTCTCCGGAACCATCACGATTCGGATGAACAACGTGCCGTGGGACCAGGCGCTCGACGTCGTTCTGCAGGCCAAGGGCCTTGGCATGGCGCGGACCGGGAACTTGATTCGCGTCGCCCCGCTTGCAACGCTGCAAAAAGAGCGCGAATTACGCATTGCTGCGGCAAAGCAAGAGCTCGAGTTGGCGCCGCTCGAGACGCGGTTGGTTCCAGTGAGCTACGCACGCGCCGCCGAGTTGCAGGCGCGTGCTCAGGACTTGAAGTCTCCGCGAGGCTCACTTGCGGTCGATGAGCGAACGAACTTTATTATCGCGCGTGATGTTGCTGCAAACCTCAACAACATTGAGGAGCTTGTTCGCTCGCTGGATACCCAAACGCCGCAGATTCTCGTCGAGGCGCGAATCGTTGAAGCGTCAAGTCGTTATAGCCGCGAAATGGGTATTCAGTGGGGAGGCGATGCGACGTTCTCTGAAGCTGCAGGTAACCCGACTGGGCTGGCGTTCCCCTCGCGAGTAGGCATCGCGGGCGGAGCAACAGACGGGCAGACGAATTCGCGAGGCTTGTCCGCGACGACGCCGACCGTGGCGCAACCAAACTTTGCGGTCAACTTGCCCGCGGCGGCAGGTACCGGAGCGGGTGGTGCCATCGGTTTTTCGTTAGGCTCTCTCGATAACAACTTTAACGTCGCTCTCCGCCTTTCGGCCGCGGAGCAAAGCGGCTTAGTGCGAATTGTTTCGAGCCCTCGCGTGCTCACGCTCGACAACAAGCGAGCCAGTATAAGCCAAGGCACACTGATTCCTTTTTCGCAGGTCTCGGCACAAGGTGTTCAAACAACCTTTCAGGAAGCCAAGTTGCAGCTTGAAGTGACGCCGCACGTCACTGCGGATTCGTCGATTTCGATGCACGTTCGCATCAATCGTGACGAGCCAGACTTCGCAAATACCTCTGCCCGCGGTGACCCAACCATTCTCAAGCGTGAAGCCGAGACCGACTTGCTTGTGATGGATGGTCACACTGCGGTTATCGGTGGAATCTACACGCGAAACGAAAGCCGCGGTATCAACCAAGTTCCGTTCTTCGGTGATATTCCGATCTTGGGAGTCTTGTTTCAAAAACGGACGGGCTTCGATAATCGAGGTGAGCTCATGATGTTTTTGACGCCTCGCATCGTGAATCGACCGCAGGCGCTTCGCCAGTAAGCGTTTGCTTTTCTTCGATGTCCTGAGAGGTCGGGGTCGCAATGACCGTTCGTTTTCGTCACGATCACGCGTGTTGTGGACGGTCGCTCGGTTTCGCGAGCGAGGCTAGTGCGGTGACGGCGATGGCTCTCGAATCGGGAGCTCGTCGTCCGTTTGCCTTTGGGTCGAGTCCTCGTCACTTTGAGCGCGACAGGCCCTTTTTCATTGAGCATCTCGCGCTGGATCTGACGCTTGATTTCAAGACGAAGAGCATAAAAGGCATTGCGCGAATCTCGCTCCGCCGCGTGGATCCGGAAGCTCTGTCGGTGCGCCTCGACGGCGTCGGCTTCTCCATCGAGTTGGTTTCGGTCGACAACGAAGTTGCGCCATACATCTACGATGGCAGCATTCTCGAGGTCGCACTGGGTTCTGCTCGTGAACGCGTGACGCTTACCGTTCGCTATTCGGCGACTCCGCGCAAAGGCTTGTACTTCTTAGAGCCCGATGAGCACGTGCCGCAGCGCCCTCGACAAGCCTGGACCCAGTTCCAGGAAGAAGATGCGCGGCACGTGTTTCCGTGTCACGACAAACCTCACATCAAAATGACGACGGAAACGCGTGTGACCGTGCCGTCGCAGTTTGCTGTGCTCTCAAACGGGGCACTTGAAAGCACAACGGAAAACGCTGCCGACAACACAACGACGTTTCACTGGCGGATGCCTGATCCGCATTCAAGTTATCTCGTGAGTGTGGTCGCCGGCGAGTTCGCAAAGCTTGAAGACCGCGTGACGTTGGACTCGCTCGATGTGCGCGAATCCCCGAGCGCCACGCGCACGGTGCCTCTTGCCTATTGGGTGCCGCCCGGCCGTGACAGCGATGGCCTGCGCACGTTTGCGAAAACCCCTGAGATGGTGCGCGCTTTTTCGCAGTGGGTTGGCGTCCCGTTTCCGTGGAACAAGTACGACCAAGTTGTCGTCAGTGACTTTTTCTTCGGCGGGATGGAGAACACCACCGCTTCGACGATGTACGAGTCGATTTTGCTCGACGAACGCGCCTCGCTCGACGTGACGAGCGATGATCTCATCGCGCACGAACTCGCGCACCAGTGGTTTGGTGATTACGTTACGTGTCGAGATTGGTCCGAAGCGTGGCTCAACGAGGGTTTCGCGACGTTTATGGAGCACGTTTGGCGCGAAAAAGCGCTCGGTCGCGATGAGTACGAATACGGTCTTTATCACGACCTTTCGTCGTATTTGGGCGAAGCCCACGGACGCTATCGGCGACCGCTCGTATGCCAAGATTACGACGCCCCGCTCGATTTGTTCGATCGGCATTTGTACGAAAAAGGCAGTTTAGTTATTGCGTCCGTGCGTGCCGAACTTGGGGATACGCTTTTTTGGAAAGGCGTTCGCCTTTACCTCACGCGGCATGCGCACGGTCTCGTCGAAACACGTGATTTGCTCCGTGCTTTCGAGGAGGTCTCGGGGCGTAGTTTCGGGCGCACGTTCGAAGAGCTCGTGTACAGGCCCGGGCATCCCGAACTTGAGCTCGATATCTCGTGGGATAAGGGCGTTCTTCTTTGCGCTGCCAAGCAGGTGCAAAATGCATCGGATGGCGTGCCTGGCATTTTTCATGTGCCGCTCGTGGTTAGTATTTTCGACGATGAAGGCGACGCGCCCAGCGCGGGTGAACCCCGTGAGGCACGCGAGCGACGAGAGCGCCGCTTGCTTGATGTTCGTACCGACACCTTCGCGATTCCGTGTCCGCGCCGGCCGCGCTTTGTCGTCGTCGATCCGGACATGCGCGTCGTGGGCGACGTGAGTGTCAAAGCGCCCGCAGACATGCTGCGGAGGCAGCTTTGCGAGGCCCCATCGGCGCGAGGTCGTTGGTTGGCGGCGCAGGCGCTTCGTCGAAGCAGCGATCCTGTCACGATACGTGCACTCAGCACGCAATTGAAACGGCCTGATGAGTTTTGGGGAGTTCGTGCAGAGTGCGCGGAGTCCCTGGGGCGCATCAAAGCGCCTGAGGCGTTCGAAGTGCTTGCGGAGTGCCTAAATGTCGAGCACCCGAAAGTCCGTCGCGCCGTGGCTGCGGCGCTCGGGCAGTTTCGCACACCGCAGGCGGCTCTTGTTCTCAAGCCGCGAGTGCTTCGAGATCCGAGTTACCTCGTCGAGGCCGAAGCCGCGCGTGCTCTCGGAAAAACAAGGCAAAGCCAGGCGTTCGATGTGCTTGTCGATGTGATGTCGCGAGCGTCGTGGGCGGACGTCGTGGCGTCCGCTGCTCTCGAGGGCTTTGGTGCTTCGCGCGATGAGCGGGCACTTGCCCACGTGTATGCGCGAACGCGCTACGGTCATCCGTCGCGCGTTCGCCGCGCTGCAGCGCTTGCGATT
>Ga0164293_10003996_pt1 | contig 12616 bp, 13 predicted proteins | sample GEODES118metaG_FD_111487 | JGI IMG/M metagenome (GOLD analysis project Ga0164293, IMG submission 111487) | Eutrophic lake water microbial communities from Lake Mendota, Wisconsin, USA - GEODES118 metaG | ecosystem: Environmental > Aquatic > Freshwater > Lake | place: USA: Lake Mendota... | reverse complement strand
AAGATGGATATGACATCAAGATTCATTCAGTTGATCAAGCCTTAGCATCTGGAGCAACTCTACTGATGAGTGTTGACTGCGGAATTGTAGCGTTTGAAACTGGAGCATATGCAAAAGAAAAAAATCTTGACTTAATTATTACTGATCACCATCATCCTAGTGAAGATGGATCTTTGCCTGATGCAATGGCAGTTGTAAACCCAAACAGAGATGATCCTTTTTATCCAGGTGAACATTTCAAGTCCTATAAGAAAGATAATTTTGAGAGATATCCATTTGATTACTTGGCTGGTTGTGGAATTGCTTTTAAGCTAATGCTTGGCTTGGCTCGTTATCGTAAGCTTAATGTTTTTGAATATGTAGATGAACTTATTGAATTTGCTGCATTGGGAACAGTAGCTGACGTTGCTCCAATGATTGATGAGAACAGAGTTATTGTAAATTATGGTTGTTCGATTCTTTCTAACAGCAATAAGCCTGGTATCAAGGAGCTTCTACGTATTGCTGGTGTGAAAGAAGTTACTCCCACTACAATTGGATTTCAAATTGGTCCAAGAATCAATGCTATAGGTAGACTTGCTGATGCTGGTACTGCTTTATCCTTGATGCTGTCTAAAGATGACATTACAGCAGCTAATCTTGCCAAGCAGATGAACAATGCTAATACTAAGAGACAAGAGCAGCAAGAGAAAGCAACTCAACAAGCAATAGATTTTGTTGAGAGAAATTTTGATTTAGAGAAAGAACATATATTGATTTTGGGTGAAGAAGATTGGCACCCAGGATTGATTGGTCTTATTGCTGGTAAAATTGCAGAAATGTACAACAAGCCTACTTTGGTTTGTTCGTTTAAGAAAGATGGATATGCTAAAGGTTCTTGTCGTTCTACTCGTGATTTTAATATCTTGGATGCTCTCAAGTCAGAAGAAGCTTGGAAATTATTCAAGAAAAGAGCAGATGGCAGTACTGTTTGCGGGGGTCATGCTTTTGCTGCTGGTTTTGAACTTCCTATAAAGAATATTCCAGCAATGAGAGAAGCATTAAATAATTATGCTCAAGACAAATTAGGTGAACCAAGCAGTGAGAAAATTATAGAAATTGATGCTCGTATGCCTTTTGGTGAACTAAACATCAAAACATATGCTCATTTGTCAAAGATATCTCCTTTTGGCAGTATGAATCACACTCCCATTTTTATATCAAAAAACTTGACAATTGTGGACGTAAAATCGTTGACTCAAGGTAAGCATGCAAAACTTAAATTATCCAATGGTGAAAAAACTTGGGTAGCTGCTAATGCTTGGAGGCGAGGATATATTTGCAATGAATACAAACCTGGTGACAAAGTAGACGTAGTTTATACTGTTGAAATTGATAACTGGTCTGGAAATAATAACTTAGTTATGATTCTTGAGGATATAAAAGCTTCCAGTTGATTTCTAATTTTTAAAAACATCACTATAATTGTAATATCAACGAGGGATCTTAAGTGAACGAGGATATTACAAAACAAGCAAAGATAAGGACTCAAGAAAATTTAGAAAAGGCAATTCTAAAATACCAAGAAGCTTTATTGACTGGAAACAAATGGCGGATAGATCGCAATTACAAAGAAGTATGTAAACTTTATCCGCCTTATTTACACATGCAAGAATGGTGGAATCAATACCATTATTTGTATGATTCACAAGAAGACTTTGCATCAGATTATATAAAGATTTTCTGTAATGTCTTATCAAATTGGAAACCCCGCAATACGAGAAAAGTATCTCGTTATGGAGGAAGTGGGGAATTCAAAAACTATTTTATTGGAGCTTTACAGCACAATTATATCAACTTAGTAAAAGCTGATAATGCTGGTAAGAGAAATCCATCACAAAAATGTCCAATTTGTGATAAGTGGGTGAACCCTCTTTCCACACATATTTTGTTACATCATCACCATATTCTTTGGGACCATTTAAGAAACACGGGTATAGTTTTAGAAGAGCTTGAAAGATGTAATTTTTGCAAGTCTCATAAAATGCCAAGATCTTATGAATGCTTAGAAGATTGTGAAGATAAAAAAGATGGATGCTGCGAAAAATGTATGATAATTCAAAGAACAGCAATTATCAAAAAGCATATTTTATCAAAGCACTCATCTATGCTTTTTCAGAAATTCAATGAACTTTATCCAGACTATCAAACAGTTTCACCAAGAGCCTTAAGCGTATATATGTCGGAAGAAGATGATAGTGAAGATGTTTGTTATTACGATAGTTTAAAAGATGATAATAAAGTAAATAATTTGCTAAGTTTATCTTTAAATGATGTTGAAAATAAAATTATTACTACTATTTTGAATGGTTCATCAAAACTCAAATATGACTCTAAAATGTATGGTTGTACAGCTTCAGAATTCAATAAAGCTGTAGAAAATATAAAGACGAAAATGTCTTTGATTGGAATTGAGGAAAATTAAAAATGGACAAGCTTGATGAACCTGTGAGCACTATTGCCACAAATGATAAGTCGAAGAATAAGACAAATGATCCAAGGATTTTAAAAGCAAGAGGTGGAGATCCAAATGCAGAAGATCCAACAAGAAGACCTACAGATCCAGTAGGCTTGAGTCGTAGTATTTTGCATGTTTTGAAAGACCATGAATATGTTAGAGTATTATCTGTCGGACCTACTGCTATGAGTTCAGTTATGACAGCGTTTAGACTAGCTTCAAGAGAAATTGAAAGTCTCACAAATGGATCTGTTCTTATTTGCCGTCAATCAGAATACAATGCTGAAGTGGCTGGCAAGAAGACTAAAGGAATTTCAACACGTATTTTTGCGATTGATATCAAGTTTGCATTGTAAAAATGAGAAAAAATAGCTGGTTGGAGCAAAAAAGACAATTTTTATCAGACTACTTTGCTAAGAAAAACAACGGAATTATTAACATTTCTGTTGAGGAATTTGTTTCGCCAAAAGAGAATAATATAGTCAGCAAATATCACTCCTGGACAAATCTTATTGAAGAGTCCAGGAACTTAAATCCAGCCATTGTTCTGTCATCATTAGATATACATCCATCTGGTTTTAGGGCAGATAATCCACAAGCTCAATTGGTTTTAGACACAGCTTTTCTAAAGAAAGTTGATGAAATTATTGATTCGCTTGATGAAAAAGACTTAGATAAATCTGTAGTTCAAGAAAGATTGTTAGATTATATTATTGCGAACAGATTATATAAAAAGAGGCTAGAAGAACTAATCAAAAAGCTTAAAAATTTGGACCCGTTCGAGTTGCAGAATTACAATTAATACCTCATACTAATTAAAGGAAGGGATAAAAAATATCTGATTGATTTCTTTCAGATATTTTTTATTGTCAAAAATATGGAAAAAATACTTCAAGAGAATAAAAATCGTTTCGTTTTATTCCCAATTGAACATCACGACATTTGGGATTATTACAAGAAAGCACAGCAGGTCTTCTGGACTGCTGAAGAAATTGATTTAGCACAAGACCACACTGATTGGGAAAAGCTAAATGAAGGAGAACAGCATTTTGTCAAGCACGTTTTGGCATTCTTTGCTGCATCTGATGGTATTGTTAATGAAAATTTAGCAGAGAATTTTGTTGCTGAAGTACAGTATACAGAAGCTAAATTTTTCTATGGTTTCCAAATTATGATGGAGAATATCCACTCCGAGACATACTCCCTTCTTATTGACACATACATCAAAGATAAAGAAGAGCAAAATCATCTTTTCAACGCAATTGATACTGTTCCTGCCGTGCAAAAGAAAGCAGAATGGGCTCTCAAGTGGATTGGATCTGAATCTTTTGTAGAGCGTCTTATCGCTTTTGCTGCTGTTGAGGGAATTTTCTTTTCTGGATCTTTCTGTTCAATTTTCTGGCTCAAGAAGCGTGGTTTGATGCCTGGTCTTTCATTCTCGAACGAATTGATTTCTCGTGATGAAGGATTGCATACAGATTTCGCAGTTCATCTATACAAGAACCATATCGAGAATAAGCTTTCCCGTGAACGTATCCTTGAGATTATTGATTCTGCTCTTGTGATTGAGAAAGAATTTATTACTGAAGCATTGCCAGTATCTTTGATTGGTATGAATTCTGAATTGATGAAACAGTATTTAGAGTATGTTTCTGATCGTCTGTTGATGGATTTGGGCGTAGGAAAAGTCTATAATACAGATAATCCTTTTGACTTTATGGCTAATATTGCTTTGCAGAACAAGACCAACTTCTTTGAGAAGCGTGTTGCTGACTATGTAAAGAGTGGGGTTGGTGAAGTTCAAGAGCAAATTTCATTTGATGAGGACTTTTAGTCATGGATATTATCAAGCGTAATGGTGGAAGAGAACCACTAAAATTAGAAAAGATTTCCTCACGTATCAAGAAGCTTACATATGGCTTAAATGAACGTGTTGATCCAGACATTGTAAGCACAAAAGTTGTATCTGGACTTTATGATGGTGTTTCTAGCACTGAGCTTGATCAGCTTAGTTCTGAGACTGCTGCATCTATGGTCACTGTTCATCCTGACTTTGGTAAATTGGCTGCTCGTATTGCCATCACTGCTCTATACAAAAATGTTGAAAAAGATTTTTCTGTAATTGCAAAGAAGCTTTACGAATACATTAATCCTAAGACTGGTGAAAAGGCTGGAATGATATCTGATGAAGTTTATGATGTCATTGTTAAGCATTCACGAGAACTTGATGGAATGATCGTTCATGATAGAGACTTCAATTTTGATTATTTTGGATTTATGACTTTACGTAAATCTTATCTACTCAAAATTGATGGTGAGGCAGCTGAAACACCTCAACATCTTTATATGCGTGTTGCCGTTGGTATTTGGCGTGAAAATTTAGAGATGGTTCAGAAGACTTACGATATGCTTTCTCAAGGTCTTTTTACTCACGCTACTCCAACTCTTTTTAACGCTTCAACTAATCGTCCTCAATTATCATCTTGTTTCTTGCTTGATATTGATGATGACAGTATTCCAGGCATCTACAAGACACTTTCAGATTGTGCTTTGATTTCTCAATCTGCTGGTGGAATTGGTATCAACATTCACAAGATTCGTGCTAAGGGTAGTTATATCAAGGGTACTAATGGATATTCTAATGGAATTATCCCAATGCTCAAGGTGTTCAATGAAACTGCACGTTATGTTGATCAGGGTGGTGGAAAGCGTAAGGGTTCAATTGCTGTTTATCTTGAGCCTTGGCACGGTGATATCTTTGACTTTCTTGAACTTCGTAAGAACCAAGGTAAGGAAGAATTACGTGCTAGAGACTTGTTCTTAGCTATGTGGATTCCTGACTTGTTTATGAAGCGTGTTGAGGCTGATGGTAATTGGTCTTTATTCTCTCCTGACCAAGTTCCAGGCTTGATTGATGCTTATGATTCTCCGGACAAGAAATCTTTTACTGAACTTTTTGAGAAGTATGAGTCTGAAGGTAAAGCTCTCAAAACAATTAAGGCTCGTGAATTGTGGGAAAAAATTCTTGATTCACAGGTTGAGACCGGCACTCCTTATATGCTTTATAAGGATGCGTGTAATTACAAGAGCAATCAGAAGAATCTTGGAACAATCAAATCTTCAAACCTCTGTACAGAAATTTTGGAATATACAGATAAAGATGAGATTGCTGTATGTAATCTTGCTTCTGTTGCATTGCCAAAGTATGTAATGATTCCATCTGGTAAAGTTCGTGAGAAGGATAAGAAATTACGCAAGTATGACTTCAAATTCTTATATGAAGTTGTTTACCAAGCAACAGTTAATTTGAATCAAGTTATTGATGTAAATTTCTACCCAACTCCTGAAACAAAGAACTCAAATAACAAGCATCGTCCAATTGGTTTAGGTGTTCAAGGTTTGGCTGATACCTTTGTTATGATGGGTTTACCTTTCGAATCAGATGAAGCAAAAAAATTGAACAAAGATATCTTTGAAACAATTTATTTTGCTGCTCTTACTGCGTCTAAGGACTTGGCTAAGCAATATGGCTCTTATGCGTCTTTTGAAGGATCTCCAGCATCTCAAGGTTTACTACAATATGACCTCTGGGGACTTACTGAAAATGATCTTTCCGGTATGTGGGATTTTTCAACGCTCAAAGAAGAAATCAAGCAATTTGGTTTGAGAAATTCACTTCTTGTTGCTCCAATGCCTACAGCTTCAACAGCTCAAATTCTTGGAAATAATGAATGTTTTGAGCCTTTCACTACCAATCTCTATAAGCGTAATACTTTGAGTGGTGAATATGCTGTTATCAATAAGCATTTAGTAGAAGATCTTGTAAATTTGGGTATCTGGAGTGACAATGTTAGATTGAAGCTATTCAATGAGAATGGATCAGTACAAAACATTCCTGAAATTCCAACTGACATCAAGGAAGTTTACAAGACAGTTTGGGAGATGAAGGGAAAGTCTATTCTTGAAATGGCTCGTGATCGTTCATTTTTTATTGATCAATCACAATCATTGAATATGTTTATGGCTGAACCAACTGCAAGTAAATTGTCTTCTGCTCATATGTATGGTTGGAAATTAGGTCTTAAAACAGGTATGTATTACTTACGTGTCAAGCCTAAAGCACAAGCATTAAAGGGCCTTGGAATTGATCTTTCAAGTGCATCAATTCAAGAAGTAGAAAAACCTAAAGAAATGGAGCAAATGAAGGATTTTGATCCTAGTGAATTTACAGCAAAGGTATGTTCTCTAGACAATCCAGATTGCGAAAGCTGCGGAGCATAAAAAAAGAGGGGATTTCTCCCCTCTTTTTTTATTTTGGTTTATAGTACATAGTTCTGGAAAATGTGTCTGTTAAATCATAATCTTTTCTTCTTCCAGCATTATCTACAAATTCATTTCGCTCATAAAATCTTTGAAGAGCACCTTTTTTACCTTTTTCAGGTTCAGGGTTGAGGACAATTGGTTTGTTTACTCTTTGGCTATATTCTTTAAGAGCAGTAATTATTTCTGTTCCTATGCCAATCCCTCTCATTTCTTTGGGGATAAATATTTTATCTAATTTGATTTTGTTTTCATATTCATTGATTCTTAAAACAATTTCTGGATATTTATTTATGAAGAAATTGATTAATTCTAGAATATCATTTTGTTCTTGGGCAAATTTGTACCACATATTATTTCCTTAAAACTTGCGCTTGTTTGGATTTGTAGTAATTTAACAATTCTTGTTTTTGTTTTTCAGATATTCCAGTATTGTTATAAATTCTCATAAATAATAAATTTCTTCTTGGAATTTTTGCAGTAAATAATTTGTCTACTGCTTGTTTAGCTACATTTATGCTTGATCCAATATTTCTAAACTTACCGCCTGGGAATAAGCTTGAATCTCCAAAAATATCTCCTTCTTCTATGGTTTTGTTTAATATATTTGTATGAGAATTTTTAACTCTATTTATTCTTGTTCGCAATTCATATGCAATTTTTTTCTTTTGAGCGTCATTCATTTTTTTTGTAAATTCGCTTGTGTTAATTGCATTGTTTATTTTTTGTTCCACTGCATTTGTGTCTAAACTATAATCTCCAGAGCTATCTAAATGAAAATCGTAATAAAGATAGTCTTCTGGATTTTTATAATTAAGTGGAGGAAAAATTTGTTTTATTAAATTATTAGCTAGATATTCAATTTCAAAACTATCGTTTAAATAAGTGTTATTTTTTGAAGAGCTTGCATTGATAATGCTTTGACCAATTTTATATTCCAACTCATCAACTGGTACAAGTTGATCAAAAACAGAGACTTGTGGAATTTTATTTAATTTATTTTTTGGTATTTTGTTAATAGAGTATCTAGGATCCCAAAATTCTCCAAAGTTTTTTGGATCTTTTTCTAAGTAAGATAACTCAGTTGGCATATATTCATCTAATGGATGATAAGGTTTAGGTTGAGAAATTAATGAGTTAAGCACTTTGGAAGGTCCATAATATTTTGCCATTCCAATATTAATGTCTATAAAGTCTTTGATTGCTTTTGGTAAATAAAATTTACTTACACTTGTACTCGCATCTTTTTCAAGTATTTTATTAAATCTTGTCCCATTAATATTAAAAGAATTAGGATTAGGTTTTTTATCAGAAGATATACCAATTGTTTTAACAGCTAAATCTATTTCTTTTTGATTTGCAGGATTGTTGATAAACATCATCAATCCATTAACATATTTGACTATTTCGTTAATTTTTTGTTTATTTGATAATAAAGATTTTGCATAAGAATTTTTATCACCCTTGAATTTATCTATGGCATTTTGAAAAGCGCCAACTAAAGCAGTATGTCTAGCTGCATTATAATCAGATAAATCTTTTTCTTTATTTTCATTAAAATTAAATTTTCCACTTTCGACAGGTTCGGTAAATTGTAAATTTATAAAATCCGAAGGGTTTATTTTTTTTCGAACATAATCTAAAAGTTTATTTTGTTTAATGTTATTTTGAGAAGTTTCTTCAAATCTGAAATTGTATCCCTTTTTCATCAGAAGTTCAAATGCCTCAGCAAAAGCTTCCTTGTAGCTCTCCTCACCATAAATTGATGGAGAACCTTCTGTCATCATTTTTTTTTCTTCATCAAGTGGTTGAAAATCTGTTAAAAGATGTCCAATTTCGTGATCCAACGCCATTGCAATACTATCTTTGTCAGAGAAAACTTTATTACCACCTAATTCAGCAAATGCTGCAGGTTTAACCCCAGAAGCTTTATCAGGATGAATTTCAGAGACAATATTTACAATAGTCTCACCATGGAAAAAACCTTTATTATATTTGGATAATACATTGAGAACTCTTTTTAATATCTCGTTTATTTCTGATTGCGGTATATTAAACTCTAACATATTATTATAAGGATCATCCAAAGACCCATAATCTTTAGGATATTTGAATAAAATTCTTATATTTGGATATTCTTGATAAAATCCAAAATAAGAACCTCTTGGGTCATATTTTGTTTTATTTTTTACACGTCTAGCAGGACTATAAAAAGTTAGTGATGTACCATCAGCTTCTTTTTTAACTTCACTTTTCCATTCTCTAGGTCTAAATACAGATCTTTCTTGTGCAATTCTATACCACATAATTTACTTTTACTATATGTTGTGGTAAAATCCTTGTATGGCAAAATCAGTAGTTAGAGAAGTAAAAATTTTAGATGCAGTATTGAAAGAAGATGAAGGCACTGAAGATGAGCCTACAATTGTTCAATTTATTTGGCTTCAACTTCAAGATGTAAAGTCTGAAAGAGTTTATGCTGCTGTTTTATCGTTGGATGATATCAAAGAATTGACCAAAATGGATCGTTATTTGGAAGGTAGAGAACTTATCAATTTTTCGATTGCTCTCAAGAATCGTGAACATCCATTATCTCTTATCTTCAATCCAGATGATGAAGAGATTACTGCCGATATGATTAAGAATGAGGAAGGAATTTAATATGGCTGCATCAGGTAGTGGACAAGTTACAGTAAATATGCCTACTGTTGCTAAGGCAACAGTTGAAATTAAAGCTTTTCGTGAGAGCGCAGTAATTCCCAAGAAGGCAACTGAGAGTGCTGCTGGGTATGATCTTTGTGCTTGGCTTAAGGAATCTTATGATGAGCAAACTCTTATTGCTCCACATTCAACTTTGATTGTTCCTACTGGCTTGAATGTAAATATTCCAAATGGGTACGAGATCCAAATTCGCCCTCGTTCCGGTTTAGCTGCAAAATTTGGCGTCACAGTTCTCAATACTCCAGGCACTATTGACAGTGATTATTGTGGCGATGGAGAAGATTTTGAACTTAAGGTTATTCTTATTAACCACAACAAGATTCCATTTTCAATCAAGCATGGTGATCGAATTGCTCAAATGGTTGTAGCAAAGTTGGCAGATCACGAACTTGTAGAAGTTGAAGAATTTACTTCAACTGACAAGACATCCCGCAAGGGTGGATTGGGTAGTACAGGTAAGTAATGGAACATAACATTGACCAAGCCACAAAGAATTACACTATTTTTTGTGATTTAGATGGAACACTTTGGGAACAAGGTGATCCTACTGAAATTGCCAAACCTGGATATCAACCTAAAATTATTCACGGAACCGTAGACAAGGTTCGTGAATGGGATAGCAAAGGCTATAAGATCATTCTTACTACTGGACGTAAAGAAAGCTTGCGAGATGTAACAGTCAAGCAGCTTTCTTATGCTGGTATTGTTTATGATCAATTAGTAATGGGCATTGGCGGTGGGTCTAGAGTTCTTATAAATGATTTGAGAGCTAATGGAGATCAGTCAGCCTTTGTTTGTCAGCCAAAGCGCAATGAAGGTGTAGCAGGGATAGATTTATGATGTATCCAGAATTTAAAAAATTTGTGAACTTAATTGGACACGATATTACAATTTCAGGATATGGAACTTTACCAAGGGCAGAAAATCCTTGCTTTGTTCAAACTAAACAAAGAATTATTGGTAAAGTTGCAAGCGTTCCTGTTGCTGAAACTCATTTTGAAAAGATTGTAAATCTTCCTGATCCTGAAGATGGTGTTTATTACATAGTCAACAGAGTATCAATGGAGTTCATTCCATTTGATCGTGAAGATGTATTTAGTGTAGATACAGGTCCAACAGCAATTCGTGATGAGAGTGGTCAAGTTGTAGCAGTTACTCAGTTATCATTATGAGTGATCCAGAATTTATTGAATCTATTGAATGCAAAGAAATTGCAGAAAAACTTATTTCTAAATATTATCCATTTATAGGATATGTAAACTTAGATTTAGTTCACTTTGTTGAAATGGATGGATATAAAGGAAAGAATGCCCCGCCATATATTATGTCGGGGTTAACTCAATCTTGGGCTAGGGGAATTTTACAATCTCTTGGCAATGGTAAAGTTTATTGCCTTGGAGTCTGGTCTGATCTCTGGGAAGAATTAGAGCAGTCAAAAAAAGAATGGATTATTTTCCGTTGCTTGTACTCTATAAGTCCTTCACAAGATGGTAAAATTCGTTCATTCGATGTACAGGATTTTGGCTTTATTACAGAATACTTTGTTAGAGCCGGATATGGTCCATACTGGATATTGAAAGATGGATTGCCTTCATTGTTGGATGGCACTCACGCTTTACCTTTAATTTTACCAATGGAAGATGATGATTAGTCAAAGCTATTACAATAAATATCGCCCTAGAACATTTAAGGATATCAAGGGTAGTAAATCTGCTGAAATTCTTGAAACACAGATTCAGAATAAAAGGACTACTCATGCTTACATCTTAGCTGGTCCTCCTGGCACTGGTAAGACAACTCTTGCCCGTGTTGCTTCAGCTCATCTTCTTTGTAATGACGATCAAGATGATTTGAAGGATATGGTGTTGAGTGATGAGCATCCTGATGTTTATGAAATTAATTGCGCTGTAAATAATGGTGTTGATCATATTCGAGAAAATGTAGTTCAACTATCTCGTCTTGCTCCAACTTTGGGTAAGTACAAGATTTTTATTCTTGATGAAGCTCAAATGCTTACCACTCAAGCGCAAACATCTCTAATTAAGCTTACTGAAGAACCACCAGCGTATGTAAAGTTTTTCTTTTGCACAACTGACCCACATAAAATTCTTCGTGCAATACATACTCGTTGTCAGACTTTTCTTATGAAGAAATTGACCAAGCAAAATCTTGTTCAATTATTAGAAGAAGTTTGTGAGAAAGAAAATCTTGTTTATGACGAAGAAGCCTTGAATCTTATTGCAACTGATGCTGAAGGAAGTGCTAGAACTGCTCTTTCTATTCTTGAACAAGCTTCTATGAGTGATATATCAGAAGAAAACATTAGAGAGTTGCTTGATAGATCACCAAAACAATTAGCAATTGATCTTTCTTTTTGTGTTATCAATGAAGATTTTGCCAATGCTTTTAGAATAATTCAAGCTTCCAATGCAGAGGGAAGAAACTTAGGTAATTTATTACTTGAAACATCTCAAATCTTCATAACAGCATTCAGATATGTTGTAATAAAGACAAAAAAGGGTGAAAGAGTCCCTGATATAGAAGAAATAGCCAAGTCTGTTGATACTTTGTTGCTTATAGATATCGCAGAACAATTGTATAACATTTCAAAAGATATAAGGCAAACTGTCTCTGAGGATATTGTTGCAACTACAGGTATCCTCAAAATTATAGAAAAGTACGCAAATAGGGAAAAGGCGTAAAAAGAAGTTTTTATAATGAATTATGCCTTCGGGAGTTTTGATGGCAACCGAAGATTTCAGAATAGTAAGAATAGTCAATAGAGCAAAAGCAGGTAATGAAGCAGCCTTTAAAAAACTGCTCAAGATGGTAGAACCAGATCTCAAAAAGATTGCACCACACTTTTTCATAGTCGGTGGAGACAGAGAAGATGTAATGCAAGAATTGAGATTAGGTGTATTTAAAGCGGTAAATTCCTACGATTGTACTAAAGATACAACATTTAAGAACTTTTGCGTAAATTTAGTTTGTAAAAGACATCTTGCAACAGCTATAGCGTCAGCGAAAAGAATGAAGAATTCAGCTTTGAATGATTCTATTTCGCTAGACGCTCCTTTT
>Ga0164293_10003994_pt1 | contig 12620 bp, 15 predicted proteins | sample GEODES118metaG_FD_111487 | JGI IMG/M metagenome (GOLD analysis project Ga0164293, IMG submission 111487) | Eutrophic lake water microbial communities from Lake Mendota, Wisconsin, USA - GEODES118 metaG | ecosystem: Environmental > Aquatic > Freshwater > Lake | place: USA: Lake Mendota... | reverse complement strand
GGTGGTGGCCTGGTCGTCGTTCCACACCTGGCGCAGGATCAGATCCCGGCTCACCACCGTGCCTTTGCGCTCCAGCAGCAACAACAGCAGCTGGTATTCCCGCGAGGTCAGCCCCACGGGCCGTGGCCCCCGTTTCACCTGGCGGGTGCTCGGGTTCACCACCAGGTCGCCCACTTGCAGCAACTGGGCCGGCACGTTGGCGCGGCGCGTAAGATCGAGATGCAGCCGCAGCCGCATCAGCAGATCGCTGGGGCCGAGGCTGGAGAGCCAGAAGTCGTCGGCTCCGGAGCTGAGGCAGTGCACCCGGGCCTCCACGGTGTCATTGCCCACGTCCAGGAGCAGGGGCACGTTGCCCCACTGGGCCCGCAATGCGGCGATGCGGCCGGTCTCCCCCGCCGACAGCAGGACCGCATCCGGACTCCCCTGCTGGCCCGGGTCCTCGCTGCAGCAGGCGTAGCCGGAGGCCTCCAGGCGCGCTGCCAGGGCCTGGGCTTCCGGACCCAGCAGCAGGATCAGCGGGTCGCTCATGGTGCTGTGCCGTTGCCGGGCTTGGCCACATGGGGCAGGCCCCAGCCCAACTTGTTGCGCAGCACCTGGAAGAACTCGTGGTCGGCCAGGCGCACAAACCGCACCGGTTGCTCACTGCGGCGCACCAGGACCCGATCTTCGGGCCAGATGTAACAGCCGGCGCTTCCGTCCACCACCATCATCAGCCGCTCTGGCGTCGCCGGAAACACGGTGACCGGTTCCCGGTCGCTGAACACCAGCGCCCGCGAGGCCAGGGAGTGGGGCGCGATCGGGGTGAGCTGGAGCACCGGGCAGTCGGGGGTGATCACCGGCCCGCCGGCGCTGAGGGCATAGGCGGTGGAGCCCGTGGGCGTGGCGAGGATCACACCGTCAGCGGCGATGTCCACCGGGGCGTGGCGGCCGATGGCGATTTCGAAATGGCACATCGAGGTGAGCGGCTCCCGGTGCAGGGCCATTTCGTTGAGGCAGAGCACCTCCCAGCGGCGCTGGTCGCCACGCATGACGCTGATGATCAGCATCGTGCGCTCCTCCACGGTCCACTCGCCGGTGAGCACCTGGTCGAGCGCCGCCTCCAGTTGGTGCAGGTAGGCCTCCGCCAAAAAGCCCAGATGGCCGGTGTTGACCGTGAGGATCGGCACGCCGATCGGTGCGGTCTGGCGGGCGGCCGAGAGCACGGTGCCGTCGCCGCCGAGCACCACCGCCAGGCTGAGGTCGCGATCAAAATCCGCCGGCACGCAAGCGGCGTAGCCGCGGGTGCGCAGATGCTGGTCGGGGTTGGCAAAACCCACCATGCCGCCCGAGCTGCTCACCCGCACCACGCCATAGCCGGCCGCAGTGAAGCGGGCCTCTATGGCATCGGCGGTGGACAGGGCCAAGTCCTTGCCGTCATTCACGATCAGTCCGACGCGGGGCACCGACCGGGAGGCGGGGGGCTGCCTGAGTTTATGGGGCCCTTCTCAAAGCGCTCCGTTAAAACTGCTCGAGGAAACGCAGATCGCTGGTGTACAGGCGGCGGATGTCGTCGATGCCGTGGCGCACCATGCAGAAACGCTCGACGCCCAGGCCGGCGGCAAAGCCGCTCCAGCGCTCGGGATCGAGCCCCATGCCGGTGAGCACGGCGGGGTCGACCATGCCGCAGCCCATCACTTCCAGCCAGCGGCCGCGCCATTGCACGTCCACCTCGGCGCTCGGCTCGGTGAACGGAAAGTAGCTGGCCCGGAAGCGCACCGGCAGGTCGCCGAAGAACTGCTGCAGGAAGGCGGTGACGGTGCCGCGCAGGTGGCTGAAATCCAGACCTTCATCGATAGCCAGCACCTCCACCTGATGGAACACCGGCGAGTGGGTGGCATCCACCGCATCCCGGCGATAGACGCGGCCTGGAGCAATCACCCGCACCGGCGGTGGGTTGTTCTCCAGATAGCGGATCTGCACCGGCGAGGTGTGGGTGCGCAGCAGGCGACCGTCCTCCAGGTAGAAGGTGTCCTGCATGTCCCGGGCCGGATGGTGCTCCGGGATGTTGAGGGCGGTGAAGTTGTAGTAGTCGGTTTCGATCTCGGGCCCTTCCGACACCCGGTAGCCCAGGCCGGAAAAGATGTCGACGATCTCCTCGATCGTGCTGATCAACGGGTGGCGGTGCCCCGGCGGCGTGTAGCTGCAGGGGGCGGTGACATCCAGGCTCTCGCGGGCGATCCGCTCGGCCATGGCCGCGGTGTTGACGGCCGTCAGCCGTTCGCCCAACAGCGCTTGCACCTGGTCCTTGAGCACGTTGGCCCGCTGGCCGATCAACGGTCGCTCCTCGCCGGGCAGCTTGCCCATGGCCCCGAGCACGGCCGAGAGGCGACCTTTCTTGCCCAGTAGTCCCACCCGCAGCTGTTCGAGCTCGGCGGCGGTGGTGGCAGCAGAGATCTCAGCCGCTGCCTGGGTTTCCAGCTCCTGAAGCTGGTCGGTGAGCTGCTGCAGGGACACGGTGGCGCTCACGGCAGGGGCTGAGGGAATGGCGACTGTAAGGAGCCGCCCCAGTTACCTTGCGGCGAGATGGCGCTGGGCCCGATGGCACCGCTCAGGATCCTGATCAGCAACGACGATGGGGTCTTCGCCGAAGGCATCCGCACCCTGGCCAACGCAGCCCTGGCCCGCGGCCACCAGGTGAGCGTGGTCTGTCCGGACCAGGAGCGCTCCGCTACCGGCCATGGACTCACCCTTCACACCCCCATCCGGGCGGAGCGGGCCGATGAGCTGTTCGACGATGGGGTGCAGGCCTGGGCCTGCAGCGGCACCCCCTCGGACTGCGTCAAACTCGCCCTCTTTTCACTGTTGGATGAGTGGCCGGATCTGGTGCTCTCCGGCATCAACCACGGCCCCAACCTGGGCACGGACGTGATCTACTCCGGCACCGTGAGCGCCGCGATGGAAGGCACGATCGAGGGCTTGCCAGCGCTGGCTGTCAGCAGTGCCGACTTCCAGTGGCGCCAGTTCGCCCCGGCGGCCCGGTTGGCCCTCGATGTGGCCGAGCAGATGCTCGCCCAGGGGTGGCCTGAGAACATGTTGCTCAACCTCAACGTGCCGCCCAGGCCAGCCGAAGCGATCGGCCCCCTGCGCTGGTGCCGCTCCGCGGTGCGCCGCTACACCGACCAGTTTGAGCAGCGGGTGGACCCCCGCGGCCACACCTATTACTGGCTGGCCGGCGAGGTGGTCAACGACCTGGAGGCCCAGGTGTCGGGGCCTGCGGACTGGCCCACCGATGTGGCCCAGATCAATGAAGGTGGGGCTGCGCTCACTCCGCTCCAGCCCGACATTTTCTGGCGGGGTGTCACCCGCGACCTGCCTGAACTGCCTTCGATGCAGCCTGTTCGCTAGCGGATGATCAGGTCGATCGGTAGATCCTCTGCAGCAACCACAGGCTGATCCAAAGGCCGATCAGGTGCGCAAACAGCACCTGGGTGTTGCCCAGCACCGAGAGCATTTCGATTGAGGTGATCGGCAGGCCCACCACCCGGCCGGCCGCTCCGGGAGTGGCCTGGATCTGGGCACCGAAGAACCCCGGCACCTGCTGGGAGGCCTGAACAAACAGGCTGCCTGCCAGCGACTGGTAGCCCACCACGGCCAGGGTGATACCCACGAGGTCGGCGAGCACGCCGCGTTTGATCAGCCGGGCCGTTTCCCCCTTGCTGGGGTGCACGGGGCTGGCCAGGGCCCGGCCGCAGCGCACCACCAGCCAGCTCTGCCAGATGCACCACAGCAGCAGCAGGAAGGCCAGGGTGGTGAGCGAAATGCCCGGCCCCAGGCCCAGGGCCCGGGATGAATTGGCGGCCAGTCGGCCGCCGATGTTGTTGAACAGCTGCACGCCCACCACCACGACACCCAGCACCACTTGGGCCCAGAAGCGCACCCAGCCCATGCGCCGCAGGGCCGCGGCGATCAGCTGCAGGTCGAGGCGGTCAGCCATTCAGCCATCGCGAGGAGAACAGGCCCCAAAGGTGCCATGGGAGGATCAATTTGGCTCCTGTTGCCTTTGGGTTCCGTAGCGTTGATACCCCTGCGATCACCCCAGGACGCGCGGCGGCCCACGGCCATTGCCCTCGGCAGTTTCGACGGCCTGCACCAGGGCCACCGGCGCGTGATCGCGGCCGTCACCGGCTCGGCCTTACAGGAATGTTTGGCAACCCCGACGGTGGTGAGCTTCTGGCCCCACCCCCGCGAGGTGCTCCACGGCGAGGCGCGGCTGCGCCTGGACCTGCCGGCTGAGAAGCTGCACCTGCTGGAGCCCCTGGGCATTGAGCAGCTGGTGCTGGTGCCCTTCACCACCGAGCTGGCGGCCCTCAGCCCCGAGGCCTTCGTGGAGCAGGTGCTGGTGGCTCAGTTGCGTGCCCAGCGCATCGCGGTGGGTGACAACTTCCGCTTCGGGGCAGGCCGCAGTGGCGACAGCCAAGCTCTGGCGGCCATCGGCCAGCGCCACGGCATCGATGTGCAGGTGCTGCCGATGCTCTGGGATGGCCCAGAGCGGGTGAGCAGCAGTCGGATTCGCCGGGCCCTGGCGGCTGGGGATGTGGCCGAGGCCCGCCGCTTGCTGGAGCGGCCCTATCGCTTCAGCGGGACGGTGGTGCGCGGCCGGGGCCTCGGCCGGGAACTGGGCTGGCCCACCGCCAATCTGCAAGTGGATGGACGCAAGTTTCTGCCCCTGGAGGGGGTGTATGCCGCCACGGCCTCGGTGGCGGGTGGCCCCATGTGGCCGGCGGTGATGAACCTCGGCCCCCAGCCCACGGTGGATCCGCTGGCTCCCTCAGCAGTGGAGGTGCATCTGCTCGATCGGCGCTTGGAGTTGGTGGGCGTGGAGCTGGTGGTGGAGCCGCTGCAGTTGTTGCGTCGCCAGCAGGCCTTCGCCAGCTTTGAGGAGCTGAGCGCCCAGATTGCCCTCGATGCCGACCGGGCCAGAGCCCTAGGCGCCGGGATGGGCCTGGGTGAGCTCCGAGTCAATCAAGCTGCTGATTCCGCCGACCAGCAGAATGACTAAAGCCACCACTGGTGCGGCCCAGGCTGTGGACCAAGGAAAGACTGGGCAAGAATTAGATCCTAAGCCTCAGCTGAAGATTGCCAGCAACGCCACTGAGCGCACTGTTCTGTGACTGGGTGAGATAGTCAATCGAAGCCTCAATGCCAAAGCTCTGGCTGATCTGCCAGACCACGCCACCACCCAGCTGAATGGTGGTATTTCCATAACTGGTTGCGATCGCGTTCGTACCGTCGTAGGTCACGCCATCACTGCCAGAAAAAGTTGTCCAAAAGTTGGCGCGCAGGAACGGCTGAAGAGAACGACCCTGGTAGGCCAGACGTACTCCAGAGCGCAGGAGAACAGCCCAAGGGCTGTCAAACGACATGGAGGCAATGCCATCATCAAAACTGTTCATGGCGCTGCCTGTGCCAATGAATTGCAGTTCCGGCTCAAGGCTCCAGTTGTTTCCCAGCTTAATTGGATAACCCGTCTCGATCGAGATGGTCCAACCCCAGCCATCGGTATCTGCATTGATGCCTGATTGAGATTCCGTCTGGGCTTTGAGCCAATTGAAACCGCCCACGGCATCCACATACCAGCCACTGGGATCCACCAGGGTGCCATAAAGGCTGAATCCATAGGACTGCATCTGAACCGAACCGGAAGGATTATTCCCCGTCGCATAGGTCAATCCCGTCACGGAGCCTGAGCCATTGCCAAAGTTGAACATCGCTCCCCAGCGACGGCTGCCGCCCTGGCCCGTGGGTTGGATGCCGAGATCAACACCAAGGTTGAAGGCAGAGAGGTTGCCGTTGAATTCAGGCTGGCTGGAATCACCCCAGCTCTGATCCCAGCCCGACACGGCAATACGGCTCCAAACCTGTTGGGCACGACCGAGGCCCAACGCATCCTGATCACCCCGACGATCGTGGAACGTGGCGAGATTGAACAGATTGATGTCGCGGCCAAGCGCCGGAAGCAGGGCATAGAGCGGTGTTTCGTGGCGATAGATCGGCACCGCCTCAGATCCCTCGGCCAGGCCATTGCCAGGGAGGTCTGGAGCGCCTGTGGGAGGGGTAATCAGCTGAGGTGGAGTTTGTTCCGGAGTTGGAGTAGGAGTTGCTACTGGCAGGCTGGAGCGCAGATACCAATTGTCGGCAGTACCACCACTCACTCCGCCTTTGTAGAGGTAATATTCATAGGCTCCAGCTCGGACACGATCTTGCAGTTGAAAGGCATCGGTCGTACTGGTGGTTCCACCAGTGGATTGAATCAAGAGGATGCCATCATTCAGTGTGTTGTTACCGGCGCCTCCCTGATTGGTGATTGCCAAAAAGCTGTTGCCCGAGATGCTGCCCCCATTGACAATCAAGCGGTCCGTTGGTGAGTCGCTTCCGCCCAGCTGGGTGCCAAGGCCAACGGTGCCGCCAGCTCCTCTGTAGGCCCCATTGATGGTGAGTCGATGCTGAGAATCACCAGGAGTGAGATCAATCAAGCCAGCATTGGTGAGTGTGACCTGGCTGGATGCGTTAAATGGGCTGATGGCCGTCGTGTTAATGCCAGGCACCGCGATCAAGCTGCTGGTTGCATCCACACGCAACGAACCAGTCTGGCTGGAGCTATCACCGAGGACCAGGTCGCCATCGAGGCTCAAGCGGGAGCCGTTGAGAAGCTGAATCGACTCCCATTCCGTGAAGCGGTTGATCCGATCCGTTTGACTGTTGTCCAGATTAATGGAATCGTTTCCTAGCCCGCCTTGGAAACCAGCCGTCGCACCCAGCTGCGTGCTGAGGTTTCGCAGTGTCGCAATGTCGTTATCGGGGCCCAGGTCAATCAGCCCCAGCACAGTGCCGCTATCGGCCCAGAGAAATGTGTCATTGCCGAAGCTCATGCGAATTTCGCCGGACACCTGTCCGCCGGTAATCGTGACACTGTCCGTGCCACCACTGACGCTGATGTTGCCGCCGATGTTGCCGCCGGAAATGCTGAAGGTGTCATTTCCAAACCCGGCAACCAGATTCCCATCGATCTGACCACCACTCATGGTGAAAATGTTGTTGTCGAGTTTCATGTCGACGCGACCGATGCGCCCCCCGGTCAAGGTGGCCACGTCACCATCATCAAAGCCCCCGACGATCCTGCCACCACTCATCACAAATACATCGCGCCCATCACCCTGGGCTAGCGAGCTGATTTGGCCATCGGTCATGCGAAACAGGTCGATGCCATTGCCCTGCTGCACAGCCCCCGTGATCACCCCGCCATTGATTTCCATCCGGTCATCGCCATCACCCTGATCCACGGCAGCAGTGATCGTTCCCCTCTGCATCACCAGAGCATCAATGCCGCTACCAAACTGAAGTCTTGCTGCGGTGAAGTTGCCCTGGTTGGTGAATGTGGTGCCTCCACTGCCGCTAGCGCTGAAAGTGCCACTGCCAAGGTTGATGCTGCCGTCATGGGTGATCACGGCGGCACCTGGGGCACTGTTGCTGAGGTTCAGGTCAACTGCGGCGCCACTGCCGAAGGTGAGGCTGCTGGCGGGCAGGGTGGTGAGCCCAGGTGGAAAAATGCCATCATTATTTAGTGTTATCTGGCCTCCCAGGAGCAACTGGGAGTTGATACCAATTTGAACGCCGTTGGTGGTAATAGCCACCGTTGTTGTGCATGCAGCCCCTCCTGGAACGATGAGGGTGCCAGTTACATCTGCAGAGAGACTTCCAGTGCAAGTGACATCTGCTGCTAAGGCTGGTGACACAGCGCATCCACTCGCAAAACTCAGAAGGGCAGTGAAGAGGCGGCGTTGGAGGCGCAACTTGAATTTTAATAATCTGGGGCACAGTAGTGCTTGATACCGGGATGTCAAGTTGCAGACGCATTCAGCTCATTCACCACAGATCGAGCGCGCGACCCCTGGTTACTTTTTGCCACAGCCTCAGCGCACCGAGGGCAACCAGCCTCCCTTCATCTGTACTGGGCTAACTAAGCAAGATCACTGCTGCCCACCAGGGCTTATCGGGGAGGCGCGGCTCGATCTTGATCTGCTCGTCGAGGAGCCGCAAGCCCAGCGCCATGGCGTCTATGTGTGGATGCCGTCGATGCCGACCGGGCCCGAGCCCTACCCCCCGGGGTAGGCATGGGTGAGCCCCCAGCCAATGAAGCTGGCGATCCCGCCGAGCAGCAGAATCCCTGAAACCAGCACCAGCATCGGGCTGTCGGAGTTGCCCTTGTCCACTCCGCCCCGCTCGCCTGCCATTGGCCCCTGCGCGATGGATCCCAACCTAACCAGCATGGCTCCCGAGGGTCTGGATGACCCGGCTCGCGATCGCCTGATCGACGCCAACCTCGACCGGGCCCGGGAGGGTCTGCGGGTGTTGGAGGACTGGGCCCGCTTCGGTTTGGATCGGCGCGACCTGGTGGTGCGCACCAAAGACATGCGCCAGCGGCTGGGCCGGCTGCATCGCGACGCCTATAAATTCGCTCGCCATACGGCCACCGACCCGGCCGCTGGCCTCGGCCACCCCGCCCAGGCGGAGCGCCGCAGCCCCAGCGCCGTGGTGGGGGCCAATGCGGGCCGGGTGCAGGAAGCCCTGCGGGTGCTGGAGGAATTTGGGCGCAGCAGTGATCCGGAGCTGGCCGAAGAGGCCGCCACCCTGCGCTACCTCCTTTACGACCTGGAAGTGGATCTCCTGCAGGCCTGCCGTCTGGCGGCCACGGGCGGGGAGGGTCGCCGGGAGCTCCTGGCCCGTTGCCGCCTGTATCTGGTGACCTCGCCGGTGCCCGATCTGGAGGGGGCGGTGGGCGCCGCCCTGGGGGCTGGCGTGCGCCTCGTGCAATACCGCGCCAAGGAGGCCGCCGGCCTCGACGACCTGCAGAAACTCAACCAGGCCCGGGCTTTGCGCCAGCTTTGCGCGGCCCATGGCGCCCTGTTTCTGGTCAACGACCGCATCGACATCGCCCTGGCCGTGGAGGCCGACGGGGTGCACCTGGGCCAGGGGGATCTGCCGCCGGCGCTGGCGCGCCAGCTGCTGGGCCCGGATCGGCTGATTGGCCGCAGCACCCATGCCCTTGCCCAGTTGCAGCAGGCCGTCACCGAGGGCTGTGATTACGTCGGCGTCGGGCCCGTGCATGCCACCCCCACCAAGCCAGGGCGGGAGCCGGTGGGGCTCGACTACGTGCGCCTGGCCGCGGCGACCAGCCCGATCCCCTTCTTTGCCATTGGTGGGGTGGAGGCCAACAACCTGGCGGCGGTGCGGGCCGCCGGTGCCGATCGGGTGGCGGTGGTGCGGGCGATTACCGAGGCGGTGGATCCGGCGGCGGCCGCCGCCGTGTTGCTCGCGGCCCTGGAGGCCCCCCCGCTGTGATCAGCCTGCAGGTGAATGGGGAGCCGCGCCGCTGCCCTGTTGGTCTCAACCTGGAGCAGGTGCTCGTGGAACTGGGCTATCAACCCCGGCTGGTGGTGGTGGAGTTCAACGGCGCGATCCTGCCCCGCCAGGTCTGGCCTGCCCAGATTGTGGGGGAATCCGATGTGCTGGAGGTCGTCACCATCGTGGGTGGCGGTTCCTAGATTCCAGCAACTTGCTTGCGGAGCCTTGGCGCTTCCGACCCGTCCCACCTGCGGACCCAGCCTGAGCCTGCGGCGATGCCTCAGCTGGCTGGCTGTGCCGGTGCTCGCCCTTTCCCTGTTGGTTGTGCACCCAAGCCCCAGCTGGGCTGCCAGTGGCGGCCGCATCGGTGGCGGCAGCTTCCGATCGGCTCCCTCGATGCCCCGCAGTTACGGCGGCGGCGGTTATGGCGGCGGCTACAACGGCGGTTACCGCGGTGGCTATGGGGGTGGCGGCGGCATCGGCTTCCCCTTCCTGATTCCGATCTTCGGTTTTGGTGGGGGCGGCCTCTTCGGCTTCCTGGTGCTGATGGCCGTGGTGGGCCTGCTGCTCAATGCCGTGCGCGGTGGCGGCGGCCAGGGGCCTGCCCTAGGCAGTGGCCGTGGTGGTGAGCTTGTGGGTGGCGGCCGCCCCGATGGCCCGGTCACGATCAGCCAGGTGCAGGTGGGCCTGCTCGCCACGGCCCGCGACCTGCAGACCGATCTGCGCCGTCTGGCCGGCAGTTCCGACACCAGTCGCTCAGCTGGGCTCCAGGTGCTCTTGCAGGAAACCACTCTGGCCCTGCTGCGCCATCCCGATCTCTGGGTGTACGCCAACGGCGAAGTGGGCCAGGTGCCCTTTGCCAGCGCTGAAGCCACCTTCAACCGCCTGTCGATGGCCGAGCGCAGCAAGCTGCAGCGGGAGGTGACCAGCAACGTGGGAGGTCAGCGCTACAGCGATGCCAACGTCGCCGCCGGCGACAGTGATGCCAGCAGTGACTTCATCGCCGTCACCTTGCTGGTGGCCAGCCGCAACCGCATCAACTTCAAGGGGGCCAGCAGTGCCGACCAGCTGCGGGAGTCGCTCCAACAGTTGGGCGCGGTGGGGGCCGACAACCTGCTGGCGATTGAGGTGATCTGGCAGCCCGAAGGAGCCGGTGAAGTGCTCAGCACCGAAGAGCTGCTCACCGCCTATCCCCAGCTGCAGCACCTCTAGTCCTGCGGAGGCTGTAGTCCTGGGGCGAGACGCAAACGGCCCGGGGAGATTCTCCTGGGCCCCTTGCGGTGGCCCTATGGGGTTCCCAGACTTCGCTTCGCTGCTGGTTGTTCCGATGGGTCGTCGTTCGCCGTCCTGGGTGAACACCCCCGTGCTTTTGCAGGCGATCGAGCGCTATGAGCAGGGCCGCCTGCCACGCTCCATGCAGCTCTGGATCCAGACCTTGCTGGAGATCGAGCAGGCCCCTACAACTCCGCTGCGGCCTGGCTGCTGAGGATGCGTAGCGCTGCCATGGCAGCCCCGTAGCCGTTGTCGATGTTCACCACCGTGAGGCCTGGGGCGCAACTGGCCAGCATGCCGTTCAGGGCGGCCGCGCCGCCCGCGCTCACCCCGTAGCCCACGGCCACGGGTACGCCGATCACCGGCTGGGGCAACAGTCCCGCCAGCACGGTGGGCAAGGCCCCCTCCATCCCGGCACAGGCGATCAGCACCGTGGCGCTGCGCAGGTCTTCGAGCCGATCCAGCAGGCGATGCAGGCCTGCCACGCCCACATCGAGCACCAGCTCGGTGGCGATGCCGTGGCAGGCCAGGGCGAGTTGGGCCTCGGCCGCAACGGGCAGATCGCTGGTGCCGGCGCCCAGCACCGCCACCCGGCCCCGGCCGGGATCCGCTGAGGGCAGGCAGCCGGCGGTGAGGCAGCGGGCCTCGGGGTGGTGCCGCAGTTGGAGCTCGCCCGACGGCTCCAGCAGCGCCGCCACCGCCTTGGCTTTTTCGGGGGTGATGCGGGTGGCCAGGGCCAGTTCTCCGGCAGCGTTCAGCTCCTCGAGGATCCGGGCGATCTGCTCGGCACTCTTGTGCTCCCCCCAGATCGCCTCCACCATCCCCAGCCGTTGGCGGCGGCCCAGATCGAGGCGGTGCTGCTCGGTCATGGCGTCAGCAGCTCACCCTCGAACACCAGCGGGAAGGGATTGCCGTCGCTCTCGCTGCTGCCAGTGGCGGCCCGGGCCAGCCGCTCAAAGCGCTCCTGCACCGCCTGTACCTCGGCATCTGGAATCGCTTTCCAGTGATCCCGATCGGCCCAGCGGATCAGCAGGGTGCCCTCCTCGGTGGCCGGGTCCCACAGCAGCTGGCGATCCAGAAAACCCTGTTGCTGGGCCAGCCAGGGCTCCCAGCTGCCCTGTTCGGCGCGGATCCAGGCCTGGCGGGCCTCGGCCGGCACCTTCAGGCGCAGGTGCTCCACCACCACCACGTCATAGGCGCCATCGGGCTCGGCAAAGGCCGCCCGCACCGGTGAGACATGGCTGGTCAGCAGCAGCACCAGCGTTACCCCCTGAATCAACAGCAGTTCGATCAGGCTAGGAACCAGGCGCCACCGGAGGGGGGTCATGGCCTCTGCAGCAGGGCCACGGCGTGGCAGGAGATGCCCTCCTCCCGTCCTTCGGCGCCCAGTTGCTCGTTGGTGGTGGCCTTGACGCCCACCTGGTCGGGATGGAGGCCCATCCGGCTGGCGATGGCAGCGCGCATGGCGGCGATGTGGGGTTTGAGCTTGGGGCGCTCGGCCACCACCACCGTGTCCAGGTTGACCACGCTCCAGCCCCTCTCCATCACCAGGGCTACCACCTGTTCGAGCAATTCCAGGCTGTCGGCCCCCTTCCAGCGGGCGTCATCTGGGGGAAAGTAGAGGCCGATGTCTCCCAGGGACAGGGCGCCTAGCAGGGCATCCATCACGGCATGCACCAGCACGTCGGCATCGCTGTGGCCATCCAGCCCCAGGCCGGCGGGGTGCTCCAGCCGTTGGCCACCCAGGATTAGCGGCCGCCCCGGCACCAGGCGGTGGATGTCGTAGCCGTTGCCGATGCGGAGTTGCATCTGCCCCTGATCTCTGGTCTCAGTCTCCCCCAGGCCCCATCACCTGCCGTTGGGTTCCGTTGCGGCCCATCACGGTCACCCAGCTGCCCGGGGGCAGGGTCAGGGCTGAGGCGGCAGTCTGCCCGCTACTGCTGGGCCTGCTGCTGCTCCCGCCAGCG
>Ga0164293_10003993_pt1 | contig 12621 bp, 11 predicted proteins | sample GEODES118metaG_FD_111487 | JGI IMG/M metagenome (GOLD analysis project Ga0164293, IMG submission 111487) | Eutrophic lake water microbial communities from Lake Mendota, Wisconsin, USA - GEODES118 metaG | ecosystem: Environmental > Aquatic > Freshwater > Lake | place: USA: Lake Mendota... | reverse complement strand
TAGTTATAGATTAATAGCTAGTTATAGATTAATAGCTAGTATAATGTAGCATAAAAATGAATTTATATTGATTATGGCTAATTAGCACTTATTAGTTACAATTAATATTAAGAACTATTGTTTTTGATTATTGATTATTTGATTATTTGATTGTTGATTAATTCAAGATGTTTAATAATAATGATGTTAATAATGATGATGTTAGTTCAAATATTAGCTATAAAGATCTAATTAGCTATAAAGATCTAATTAGCTATAAAGATCTAATTAGTAAAAGTAGTTCAGAAGACCTATATCAATCTAACAATAAACAAGATAATAATTACTTAGATATAGTTATTAGTAATAATGATCATAGAGCTGATATTCGCAATCTGTTATTAAAAATTATAAAGAATATACCTATAAAAGAGAATAAGTATTTAACAAGAATTATTACAAGTGGAGATTTGGACTTTTATAAAACCTATATCCGACATTATTTGAACGCTTTAGAAATTCTCAATACTATTAATGAATTATTTAGAAAAGAATGTTCATCAGAAATAATACAATATCTTATCACAATATTATTAGACAAGGATTTAGATCAATTCATGATAAAGCTATATTTATACTTTAGTGATTTGATAGATATTCCTATACTACAAGCATTTATAAGAAGATTTCCTCTTTATACGTTTTCATATAAAAGAATTAATTTTAGATATTATATAATTTATAGTAAATAATTTATAGCAAAAATCTTTAATATATATTTATTCCCCTAAAACAAATCTAATAGAATTTTCTTGAAGAGTCTTTTTATGATATAAAGTCCATTCATAAGTAATTAATCCACAGATACAATTTTCAGTAAGATATATATTTAAAACTCCATCTGATAAGCTAGTTGTAGATTTAGTATCTTGCTCTGTAATTTGGAAAAAATCATTTCTTGTAAATTTATTTTGATTATCTAGTATTTGATTAGGATTATCTAGTGTTTGATTAGGATTATCTAGTATTTGATTAGGATTAAATACTAGTGTGGGTATAGAAAAGTGTGAAGCATATGGAATTAGTGAACCTATTTTTTTATTAGGATTAGCTAGAGTTTCATTAGGATTAGCTAATATTGCAATATCTTCAAAACCACTATTCTGGGACATTCGTAAAGAACAAAGTTGTATTGGATTAATATCCAACATATCTATATCCATTAATTGGTCATTATATAATAGCACAAGATCATTCATATTATCTATATCCATGAATGGGTCATTATATGATATTCTTTCTGGCAATGCCTGAGTCTCATACACTAAACCTAGCTTCTGGAATTCTTCATAGTTTTTAGGTAAACTATATAAAGACTTAAAAATTATCTTGAAGCTATTATTAATTATTGTTGTTGGGTCAGGCGTAGTGCAAGAGAATACTTTTATTAGCTTATCTATAGATAGTTTTGTATATTTCTTTTGACTTACAAAATAGAATTCTTGAATATGTCTATCGTAGATCATAAATTCTTTATCTTTAAATATAAACTCTGTTACATTATTAACTTGCCGACACTTAACATGAATATTTTTATTTTTTTTATATCCATTAGCAATTAAACTCTTTTCAAAGTCCATTATGATATTCAGTATATAATAGTTATTATTAAGTCAGATAGTTATTATTAAGTCAGATAGTTATTATTAAGTCAGATAGTTATTATTAAGTCAGATAGTTATTTCTCTCTTTATAATACAAATTAGCTAATTCATATTATTTTTCAATTAAATATCATAAGCCCTATTATTCATTATATAAATATGTATTATAAGATTTTTACTAAACCTTTTGAGCTAATAATAGATTGTATCACAACAACAATCTATTATTTTGATTATATTTGTAGTAGACTAATACCATTTCGTAATTTTCAAGACATTGACTATTAATATATTAGCTCCTAAAACAATCATTATTAAAGCCATTAAGCTATTATTCGATAATGATGAATAATATAATTAACTCATGTGTTAGCACTAATGACCAGTTGGTTAGCACTAATGACCAGTTGGTTAGCACTAATGACCAGTTGGTTAGCACTAATGACCAGTTGGTTAGCACTAATGACCAATCTGTTGAACTTCATCAACGTAAATTAGAACGTTTAAAATTACAGATTGGATTGCTTCAATATGAAATAGTAAACTCTCTTCATAGAATATATTGGTAGTGATATTTCCACTGTTCATCCATGTATCTTCTTTAGCTTAACATTAGATCAATTAAGTAATTTAGATATTCATAGTTTATGTATTAGATGTAAGCTAAAGTGATTTAAGAATTGAGCTAAAGCAGAAAATTAATACACAATTATGTAATCATATAATAATCCCTGTTCTTCTTATATTAATTCTTAGTGATATTTTCTTATGAGATATTAACATAGTATATATTTATGTGCTAATACCTCATAATCAAAATGCTGATTATAATTATTGAGGAATTCAAAGTATAGTCTGAAATAGAATTACAATCAACCTTCATAGATAATTATCTAAATTGAAATTTGATTCCTATATATAATTCTTAAATTTTAAGTATCTAAATTGAAATATAATCGCCATAGTAAAATATTAAGTTATATCTGTAAGCTTATATTAAAATGGAAGAAGTGATTATCATTGGCTCATTTGCATTACATCTTCATAATAAGGAATTATTTCCTACTTATAATGATATTGACTATGTAACATATAAAAATAATTTTACAATATTAAGAAAAGGTGATATATCATATAAACCTAATCTTGCAATAGCAAACTATTTTCTTAAATCATCTAATGATGATAATATAGATATTAGTACTATATCATATAATTTATATCAAAAACTAAGAGCTAAATCTGTTATGATTGATGGTTATAGAGTAGCTTGTATATCTCATCTCAGAGCTATATACTTATCTTCTGCTTCTATTTCTAAGTTGAATAATACTTTAGATATTGATGTAAGAAGGTTTACTCATGATATAGAAATGTTTCATAAATCTGCTCAATTATCTGTTCGTACTAAGGATCAAGATGTTAGTACTAAGGATCAAGATGTTATCACTAAGGATCAAGATGTTAGCACTAAGGATCCAATCGAAGATTACGCAGAAGATATTTATAAGATGAATTTAGATCGTACAATTGAAATATTTGGTGATGCACCTGATATTGTTGCAAAAGAGAATAAGACATTATTTCATGATATGGTTCCTAGATTTATAGATCATGATCAGCTCCATGCTTTAATAGCTAAAGAAAGAAGAAATGGCAAAGAGCTATTTGATGAGTTCAAAGCTAGTAAAGATGACGCAGCTATTAATGAGAAGATCTTTTATAATGCAACTAAATCTAAAAGACATGATTTGATTATTGAAGAAGTCTTAGTCTTATTGATTGAAAGATTCTTGCTGATTAATAAGTATATTAATAAAGATGATCAAGGTGCCATTAGTATACAAGATTTGAAAGTAGATGATGAATATTTGAAAAAAGTATTTAATGTTTGCTTCGCACATTTTGTAACAAATTTATGTGGATCAGGTACTTATTTCTTAAGAAGATATATATTGCTTAATTACTATGACTTCACCTATGATATTATAGTAGGTAATAATATTAATATTATTAATAGTATTACTAATAACATTAATATTGACCGTATTGCTAAAGATTTTAAATATCCATTCTTAATGTTTAAGCAATGTCATAAGCTAGAGAAGATGACACAAGATTATACTAATATACCTCATGAAATTAGAAATCATCTCTATAAGAATATAACTATTGAGTATAGATATGAGAATAATATATTGCTATATAATTATATCTATGGAATCTTTGTAATCTTAGATACAGAAACTTTAGAGGTTAAACAAATAGGTAATTTATTTGTTGATAACGAATTGAATGGTAAGTTATATACTATAGCTATGAAAGAAGGAAATCAGATATCTTTTAACCCTCCTGGTGTGTGGAAGTATTATATCCATAGATCATCAGTATGTGGATATCAGCAACACATTAGAAAAAATATTACTGTAGATGTCTCTTTTGCTAATAACCTAAATATTGAGATTTTGAAGAGATTTACACTGGAGGTCTTCTTACAAATTGGGCAAGTTGATCGAGATACATTAAGTGATGTAGACATTGAAACAGAAACGGACTATACAGTAAGTGGCTCTGATTCAGATAGTGACGATGGCCGATACTGGAGTTCGGTTCCAGGCTATGAAACAGATAATTTTGATGATTTTGATAAGTATGTAGATCTTAAGGATTATATAGATTCAGATGAATACGATGATTTACGTGAGTCAGATAAAAGACTTAAAGAAGTAATTAAGACAGTTAAAGATTACAGTGAAATAGAAGCAGAATGTGTACTCTATACTGTTTGCTACTCAAATACCACTTCTACATACATTGATTTGATTGAGGAGATTAAGAAGAATAATAGAAGTGAAGCATTAGAACATCAAGCATTAGAACATCAAGCATTAGAACATCAAGCATTAGAGGTTCCATCTAAAGATGTTTATAAATATATAGCTCATTATCTAGCTAAAATGAACATCTTAGATAAGAATTATATATTAGAAGAAGATATTAGTGTTTATAATGATAGTTTGATTAACTTTATTGATCTTACATGGACTACTGTCCAATTAGAAATGATGAATTAGAATTACTAGCACTCCATTATTATAATAATTAGTATATATCTAATAATATAGATTTAGTAATATAGATCTAAGCAATAATCTTATCTAAATCCATAAGGTCACATTTAAGCTGATCTTTATATTCTTCTAAAATAGGGCAATCACCTAATAAGATAATTCTATAAATATTTCTTTGCCAATTAATATTACTTTTAATTATTTTGATCATATCCTCAATAGTAAGACCTACTAATTCATTATTACATAGATCGCATACTAAAGAGTCAAATTCTGCTTGGGTATAATCCATAATATTGATTTTAGATTGATATATAATGTTTAGCTTAATAAACAAACTTTAGCTTAATAAACAAACTTTAGCTTAATTATTTAATATATATCATATCAGTTTTCAAATTTGACTTATATAACTTTTAATTAATTGAGTAAAAAGACCTTTAATTTTGATCAATATTAAAAGACTAAATATTAGATCTTAGACTTCTCTATTAATCATGTTTATGAGCTTATAATTCACATAAGCTCATAAACATATAATATTAGCAATACATAAATTATTAAGCCACTATAATATCTTAGTTAATCTAATCTTTAAAGTGAATTATTTAAAATGTTTATATTTGGTATCGATCCAGGTAAGAAGAATATAGGTTTATGTTTGCTATCAGATAATATTATTCTTTATGCTTCTAAACATCACCATAAAGACCATATTTGTTTAATCATATTAAACTTAATGAAGGAGTTCCGGATTCTTAAAAATAATGTTGTTATAGTCATTGAAAGACAAAAACATATTTCATTCTTAACTAATTTTGTTTCATATATAAGAGGATATTTTGATGCAAAAGGTATTAAGAATTATCAAGTTAATGCTCCTTCTAGAGGTCTTAAGATAGAAAAATATAAAGATCGTAAACAATATTCTATTGATACTTGTTATGAATTATTACATGCTAAAAAGCTTTTACTAAACGAAGATTATATATTTGATGAAATTTTTAATGATGCGCGTATACATGATATTTGTGAGTCAATTATGATGGCTTATACATTCTATCTATCTACTTTATGATCTAAAGTGCTAACGCTATAACTTCTGCATATTAGATTTCTTTGTATATTCCTTCTTAAGTAACTTAACCTCTTTGTCTATTTGTGTTAAGGATGGAATTATTTTATAAGGACCATTATATCCCATTTTAGCATCATAGATTTGTTTTGATCCATTCATTAGTTTAGCTGTTATAAGCTCAATATATCTATGACAACCATAAAAGTTAATTTCTAAATCTTTGTCTAAAGTAAGTTTCATTCTGAATGACATTTTTAATAGATAAAATTGGTCAATAAAATAGGGTTTATAAATTAATTAGGGTTTATAAATTAATAGCTATTATTCAATTTTAAGACACTAAATTGAATAATAACTATTAATTTGTAATCCTGAATAATAACTATTAATTTGTAATCCCGAATTATAACTATTAATTTGTAAGCATGAATCATAAAAATGGTAGAGATATTTCATCTAAAGAATAATATTTATACTACTATTAATCATCAGTTAGTTTTGGAGATACAAAATCAATTTTGGTACAAAACTAAAGATAAACTATCTATTATTAAACACTCATTCATTAATGAAAATCAGATAAGTAATGATAGTGATATTTATAATTGTTTTGATGGAATTTATGACTTTGATGAGAGCATTCAATATATCAAGTCTAATAATAGCTTTTTAAACGCTCTTAATCATTTAATGTTTGAGAAAGGTTTCTTTCCAACATCAAATGAACAACTTATTACTAAGCCAATTTCTATTGATAAAGTACCTAATAACCTAATAGAATTAATACATAATAATATTGATATTGATAATTTAAGTTGGTGTTTAATAGCAGGTGATATCTTCTTTGAATATGATAGTAATAATTTTATAACAAAATCATTTCCTTTGCTATCTCAAAAATTAAATAATAGTCAATCTATAGATGTTTATGTACAAGCTAATGGATCTGATACCAAAACTTATCAAATACTAGATAATATTCAAGTGACTTTTTGTGATAATCCTATCCAATATGTTTGTAATTTCAACAATTGTAATATAGCTCTTATACAAACTATAACAGGTGAATCACAATTATATTATCATGATAATATAAAGGAAAATTTAGTAGTTGAATCAATCGAAAGCAATCTATCATTAGAATTAATAACTAGGAGATTGAGACATTTAACAAAGGGGTTTAAAACATATCAATCAGAAGATTCACTCACAAATTTAATACAATCTATTGAAGGAGAATTATTTGATAGTCTTAATCCAAAAATAGAATATCAAATTATGAGACCTCCATTTCTAAAATCATTTGATAAAACAATTCTAGATCGATTATCAAAAAGCAAATATAATGACTTTATAAATATCTCCATAGATGAACTATCTTTCTTAGATTGTAAAATAGAATTGATACATTCTCTATATGATGCTATGAATTGTTCTAATAATGTAAAGTTTAACAATACCTTGAATTCTAGTAAGCCTATGGATTCTAGTAAGCCTATGGATTCTAGTAAGCCTATGGATTCTAGTAAGCCTATGGATAATATTCAATATAATTGTGTTAAATTTATAAGATTAACAAGAGAAATTAAAAATGTATTTTCACCTCATATAATTAATTTGATTAATGAATTAGAATCTAGTTTTTATAAGAACAGACTTTGTAATTCTAAAGCACAATTAAGTCAAGCACAATTAAGTCAAGCACAATTAAGTCAAAGGATTTTAAACTCAAATAAGACAATAATTTCAAAAGTTAAGAAACAATCAAATCTTATTGATAGAATCTTTTATGACTCAAATCAGTTATATGCTGATCCATTATTAATTTATCAAAGAGATTATCTTAGACCTTCAATTCCTGATGATAAAATAGAATTAATTAAATTAGCATCTTTGATCTATCGAGGATTTGATATTGAAGAAAGATTTAATCCTAAAGATATAGAAGATCAACTTCAAAATTATGAATTACCTCTTATGATGATATAAATTATATAACTTACAATATTCATAATTTTTGATTTTAGAAATCTTAATATTAACATATAATTATTTTTATAAGCTAAACTAATTTTTATTATCAATATGTTCATAATATATTAGCACTTTAATCCTAATTGCTAATGCTTTATCTTTACCGCTAAGATGTAATTAAATGAGTAGTGGTGATGTAATGAGTAGTGGTGATGTAATGAGTAGTGGTGATGTAATGAGTAGTAGTGATGTTGCTTATGTTTTTCCAAATCAAAGACCAGATACAGATTGTAAAGATTCAATACCATGTTATTATGTCGAATATTTAGTTATTGATATTTTCTATCATGGAATTTACCTAAACCCTATTAGATTAAAATCTTCAATAGAACCAAAGAAGTTTTATCAATCAGGTTGTTGTCTTGAGGAATTAACATTTGAAACATTTCCTCCTCAGAAAGAGATAAAGGCAGGCAATAATAGCATAAATGATTTTCAATATCTTAAAAGTAATACATCAACAAATCATATTGTATATAATCCTATTGCTCAAAATGCTTTCCAATCATGGGGTGGAAAAGATAATAAATTTAAAATAGGAGATATTGTTTGTATAGATTATTATGACGTAAAAGATCTTCAAGAGAAGAAGAAAAGTAAAGATGAAAAGATTTATACTAAGATATTTAACCTATATTTAATGCAAGATTCAAATAATGAAAAAGTAGAAATGTATCTTTCAAAAACATTAGTTAAAGAAGTTAGTGATAATATAGCTTTTATGAAACATAATAATGACTTATCTGTGCTATTAGGTTTTGATATAAAAAATAATTTATTTAGAGTTCTTGGAGGTCACAGAGAATCTTCTGATAAGAATTCTGAGACATCTGCTCAAAGAGAAACTTTTGAAGAAAGTGGTTTAGACCTAAATCTATATAAAAAAGATCTTTTATATAGCTATACAGTCAAGAGAAAACTTCCTTCTGAAATTCAAGAGTCAAGAAGAGGATTAATTGTTAAGAAATTAAGTGAAGTAACAAGAACCAATACAGTTACAATTACATCAAAGACAAATGAGAAGCTATATATAGATTTTGGTCATGGAGTTAATTATATGCTAAGTAAAAGTCCTTCAGTTCAAATTGATAACTCTACTGTTAAAAGTGATAACTCTACTGTTAAAAGTGATAACTCTACTGTTAAAAGTGATAACTCTACTGTTAAAAGTGATAACTCTAAGATAGAGAGTTATGAAGTTTTAATCAATAATTATAAGCTGGAATTACTAATACCTAATACTATTAAAATATCTGATAATTCAACCTTAGATAATGATAAAGTATATATTGTTATCGGGAAAGCAGGAAGAGCATCAATAAAATCAACTATTGTATATGAATTATATGCTTATAATGAAGCTCTTAAAAATGGCACTTATATATCAATTGATACTAAAGAAATGCTTATTAGTAAATTCTTTAATTTATCTAACAACTTCTTAGATAAGCTATTAAAATATAGATTATTTCACTGGGATGCACATTATGGTTTAATTATGGATGGATATCAATTCTTTCATAAATTTCTACCTATGAAAGTATTACCTGAAAATATTAGTGTAACACTCCAAAATACTTCAATTGTAAATCTATTTCAAGAATATCAAAAGAAATATAATTATTTGATAAAAAATAAAAAACAAGAACCAGATTATAAAGTTAGTGATGAGGATAAGACATTATTAAAAAATAACTTAGATAAAATTACAAAATATTTTAAAGCAAAATATAAAGCGATTAAAACATTATAAAGTCTAGTAAATTAAAGTAAGATATTTATGAATGTTTAAAGTATATGTATCTAGCTCTAAATGTTATAAGTACTAATCCTTTGATCTTATAATACTAATTTTTAAATATTATAGTGTTAATATTTTTGTTACGATTAATAAAGCTTATAATATTATTAAACTGTACAGTAACAAATCTTTAAGTGATTAGAAATTATTGTTATTAAAAATAATAATTTCTAATCATTATAAGATATGATTATGTATAAGATATAATTTTTATTAAAGTTAAGATATTAATTAATAATAATATTTGAACTATAAGTAAGATCTATAATCTAAGTATTATTTAACTAATAATAATCAGTGATATAATATTACTAACTTTTAAGATTACTAAGTTTTTAATATGGATTTTTAACTCTATAATGTTAATACTTTGAACTAGATCTAATGCTCAGTAATTAGTAGTGATATATTATAGTCTGATAATTATTTTTAATTTGTACTGTCATATTAATTAAATTAAATTTTTAATAGTGTTACTTGAAGAACTATTAGCGGCTTCAATTTCTTCTAACTGTTTCTTCAATTGCTCTACTTGAGCTCTTAGTTCGGTGTTTTCTTTTTCTAAACTCTTTGCCTTGTCAGCCACGTAAGCTGGACTGGTGGCAAGCTTGATTTGCTCAATTTGACTTCTAAGGCTCTCAATCAATTCATTTGCTTGATTTGATTTGAGCTTGAGTTCTTCAATGCTGGTCATTTTAATGTTATTCTTGAATGGTTTTTGATAAATAGAAAGATTCCTCGAGTTGGTTGTAGATAATTTAGGATTATCAATAAAATTCTTTATAACTAGTTTATAAAAGTTTCAATTTATAGCTTTTATTTAAGGTTATAGACTTTATGGAAGTATATTTTTAACTTGTACCTTTTAAGCTACTACCTAAACTATAATAGGAATAAGGTAGAATAGGAATAAGTTAGAATCTAGTTTTACCTTAATTAAGGAATAATGCTAGTTAAATGTTTATAAGTTAATACATACATAAAAATAAAATCTCTAGATTGATAATTACTACTTTTGTGATATTAAAATACTAAAATTAAATTTTTAATAATTCTAGTAGTTCAACCTGAATGATTAGTGATTGAACCTGAATGATTAGTGCTTGAACCTGAATGATTAGTGCTTGAACCTGAATGATTAGTGCTTGAACCTGAATGATATTAAAAAGTATTATATTACATATTACTTAAGACTAAAGTAGTATTAATACAATATTTTGTATTTAAAAACACAATCAGCAAGTCAATTTGAAGCTCAATATTAAAAATCGTTTCAGTTGTGGCCATCAACTTACTTTGAGGAATAATATTCTCACATCAGGGATTGATTTGATTGCGGGACAATTAAAAAAATCATAGGTCATTGTTTTGAACTATCCACCTTACTAGTAAAGGTGTTTAACAATTTGAATCGGTACTTGTAATCTTCAGTGACATTACTTGTATATATTTCGACTTTAGACTCAGAGTTCATTATAGACTTAAAGAGGATGTGTTGAGGTGCTGCGCATCACCTATGAACATCTTTTAAGTCAAATGAAATAAGTTTACTCATCTACTTATACGTTCTATGTATGAAGATTATTTTCTTCCATCAATGTTTAATAGTAACAATTCGTAAGAGAAAAAGAATTGTCCTTTTTATTATTAGAAAAGTTTTTAAATATTACAATTAAAAATAATACATCTAAGTCTTAAACCTTATCTTCTAAATATTAAATCATTAACACTAAGACCTTAGACCTATTAGACCTATTAGACCTATTAGACCTATTAGCTATTAGACCTATTAGCTATTAGACCTATTAGCTATTAGACCTATTAGCTATTAGACCTATTAGCTATTAGACCTCTAATTACTAACGCTAATAACCTAGTGCTAGTACTAATTAGTTAAATATCAATAAAATAATGCTCATAAAAGTTTGATTGAATATCATGTATTTTATCAAATAATTCATTTCCACAAAAGTGAAATTTTACTAATAATATAATTTTACGAGCCTCACATTTTAATATAGATTTTTTAAACAAACTGATTAATATCTTGAATTATGAGTGGTTATTACCAATATAATTTAACAAAGAGATATAATAATAGCTCTATGAGATCGAGGGATATGAGATCTACTATCTCTAGATCTACAAACTATTATAAGAAATATGATGGTTTATCTAACAAAAGATATCAACCATATTGTCCTAAGCAATATAAACAGTCTTATAACAATAATTATAATTACTTAGATAACCAAAGTAATTATAATTGTTTTCAAAGACTCGATAACAAGGTCTTAAATTATGATCTATTACGAACAATTTTAGCTCCTAGAGGCTCATTCGTGACAGAAGTAGTTCCATATGAGGATTTAGAAGCTAATAAAGATTATATACTAAAGCACATAAGTCCAATAAAATTTCTTGAGACTTTGAGGGATTTAAAATATCAGAAGCAATGTAGTGTTGAATTAATAGAAACACTAATTTCTCATATTGATATTAAACATCACAATCTTAAGACTTTTCTAGAAATCTTTAATGGCCATTTTACACATTTGTATGATGTTCAACTAATAGAAAAATTTAGAAATAGCTTACCTTTAGTAGACTTTTACTACACACGTAATAATTTTACATTTAAATTATATTATCATTCAATTGGGACTGTTAATATACCAAACGCTATTAGCAAATAAATATGAATTTTTAGCAAATAAATATGAATTTTTAGCAAACTTAGATATTAACATTAATTATATTTTTAAACTGAATAATAGTTAACCAAAGCTACAATATTAGTACTTATTAGTTGCTTAGAAGAATTATTTTATAAAGATTATTAGTATAACATATTGAAATAACATTTAATTATTCTATTAAGTAATATCCTATTAAGTAATATTTTATTAAGGAATGGAGAGTCAAATTATATCATCATATTTCGAATATTTTAATCAAAACAAAATTAGACTTGAATCATTAAGTAATTATGTT
>Ga0164293_10003992_pt1 | contig 12621 bp, 12 predicted proteins | sample GEODES118metaG_FD_111487 | JGI IMG/M metagenome (GOLD analysis project Ga0164293, IMG submission 111487) | Eutrophic lake water microbial communities from Lake Mendota, Wisconsin, USA - GEODES118 metaG | ecosystem: Environmental > Aquatic > Freshwater > Lake | place: USA: Lake Mendota... | reverse complement strand
TCATTCATGATTCAAAAATCCTTGTTCAACATTCCTTGTTCAAGATTCATCATTCAACATTTATCAACCGCCCCATCCCTCCCTATCCAAACTTCTGTATTGAATGGCTTCTGCGATATGCTCGGGTTTGATATCGTCACTACCGGAAAGATCGGCTATCGTTCTGCTTACTTTGATGATACGGTCGTAGGCACGGGCGGATAGGTTCAGCCGTTCCATGGCGACTTTCAATAAATGCTGACTGCTTTGGTCTAAAATACAGATTTCTTTTAATAACTTACTACTCATCTGTGCATTGGCATGAATATCAGGATAGTAACGGTAACGTATAGCCTGAACTTCCCTGGCTTCCATCACCCGCTTTCTGATGTGTTCACTTTTTTCTGAAACCACCGTTCCGGCAAGTTCATTGAAAGCAACGGGAGTCACTTCCACATGCAGATCAATACGGTCGAGTAAGGGGCCAGAAACCTTGTTCAGGTATTTTTGTACAGCTCCGGGCGGACAAACACATTCTCTTTCAGGATGGTTGAAATACCCACAGGGACAAGGATTCATGCTCGCAATGAGCATAAAGCTCGCCGGAAAATCTAATGCCACTTTTGCACGGGAGATGGTTACTTTTCGTTCTTCCATGGGTTGACGCATCACTTCGAGCACCTGTCGTTTAAATTCCGGAAGCTCATCTAAAAACAACACACCATTATGTGCTAAAGAAATTTCTCCGGGTTGGGGAATGCCCCCGCCTCCAACGAGTGCTGCGTCAGAAATGGAGTGGTGCGGACTGCGGAAAGGCCTTTTACTCACGAGTGTGGAATGTTCAGGTAACTTACCCGCAACACTATGAATCTTGGTAGTTTCTAGAGCTTCCTGCAAAGTGAGCGGCGGTAATATGGTAGGCAGTCGTTTTGCCAGCATCGTTTTCCCGGCTCCGGGCGGGCCAATCAGTATGGCATTATGGCCTCCTGCAGCGGCAATTTCAAGGGCACGCTTGATATTATGCTGTCCCTTCACCTCTGCAAAATCAATATCATCACTGGTTTGCGCCTCTTCGAATGCGGCTAAAATATCTACAGTGGTAACGGCTAAGCTGTTTTCATTTTTAAAAAAATCAATCACTTCTTTCATTTGGGTTACACCATATACATTTAAGTCTTTTACCATTGCAGCTTCACGTGCATTGGCAGCAGGTACAATCAAGCCGTCAAATTTTTCGCGCTTTGCCTGAATAGCTATTGGTAGTGCACCTTTAATGGGTTTTACCGATCCGTCTAAACTTAATTCGCCCATAATTACAAACCGCTCTAATCTTTCAGGGTTTTGTAATTGATCGGTTGCTGCTAATGTTCCTATGGCAATGGGAAGGTCGAATGCAGTGCCTGTCTTTTTGATATCTGCCGGTGCTAAGTTCACTACCAACTTGGTGCGGGGCATATGGTACTCATTGCTCTTTATGGCACTCTCCACCCGTTGTAAACTTTCTTTTATGGCATTGTCGGGCAGGCCAACAATAAAATAATGTTTGCCCTGATTGTTTACATCCACTTCTACTGAAATCGTAATAGCTTCTACGCCGTAAACAGCACTGCCAAATGTTTTGATGAGCATCCGTAAAATTCATCAAACCATCACATGAATAAATGGGTTGAATTACTATAACTTTCCGTTTTTTTCTTTTCTGAAATAGAGGTATACCACCTGAGATTTTGAAAAAAGTATAATATAGGTCATAAGCTATTAAGTAAATGCACAACGCCTTCTTTTTTGAGGATGAGATATCCAAAACGATCATCGCTGATACCTGCTTTCAACTGATAAGGAAAAACCAACTGATCACCATCTACAGCAGTTTCAAAATAGCTGAATTGTATATTGGGATGAACTTTCAGGTCTTCGCCGATTTCATAAAGGTGAGTAGACAGAATGAATAAAGAATTCCTGATCTTCATCAGTCCTTCAATTACAAGACTGGTACATTTCATCGCGTCCTGTACATTGGTGCCTTTAAAGAGTTCATCGATAAGGATGAGCCATTTTCTGCCATCATTGATTTTGCTGATCGTAGCTTTGATGCGCTGCACTTCATTGAAAAAATAACTTTCGCCTTTGGCGAGATTATCCTGAACATTGATATTGCTAAGGATACCGTCAAATAGGCTCAATTCCATTTTCATCGCAGGTACACCCATTCCTGCATGCGCCAGAAAAACGGCAATGCCAACTGATTTGATGAACGTACTTTTTCCTGCCATATTCGCACCGGTAAGAAAGAGAAAATTCTTTTGATGGTTGAGTTGAATATCGTACGAAACAGGATTTGCCAACAAGGGGTGATATAAACCTTCCATGATAAAGTGCGGAGCCAAACTCTCTTTAAAATCCGGAAAGATGAGCTGATGTTTTTGAATAGCTGTCGCCATGCCATACCAGGCATCGAGTTGGGCATGCAATTGCAATAGACCTGCCATCTGGTGTTTGAAGCGGTGCCTGATGAACATGCCCAATTGAAGCATCTCATGTGCAAGCAATTCAGTGGATTTTGTTTTTTTAAGAATCACCCCAAAGGCATCCTGTTGTAAATAGGCATCAGTCTGTTTCAGCCATTTCACCAATGGTGCGGAAGGCTTTTCACTGCTTAAATTTTCTACAAACCATTGCATTCCTTTTATGAAATCAAAGCAATGAACCATGGTATATTTAATCAGGGAATAATCCGGACCATGCAAAAGCTTATAAGTATATGCATTCCACGAACTCACGGTGGCGGGTAAGGGATCTATAGCTGATTCGTAAAAACGTTCAACCACTTTTATAGTTCCATTACTGATTTGGGCAGGCCAGTTATTGGTAAGTGGAATCAGTTGTTTTAATGTATCCTGAACACCCAAAATAGCATCAAGTTCACAAAGTGGTGTTTGCAGGTTTCTGCGCAACTGGTCACGGCCATTTATAGTTAAACAACCTGAGAAGAGTTCAAAAACAGCATTAGCTTCATCTGCATTGAAAATAGACAGGTCTTGTAAAGTGGTTTGATCAATTTCCATGCATCGCTATTTTCTGTTGAAGGAAAGGCGTTTGCCCCTGAAAGATTCATTCACCTCATTGTTTTCAAACACGATATTGCCGTTCACCATAGTATGGGTGATACTGGCTGCACTCTGAAATCCTTCCAAGGGACTCCAGCCACAATGGTAAAGGATATTGTTTTTATCAATCTGACAGGGTTTGTTGAGGTCTACAACTACGAGGTCGGCAAAATATCCTTCACGGATATAACCCCTTTCTGCTATCTGGTAGCATTCAGCTACCGCATGGCTCATTTTCTCTGCAATTTTTTCCAGAGAAATTATGCCTTGTTTGTAATAGTGTAACATCAGCAACAGTGGATGTTGTACCAAGGGTAAACCTGCATGTGCTGAAGTATAAGGTGCTTCTTTTTCTGATAAAAGATGTGGTGCATGATCTGTTGCAATCACATCAAGACGGTTATCCAGTAAGGCTTTCCACAAAGCCGTTTTATTGTGAGCCGCTTTGATGGCAGGATTGCATTTGATCTTATAACCAAGCTTTTCGTAATCATCGGAAGTGAAATGCAGATGGTGCACACAAACTTCTGCGGTTATGCGTTTATCTTTCAATGGCATCATGTTGCCAAACAATTGCAATTCTTTTTCAGTGCTGATGTGGAGGATATGCAACCGGGTATTGAATTTTTGTGCCATCTTAACCGCACGTAATGAGGAAGCATAACAAACCTCTTCATCACGGATTAGCGGATGATCAGCTGGAGTAAGCATGCTTTTTGTTACCTGAAAATGTTCCAGATTTTTTCTGGCTATGTTATCATCTTCACAATGAGTGGCAATCAGGATTTCACTTTCACTGAATATTTTTTCGATAGTATTGATATTATCTACCAACATATTGCCTGTACTGCTGCCCATGAAAATCTTTATGCCGCAGATATCATTGATATGATCGTTTACCCGAAGGGCATCTGATGCGTTATCGTTGCTTACACCCATATAGAAACTATAATTGGCAAATGCATTTTTTGAAGCAATGGCATATTTATCTTCCAACAACTGCAAGTTCAGTGCCGGTGGTTTGGTATTGGGCATTTCCATAAAACTGGTTACACCGCCGGCAACGGCAGCCCGGCTTTCAGAAAAAATATTTCCTTTATGTGAAAGCCCAGGCTCCCTGAAATGCACCTGATCGTCGATTATACCGGGTAAAAGGAATTTTTCCTCTCCGTCGATTTCTTTTACATTACCATTGGCTTCTAATTGCTGGCCAATGCGTTCTATTCTTTCTCCAACTACTAACACATCTGTTTTTACAATTTCTCCTTCATTCACCACTGATATGTTTTTAAAAAGATATTTTTGCATAACTTGAATTTGATTGATTAATATACATCCTGATGCAAATTATTAAAAGCTTACTCAAAATCATCTTTTTTGTTTTACCTTTTTCTGTTCTATCACAATCTACATATCTCAATGAAGGGGCTAAGGAGTACCATTTCATCGATCGTTTGGAAATCAAACAACAACGCAATACCAGTCTTAATTTTTCAACTACCCGTAATTTCAACAGGAGGTATGTGTTACAACAGGCTCAACTGATTGATAGTGCCCGTATGAATTTTTCAGATACTGCTCTTGCCAACCGTTTTGCAGCATGGAACAAGGTTTCTTTATCTGCAGTTGATGAATACAATCTGCAAAGTTTGTATATGAACAACAGCGAATGGTACAACGGTTCCAAAGAGAGTTTCAAAAGCAAGTTGCCTGTGCTCAAAACTTTTTATAAAACGAAATCGAATTTTTTCGAGGTCAACAATAAAGATTTTTTTCTTGCCGTGAACCCGGTTTTACATTTCAATATCGGTAACGAATCCGGTTATGGAGAGCGTTTGTTCATCAACAGCAGGGGCATCACTATCCGCGGTATGATTGCCAACAGGGTTGGATTTTCCACTTCACTAACCGACAATCAGGAGCGTGGTCCTCTCTTTTTTCAACAATGGGTGAACCAAAACCGTGCTGTTCCCGGTGTTGGGTTTTATAAAGTATTTAAAAAAGATTTAAGCGCTCAGGATTATTTTGATGCCAGAGGATATTTCACTTTCAATGCTGCAAAATTTATCGATTTTCAGTTTGGGTACGATAAGAATTTCATCGGTAACGGCTATCGCAGCCTTTTTCTCAGCGACTGGGGTAACAGCAACTTGTTTTTGAAAATTAACACACGCATCTGGAAACTCAACTACCAGAATCTTTTCATGGAATTGATGCCCCAGTTTACCAAGAATGGCGATTCTTTGCTCAAGCGAAAATATGCAGCCATGCACCACCTCAGTATGAATGTTACCAAATGGCTGAATATTGGTTTGTTTGAAGGGGTGATGTTTGGGCGAACAGATCATTTCGATTTTCAATACCTGAACCCAATTATCTTTTACCGGCATATAGAAGGATCCGTAGGAAGCCCGGATAACGCAGTTGCCGGTTTGGATGTAAAGGCAAATGTGGCTAAGAAATTTCAGTTTTATGGCCAATTGATGCTGGATGAATTCATTCTTTCGAAAGTGAAAAATGATCCTACCAACTGGACCAACAAGTTCGGGTTTCAGCTGGGAGGTAAATACATCGATGCATTCGGCGTAAAAAACCTGGATCTTCAGGTAGAGATGAACAGGGTAAGGCCATTCACTTATTCTCATTACGACACCATCAATAATTTTACGCACTATAACCAGCCGATGGTGCATCCTTTAGGGGCTAATTTCCAGGAATGGATCGGTATCGTGCGATATCAACCTTTTCCTAAATGGTATTTATACGCCAGGGCAATCTATTATTACAAAGGTTTGGATTCTGCCAATGCCAATTTTGGCGGTGATATATTCCGGAGTTATAATTCAAGATTAACCGAAAGCGGGTACAAAGTGGGAAGCGGAAATAAACTAACGGTAATCAATACCCTTATCAATATTTCTTATGAGTTCAGGCAGAATCTGTTTTTTGAAGCAGGCATGATGTTGAGAAGGGCGAAAGAAGAAGGAACCGGATGGGAAGAAAATCACAGCATGTTCAATCTGGGAATCCGTTTGAACATGTTTAAGCGGGATTACAATTTCTAACTATTCCACGATCAACGAAAGGGTGATGGTTCTGGAGTTTATTTTCTCAATAACATTAGAATATTTGAGGTCCTGGTCGCGGATATGCAAATTTCTCACTCCCCATCCGAATTTAACTTCCGGCGATAATACGAATACTGGAAAGTAAATATGAAAACCGATACCCGCTTCCAAACCATAATCGAGTTTGCTGAGTTTCAATAATTTTTCTGAATTTTTTTCGCCTGAACTTGCAGCGAAATCATATTCTACTTTTGCACCACCCAGCATATATACTTTAAAGTTATAGATCCTGTCGCTGCTGAATTTCAGTTGAAAAGGTAACGACAAAGTGATACCCTGTACTTTTTTTATGGTAACGGAATCTTCTTTCAGGAATGGATCCGGATATTTTAGATTGTATTGAAAAGCTTTTTCTGTGAATACAAGATTCAGGGGATAGGTGCGTAAATCAAGATGTTCACCAAGCCGCATATTCACCAGCCAGGCGAGATTGATTCCGGTACTTTGAATGCTTTCTACAACCAGCACACTATCTTGTTGCAGGAAATAAGGATGATGCAGAAAATTGTAATAAGCCCTGTTGGCACCAAGATTGATGCCGAAATGGAATCGTTTATCATCATGATCTGGCAAATTGAGTTCCCGCTCTTGCGCCGATGCAAAAGTTGAAATGGCCATAGCCAGGAAAAGTATACCTGTTATTTTGTTCCGCAATAGATGCTGCATATGCCTAAACTCAGGGTTTTGCTGTAAGTTTGATGAAAGCCGAGTTGATCAAGAATGGAACTAAAATGCTTCCCTTCCGGAAACTGGCGGATCGATTCGTCGAGATATTTATAGGCATCGCGGTTTTGCGAAAAAAGTTTACCCACTCCGGGGGTCACAATTTTCATGTAAAAGGAATAGATAGATTTCACTACCGGAGTTGCAGGTTTGCTAAATTCGAGTACAACCAGTTTGCCGCCCGGTTTTAGCACCCTCAGGATTTCTGAAAGCCCTTTTTCAAGATGCATGAAATTCCTAACGCCGAAAGCAACGGTTACAGCGTCAAACGTTTCATCTTTAAAATTTATTGCTTCACTATCGCCCTTTAACAAGCTGATGGTATCCTCAAGTTTTTCGTCTTTAATTTTTTGCCGCCCCACCTCCAGCATACCTTCGCTGATATCAATGCCGGTAATCTTATCTGGCTGAAGCTGCTTTGCAGCCATAATCGCCACATCTGCAGTTCCTGTGGCTACATCAAGCAGATGTTTGGGTGCAATTTCACTTAGTTCTTCGAGGGCTTTTTTACGCCAGGAAATATCGATACCGGCACTTAAAAAGCGATTGAGGAAATCATATCTGCCCGAAATATCATTGAACATGTCGGCAACCTGTTCTTTTTTGTCCAGGGTCGACGACTGATTGGGTACTACCTTATCGTGTGTGAAGGTTGTCATTGGGAAAACAAAGATAAGCGGTTTAAGCCTTAGACAAAGGGAGGATTAACAATGCTTTTAGAATGAGTACTTTTGTTAAACAAAATAGCCTATGCACATTAAGAAAGCAGTTTACCTGATCAGTAGCCCTGATTATGAAAAATGCCCCGTACCCGACAAGCCGGAATATGCATTCATTGGCCGGAGCAATGTAGGGAAATCTTCGCTCATCAATATGCTTTGTAATAATGATAAGCTGGCTAAAACTTCGGCTTCACCGGGGAAAACACAACTGATCAATCATTTTGAAATCAGTTATGTACCCTCCGGGAGTGCCTTGGTTTCGAAAGAATTCAAATGGTATCTGGTTGATTTGCCTGGTTATGGATTTGCCCATGTAAGCCTTCGAAGCCGCCGCCGATGGGAACAGATGATTGAAAACTACCTCCGAAAGAGAGAAAACCTGAGTATGGTTTTTGTGTTGATCGATTCCAGGCATTCGCCTCAGAAAATCGATCTGGCCTTCCTGGAACAACTCAAGCAATGGCAAATTCCTTTCAGCCTTGTATTTACAAAAAGTGATAAAGAGAACCAGCGAACGGTAAGTAAGAACGTGAAGCTATTTTTGGAAACTATGAAAGAAACCTGGCAATTCCTTCCTCAGCATTTTATAACAAGTGCAGTGAAAAGGGCTGGGAAAAAACAAGTGCTCTCGCTTATTGAAGAAACCAATGCTGAATTAGGAGAGAAGGGCAAGCTTGGCCAATAAAAAAATTGGACTAGCTTCCAAAGCAGTAGATTACAAAATTAGTTTACCACTTTATTGGCACAGGAACTGCTTGCAAATGCTTCAGGTTTCGCTTTAAAGGCAAATCCCATACCCAGGATGTAACCCATCGCTTCGCGTAAGGCTTCATTGCTTTTGAACTGCGGATTAGTGTTGATGTCGGCATGTACTTCCATATCAACATCAAAACGGGTGAAGAGGTCGCACAATGCATAAGCGATTTCAATACTCTTGGCAACTTCAACCAGCATTCTTTCTTTGATGCTATATTTCAGCATCGTTTTTTCATTATGGATGAACATGAAACCTCCGTGTCCTTCTCTGAGGAATACGATTACGGTGGCGAATTCAGTTTCTTTTCCTTTAACCTGGCTGTCGGTACCGATGCAAACTTTCAGTTTGTACCCATTTTGTACTTCTCTTTGGATGGCTTCTGATACGGCATCTTTTATGGGAAGATCGATGCGGTCGCCATTAAATTTTCTCCATAACATATTGATGAGGTTTTCTAAAGTTACTGAAAAATGAAGAGCCGGGTACGATTTAACCTAATGTTCATAAATGGATGTGAAGATGTGGATAATTGAAGGATTGATCCATCTTATCGAATAAAAAAAGGGGCCAGCCCCTAACGCTGACCCCCTAACTTACACATGAATCTACCTTACTGTTTTATAACACGTTCAGATTGTTGGAAGTTAGGTCCAAAGAATTGCAGCAGGTATATGCCTGAAGGGAATTTAGAAAGATCAATTTGTTGATTGCCGGCAATAGCTTTACCAGTTAATAGCACTCTGCCGTTCATATCGGCTATGCGGTACTGGTAGTTTGATGTGGCTTGTATTTTCAACATGTTTGTTACAAAACTGTTGTATAGGAATGATGGAGTTTCCGAACCGGTTCCTTTCAATGAAATGATATTAGAATACATGGTTTGTCCGGTTACAGAAGTTACCCTCAACCTGTAATATTTTTCACTTTTATCTGCAGGTTTGCTATTAGTAGTTCTTGATGAAGTTGATGGACGGATAAGATCTGTGAAGAACCTGCCATCGGATGATACTTCTAAAGTCTGCTCACTGATAGCTTCATCAGAAACGATGTTCCAATCCAATTGATGTTCTTTATTTTCTATACGGCCTCTTAAGGTTACCGAACGGATCGGAAGCGCACTCCTGAAGCCGGTGATGTAATAGGAACCCAAACTCCCGTAATTTCCGGTGTTGAGGTTTCCACTGCCGTCTACTATAAAATAATAAGTTCCTGCATTAAATGTGGTATCAATGGTTACACTCATTGTTGTAGCAGGATCATAGGTGCCGATATGATTGCGGTTGCCATCATAAAGCAATACTTTAATATCAAGATTAGCTCCGCTGTTATTATTTCCGAGATTGAACGGCGTTACTTCGAAATGAAATGATGAAGTTTGGTTAATTTCAAATTTGAAAGCATCTTTATCTGTACTGTTCGAAATGATTCCATTTATGCTGAATGAGATATTTCCGGGGGCAAAGGTATTATTGTTGAGTGTTTCGCTGTAATCATCATTGCGGAAACCAAATCCGTTTCCAGTAGTGATGATAGAGAGATTGTCTTGTGTATTGGTACAACCATAAGGTGTTGGCCCGTCATTCCAGCCGGTCATGTTTTTACCATAACTGTTACCCATAACCGGAGCCCAACTGGTTTCGCCGCTACCGGCACCTGTATTGTAAGTTTCGGTGAGGTTACAATTGTTATCATAAGAAGACTGATGCGCGAGCCCAAGGGTATGGCCACTTTCGTGTGAAACGCATTCTGCAATGAATTTGGCATTATTGGGTCCAAGTCGATCTGAAAAAACAAAAGCAGGTGTATCATCTCCCCAGATAAAAGAACCGATGTAAGCAATTCCGCCAACTCCTGTTCGCCAACTGCTGCTGGGTGTGATGATCACCCGTATCCTTTGTGTTAAGGGTGTGGCTAAGAATTTTACCGAGTCGGTGCTGATGTTAACAAAGAATGGACGGTAGTCTTCAGAAACCCTGTTGAATATTTCAGTTATCTGAGCATCATTCAGTGGAGCTGCAGCGCAAATGATGGCTTGTCCGTTGTTCCAGAAAGCCGTATTTACTGTATGTCCGTCGAAATCAAGGTAGATAGTAGCCGTTGCAGATGGAAAGCTGTTCAGCCTTGGTACACTGTATGCCACAGTACCGCTGAGGAACAGTAGAATGATAAAAAATATGCTGGTAAAGTTTTTCATTTTGGATAATATTGTTGCCGTCACCGGCCGGATGATTGGGTATGCAGGATCAATTAAAACTACAATCCTGCAACATATTTTTAAGCTCGAACTTTTCAAGATGGTATTGTTGTTTTTCATCTTTCTTCAAACTATAGCCATCAGTTGCATGCATCGGAATGATTTTTCCGGTATAACTCACTTGCTGATCGGGGCCAATAATTTTAGAAAATTGCAATAAGGCATTTTGGAATTTATCAGTCTTTACTATCACAGTTTGCAGGTTCGGATATGGCTTACGGTTACTCATCACCATACCTCTGAAGGTAAACTGATCAGAGAATGTCAGTTGTATGGCACTATTGGCATCTGCATCAAAAATTTGTTGGAAAATTGCTGGCGAAAAGGCAATGTTTGCCGGCAGTGCTTTAAAAGCGGCTTGTTTTACCTGAGCACTTACCGATCCCGCGTAAAAGGAGATCAGGCTATACAGGAGTATTCGTCCGATAGTTTTCATGGGCTTTTGTTTGCTTTTTATGGGTATATGGATCTATGAACTTCTCTTAAACGAGGAAGTAGTACCGCTTATTATAAAGTAAGCAGGTTTTTTTTCTGGAAAGTCAATACTGATTTGTACTCAGTAACACTAACGTGCAGGCTTCTATGGTTTTAATGCCTTTTTTTTCAGCAAGCAAACTGAGTTCTTCATTTTCAGTTCCGGGGTTGAAGATGATTCTTTTAGGATGAACCGAGAGGATATATTCGTAGTATTTAACCTGGTTTTTGGGATTTAGGTAAAGGGTAACTGTATTGATATCGGATGCAGACAAAAGTTCATGGTGAATGGTAATACCATGTGCCATTCCTGGTTTGAGTCCGATGGCTATTACCGGATGGCCATGCGATTTTAGTTGTCGGATAGCGAGGTTACTGTAACGTTCCGGATTTTCAGAGGCACCTAATACGAGTGTTTTCTTTGGTTCCATGTCGTTAAGGTAGGAATCTTTTTTGTATTGATGGGTCGGGTACCATGCATTCAGCACGTTTACCAAACCAGCGGTACCGGTTTCTGGCAATCAAGGTATAAATTCCGTTTCGGATGAATGGGGGTACAATAATGAAAATCTTCAGTAATCGGATGATTCCTTTCAGTTCACCGGCTACCTGAAGTGCAGCGGTAGATTTCGTATATGCCTTACCGCTTTTAATCAGGACGAAAGAATTGAGTTGCAGATTATCCAGCTTATAGCGTTTCAATAATATTTGCCCGGTAGAACCCTGCAAGCTGGCAAAACTGAATTTCGCTTCCGGATCTTGCCTGATCACGGTTTGAACGGCACGGTTGCAAAGGTTACAAATGCCATCAAACAAGATTATCCTTTCTGTAGATGTTGTATTCATGAGATGCCTGATTGCCGCTAAATCCAACAGTTTATAGATAACGGAAAACCTCAGCAAAGATAGTATTAGCCTTTATGAAACCACCAATGATTAGTATTCAGGAGGGGCATCAAACCAGCATATTCACAGGTTGCTCTATGAACTTTTTTACTGTTTGAAGGAATGCCGCACCAACCGCACCATCTACACTTCGGTGATCGCAACTTAAGGTTACTTTCATCACATGGGTAACTGCAAAACCATCTCCTTTTTTTACAACGGTTTCTTTGATGGTCCCTACAGCAAGGATACAGCTATCGGGAGGGTTGATGATAGCAGTGAAAGATTCAATGTCCATCATACCCAGATTGGAAATGGTAAAAGTATTGCCGCTGAATTCTGCGGGTTGTAATTTTTTGTCGCGGGCTTTCTGATACAGTTCTTTGGCATCGGCAGCAATCTGTGATAATGATTTCTGATCGGCATGGCTGATTACCGGAACTATCAAACCTTCAGGCATGGCCACAGCCGAGCCGATATGGATATGGTGGTTGCGACGGATGAATTCGTTGCCTGATTGATCGGTAAGCCAACTGCTGTTTACATCGGGATGAAGTCGCAGAGCAGCCGCACAAGCCTTGATCAGCATATC
>Ga0164293_10003990_pt1 | contig 12621 bp, 9 predicted proteins | sample GEODES118metaG_FD_111487 | JGI IMG/M metagenome (GOLD analysis project Ga0164293, IMG submission 111487) | Eutrophic lake water microbial communities from Lake Mendota, Wisconsin, USA - GEODES118 metaG | ecosystem: Environmental > Aquatic > Freshwater > Lake | place: USA: Lake Mendota, Wisconsin... | reverse complement strand
AATCGCTAAGACAAAAACTCTCCAAGCTGATTTTGCTTTAGCTAACAAAAAATTAATTAACAAAAAATTAACAGGGTCTAAAATTGTTAAAGAAATTAAGTATTCAAATTTAGATATTACTGAATTACATCTTGCTAATGGGGTGAAGGTTTTTCTAAAACCTACAAAATTTAAAGAAAAAGAATTTAGCTTTAATGCTCGAAGCCCTGGAGGTTTTTCACATATCCCATTACCTAAATTATATTCTGCTCAAAATGCACAAAGAATTGTTAACGATAGTGGTTTAGGTAGTTTTACTAGAAATGAAATTAATGATTTATACAATCCAAATTTTATATCTATTGAAACCTCATTTTCAGAAGAACGGGAGGGCTTATATGGACGAACGATTACAGCTTATCAGAAAGAACTATTTGAACTCATTTACCTTCACTTTGAGGAAATTAATTACAATCCCATTGCAGTTGAAAAACTCAAATTTGAACTTAAAGAATCTTTAAAATTAGTAGCTGCAGATCCAAAAAGAAGATTTTCTGTAAAATTTGCAGAAACTTATTTTAAAAATCATCCACGCATTAAAAGCTTAACAGATAAGGATATCGATCAAATTAATATTGACGATGTTAAAAGTTTTTACCGAGAACGTTTTAAAGATGGCAGTGATTTTACATTTACTTTTGTAGGCGACTTTAAAATAGACGAATTTAAGGGATTAATTGAAAAATATTTAGGTAGTCTCCCAAACATAACACGAAAAGAAAAATACGTTGATGATGGGGTGAGAGCAGAGCGTGAGCTGGTTAAATTTGAAGTTTATGAAAACTTAGAAGATCAAAGCACTCATTATAGAGCGTACGTGAATGGTTTTAAAAATAACGTTAAAAATAGATTTAAAGTTTATATAACGCAAAATCTTATGAAGCGAATGCTGCATGAAGAGATAAGAGAAAAGCAAAATTTAGTCTATTCAATTTCTGTTCAAGATTATGGGATTACAAAAATACCTGAAGAGAAATATACACTAATAATTAATTTTGATTGCGACCCCAAGAATAAAGATAAAATATTCGCAGAAATAGATAAGGTTCTTGAAAAAATAAAGAAGGGTGATTTTCCTCAAAATTATTTAGATGAGGCTGTCAAAGGACAAGTTACGAACTATTTAATTAATAGAGAAAGTAATCGTTGGTTGGTTGGTGCCATAAGTGGTTATTATGAAGATAATGAGCCGTTGCAAATGATTAATTCAATTGATGTTATTGTTAAATCAATTCACAAAAATGACATAAAAAGATTTGCAAATGAAACTTTTAAAGACAAGTTTATCCAAGCAAGTTTAATGCCAAAAAAATGAAAAAAATTGCACTTTGTTATGATTTTGATGGAACGTTATGTTCTGGATATATGCAAGATCAGAAATTACTCCATGATTGTAAAATAGAGCCAAAACTCTTTTGGGGAAAAGTTGCAAATTATGCAAAAGACAATCACTGCGACCCCACCCTTGCTTATCTAATGCTACTCGAACAACAGATGAGATCTGCTGGTCTTAGAGTTAATGCAGAAACTTTTAAAGAATATGGAAAAGAACTAAAACTATTTAAAGGTGTTGATGAATGGTTTTCTAGAATTAAAGAATTTGGAAAATCTCATGGCATAGAAATACAACACTACATAATCTCCTCAGGTCTTGAGGATGTAATAAAAGGCTGCTCTTTCATAAAAGATATTAATTTAGTTTACGCCTCATCTTATATTTACAGCGAAGATAAAGGTGTGTGGCCTAGATTATCTGTTAACTACTCAAACAAAGTTCAGTTTTTATATCGAATAAATAAAGGAACTTTTGATGTTTTTGATCAGGTTGGTGTTAACGCTAAGAAAGATGCAAACGATAAAGTTCATATCCCTTTTGAAAACTTTATATTTTTTGGCGACGGTGAAACAGATGTTCCCTGCTTTAGTGTTAACAATAAAAATCTAGGTAAATCAATTTGCGTGTATGAAAAAGATAATGAAAAATCTTTCAATATTGCTAAAAAATTATTTTCCGAAGGAAGGGTTCATTATTTAATGAATGGTGATTACAGTGAAGATTCAGATATTGATAAACTAATCAAGCAATTTATAAGCTTGAAGAAATAAAATATTTAAATTTCTATTGCTTGATTTTTTTTAAAATTCTCGGCTTGTTCAAATATTTCAATGTAAACTTCGTCTCTATCAACTGGAGGATAACCGAATTCGTCTAAGAGAAGAATTAGACTTACCTTTAATGCAGATTTAATATCATTTCTATTATTCCAGTCAGGAAATTTAGACTGTTCCTCAACTAGACATTTTACAGCTTTAGCAAGTTCTATTAATTTATCTTCTGGATATTTAAAATCATATTTACAACAAAGCTCTTTAAGAATGTCATAAAAAGCCTTTTCTATAAAATCAATCCCCAGTTTTTCTCCTGCCGAAAATTCTTTATGAACACTCCATATTAGATTAGTTAAGCTCTCTGCCATTTCTTCATAAACTTCGCTTCGTAAAATATCAGATTCTTTACGTGCATTATAATGCTCGACTAAAGTTTGCATTTTTTTAGAAAAATCTACTCCTTTAACTCTATTAACTTTTTTAATTTTGCTAATAGCTTTTGAGAGAAGCTTTTGTAATAATTTAATTCTAGTATTAGGTAATTTAATTTTATTTATCTTATTTATGTAATCTTCATCAAATAAATCTTGATGGCTATTTTTATCATCACCAATCTTAAATATTTCCTGAACCCCGTCACTTTCTAAAGCTTCTTTGATCATTTCATGGACTCTTGCATTCATTTGATCAACGTCAGGCACATCCCCTTTTGTGAGTTTAAAGACAATAGATCTAACCGCTAAATAAAAATGCATATAGTCGCGCTCTAATTGGGTTAGTTTCTCACTGCCGGCACAAATATCATAAGCTGCCTTTAAACGTTTAACCAAACCCATAAATCGAGTTTCAAACTCTTTAGTTTGTTGAGAATATTCCGCTGCCTTATTCAGAACATTCAATTGATCGATAGTGCTGCCACTAAAATATTTTTTATAATCAAATTTATGAAATAACTTAGCTAATAAATCTAAATGGTTTTTGACCGCCACCAAAGAAATTGAAATATCTTCAAAGTTGGCTTCATCACCTTTACTGTAATGAGCTAAAGCAAGATTCATCTGCTTTTTAATGCCGATATAATCAATGACTAAACCTTTATTTTTTCCTTCAAATTTACGATTTACCCTTGAAATTGTTTGGATAAGGTTGTGTTGCTTAATCGGCTTATCAATATAGATGCTATCTAAAAAGGGAACATCAAATCCTGTTAGCCACATATCTACAACGATAGCAATTTTAAAATTAGACTTTTCGTTTTTAAACTCGCTATCCAATGTTTTGCGATAATCTGATGTGCCAAGTAACTTATAAAGAGCCTCGTCATCATCATTGTCTCTGGTCATAATCATCTTAATCAGCTCCATTGGCTTAATTTTCTTTTTTTCTTCTTCACTTAAATTTTCGCCATCAGTCCCTACTTTAGGTTCATTCCACTCTGGGCGTAAAGCGATTACATTCTTGTAAAAGTCATATGCGATTTCACGACTACTACAGACAAACATCGCTTTACCTTTAACTGTAGCGCCTTCAGAAACTCTATTTTCGTAGTGATCAACAAAGTCTTTAGCTATAGCAGCAAGCCTACTCGGATTACCAAGGATAGTGTTTATACTAGTGGACTCTTTTTTGCTTTTTTCAATTTGATACTCATTAGCGCCTTCAAGTGCAATATTTTGATAATAATTCTCAATTTTTTCAAGCTCAGTGTTATTTAATGCAACTTTAGCAGCACGACCTTCGTAGACAATACTAACGGTAATTTCATCTTTTACAGACTCGCTCATTGTGTATGCATCTACTACCTGACCAAAAATATCTAAAGTTGCGTCGATTGGGGTACCGGTGAAACCTACAAAAATTGCGTTTGGTAATGAATTATGCAGGTACTTAGCAAACCCATAAGTTTTAATAACACCATCGTCTGTAATCTTAATTTTCTGCTCAATATTAGTTTGGCTACGATGAGCCTCGTCTGAGATACAAATTACGTTGTTTCTGTCGGTTAGAAGCTTTGTGTCTTCTGTAAACTTATGGATAGTGGTTAAAAAAACACCACCACTTTTTTTTCCTTGGAGTAATTCACGTAATTGAGCGCGGCTTTCTACACTCACAACAGTATTATCGCCAATAAATTTCTTAGCATTAGTAAATTCACCTGATAGCTGATCATCTAAATCTGTGCGGTCCGTAATTAAAACAATAGTTGGACTTGAAAAATGCTCACTCTTCATTAGCAATCTAGTAAGATAAAGCATTGTAAAACTCTTGCCACAACCTGTTGCGCCAAAATAAGTACCGCCCTTACCATCACCACGGGGCTTTTGAACTAACTTAATATTTTCATAAAGACGGTTAGCTGCATAATATTGCGGATATCTACAAACAATTTTTTCGTTTTTTTTTGAACTATCCGGTATGTAGATAAAATTTCGAATAATGTCGCGTAGGCGATCATGATTAAGCATGCCTTGAACTAAAGTAAAAATACTATCAATACCATCAACGTCTTTTGTTAGACCCTCAACTCTACGCCAAGCATAAAAAAAATCATATGAAGCAAAGAATGATCCGGCTTTATTATTTACTCCATCACTAATTATACAAAAGGCGTTGTATTTAAATAATTCAGGAATATCTCTACGATATCGAACGGTTAATTGATTATAAGCATCATAAATAGTGGCTTCTTCACGAATAGCACTTTTGAATTCAAAGACAACTAAAGGTATACCATTAATATAAAGAATGCCGTCTGGAATACGTTTTTCAAAGCCGACGATCTCTAGCTGACTTACAAATTTATAAATATTACAATCATTCTGTAAAGAGTTATCAATTCCACTGAAATCAATTAATTCAATCAAAATATCTTTTTGATTACGATCTTGGCGTTTAAGTAAAAAACCATTGCTAAGCCAATCCATAAAAATCTTATTACTTTCATAAAGATCACTGTTTGGAAGGTTTTTAATTTGTAAAACAATAGATTTTGCTTCATTATTGGTAAGTTGATATTTTTTAAATAAGTAATTAAGCAGGTCTTGCTCTATCAAAACTTCGTCTAATGTGCGTGCAATCGTACTACCAAGAAAATGAGGATAACCTTCTTTTCTTAGTAATTTTATAAAAGCATTTTCAAGTTTGTCTTCTGTAAATTTCATTTCTAATTTTTATAAAATTACTGGTCTAGAAGCACTATCAACTGAACCTTTGATTAAAATATGACAAATATCATTAATAGAATCTTTTAATTTTTGGTTAATACGTTTGCGCGTCTCCAAAGCATGATAGATTGTTACAATAGCTTTCTGAACTTTTAATTCAGGTATTGGCAACTTAACATCACACATATCATCCCAATCAAAAGTTTCACGTGCACTTCCCCAAGAATGAAATCTAACATATCGATCAAATTCAGCTCTGGCAAACCATAGAAGCAAATACTCTGGTAGTAATTTAGATTGATCTTTAATTTTAAAGACTGGATAGATTTTAGAAACTAAACAAGGTTCACTAGAGTTTAAAGCAATACAAAATTTTTCTCCCATTCTTGCTGTGTTTGGATTAAACGCAAAATTTCCACTTCTGACAATTTTGTAGTCGTCAATCATTACACCTGACATGTTTGCTTTTGTTTTTATAAATTTTTTAGATATTGATATACCTTGAACAAAAGAAATTTTATCATTTAAATTTCTTTCATTTACAAGTTCAACATGTGGCAAAAGTACTTCAGGATTGTAATCTGTGATTAAGTTTTCCATATAGGTATCACAAATAAACTTTAGATAAGGTAGGCTATCCTGATAGGCTTTTTGGTTCTTTAAAAGACCATTATATATATTAACATATTTTAATTGATCGTTAATACTTGGTATAAAAATTTTAATTTCTTGAAATCTATCCCACTCTAAGCCTCCTCTAATGCTTGAGTCACAATAAAACCAAGTTAAACGATCAAATTCTGGTCTTAAAAATTGCAACATTAAATATTCGGGTAGCAATATTTTTTTATCTAGAACTTCAAAAATTAGATATGCAGGCGAAAGTATTGCTGGATCATCTTCTACGTAAAAACTAATAGGCAATTTTTCATCTCGACCAACGTGCATCACATTCATTGCGAATTGATTTTTTTTAATAATTTTATATTTACTTAAATCTACGCCGCTTATATTAGCTACCGAAGGCATAAAATTTTTTAAAATGTTAATGCCTAAAAGATTTTTAATTAATAAATCTTTATTTCTTACGTCTATAAGTTTTATATGATCCCCTAAGGGTTTATAACTCATAACCTAGATCATTAAAGGCCTTAACTAACTCTGCCTGCGATTGCTTTTCTTCTTTAATAATTTTCTTAAATTCAGTTTGAATTTTTTTCATCTCTACGTCAAAATTTAACTGATCGTCTTTGTCTATGAATGAAATATATTTACTAGGTATCAAAGAAAAATTATTTTCCAAAATTTCTTGAAAATTAGCAGAATAACAATACTCAGCAACATTTTTATATGTCTTTTTCCAATTTTGTTGTTGCCAATTATGAAAATTATCTACAACTTTAGTTACATCTTCTGGGGTAATTTCAATAAATTTTTTATCATATTCAGTTCCCCATCTACGTAAATCTATAAATAAAACCTCTCTACTCCTATCTCGGTATTCTTTTATTTTTCCATTTATTTTAACTGTTCTGGCTTTTTTATTTTTATTAAGAATCCAAAGTGTTACGCTTATATCAGTTGTATAAAAAGTATCTCTTGGCAAAACTACAATGGATTCAACTAAATTATTTTCGATCAATTTTTTTCTAATCTTGTATTCTTCGGCACCACCATTCAGCGCCCCATTTGCAAGAATGAAACCAGCTACTCCGTTATCTGAGAGTTTAGAAACAATATTTAGAATCCATGCGTAGTTAGCATTACTTTCCGGCGGTACGTCATACCCTCGCCATCTTGGATCATCTATTAATTCATTTTTCCCGCGCCAATCTTTTTGATTGAAAGGAGGATTTGCCATCACATAATCAGCTTTTAGATCTTTATGTTGATCATCCATAAAAGTATCTGAAGCTTTGCTACCTAAATTCGCACTAATACCTCTAATTGCAAGGTTCATTTTAGCGAGTTTGTATGTAGTATTTATATTTTCTTGGCCATAAATTGAAATTTCTTTGTTGTTGCCGTGATGACTCTGAATAAATTTAATTGATTGAATAAACATACCACCAGATCCGCATGCTGGATCGTAAATAATTCCTTTATAGGGCTCAATCATTTCAGCTATTAAATTAACAATTGTTTTAGGTGTATAAAACTCACCTTTACCTTTTCCTTCGGCAATTGCGAATTTTTTTAGAAAGTATTCATATACTCTCCCAACAATATCTTGCTCATTATCTTTTAATGTATCAATTTCATTAATTGTATCTAAAAGAGCAGCCAGCTTAACAATATCTAAACCTAATCTTGAAAAGTAATTGTCAGGCAGGGCACCTTTGAGTGCTTTATTATTTTTTTCAATATTATGTAATGCGGTATCAATCTTCAGCGCAATATCATTTTGTTTGGAATTTTTAATTATATAGCTCCAGCGACTTATCTCGTCCAAGAAAAATACATTGCTCTGGTTATAAAAATCGGGCATTTCAATGTATTTTTTTTGACCTTTGTTAATAAGAGCTTTTCGATGCTCTTCAAACTTATCACTGGCGAACTTCAAAAAAATTAATCCAAGAACTACATGCTTATACTCAGCAGGCTCGACACTTCCTCTAAGTTTATTTGCAGATTCCCAAAGAGTTTCTTCGATACTTTTAACTTTTTTTTCTTTTGTCATTTTTTATAGTTTAATTTGGCAAAATTTTAACAATTTTGTATGTTCAAATGTTATATATAAAAGAGAGCCGTGAGAAGTAGTTCTTGCATATTTTAGCACGTGATACGCTACACGGGCCACGAAAACTTGAGCTGTTTGAGTTTGAAGAAAAGATGCTTTATCTATTAATTTATTGATTTAATCCTATTAAAATAAAAGTAGGCAATTTTTTGTGTCTTTGGATGATAAATCTGACTTTTTTTAATATCCTTCTCTGTAAGAAAATAAAAAAAACTTTCTTTATAATTTATATCATCGTGGTAAATGCCTGAATAGTGATGCCAATATTGAGTAATGATATAATAGTAAGCAAGTTTAAATAGTTTCTTTGGTTGTTTTTGAATAATTGATTGAAATTCTAATACTGGGGTTTTAAGTTTTAAATGATCAAAGAATAAACGATAAATTTTTTTATCTGTGCCCCAAGTCTGTTCTGTTGTAAGACGACTTTCTATTTCTTCATAAGAAAGTTCACCTTCATAATAAGTAATAACTTCTTTTTTTTTAAATAGATTTAGCATTTTTTATTATTTTAATACGATTTACATAAAAGAACAATATCTTATAAAGTTCTTTCATAAAACTTGGTTTTGAAGTTGCGGTTTTTAAAATTGATAATATTAAGCACGTATAAAATTTAAATTAATATTTTTTTTAATTTCTATCTATCTCGAACAAAACCGTTGCTAAGCAAACAGTAACCATAGGCATTATCACGCGCAGCCACGGAACTAATTACTATACCAAATTCATCAGGGGCACATCCAAGAACATTTCTACACAAATAAACAGGAGACTGGCGATTAGCCGCTGCCCAGCATTTATCGGCTATATTATTTGCTTGTTGAGATGTAGCTGTGGGATGCCTGTAGGAGACAGAATTATTTGCACAAGAAGAAGTTATAAATAAAAAAATTATTAAAAATATATTTTTGAAATAAATTTTCATCATTGACACACAGTTCTCCATTCGTAAACTCGGGTATTAGGATTCATAACTTGCCTCTGTTCACATTTTTTAGTTCCTATAGGTGGAATTCTGAGATCGCCGATGGGTGGAATTTTAGGTGGCGGTATACTACAAACACCAAAACATGGAGGGGGTATATCTAATGCACTTTCACAAATAGGTACTTTTTCTCCATCAACACACATGCACTCACATGCGGCGAAACTTTTTTTTGGCTCTATTAAAAAAAATAAGATTAACAAAAAAATACTTAGAGATAACTTCATTAAGTCAAAATTACTTATTAGTTCACTTTAAATCTATATTATTATTTTGATTAAGTTTGATTATGTGGACAAATAGAGAGCTCATAAAACTTTTAGCTTTAGACTTCATCTCTATTAAGTAGGGAGAAAAAGGTAGAAACTTAAATATGCAAGATAGTCATATGTTTATCTATTTAGCTTTAAAACTACCTTGTATAATCAAGGCTTTTAACAAACTACCCTAATACTAAATTAATTAAATAAACTATGTAAATCTACCTAGTTTTAGAAAAACCCAACGGTTTGTGTCCTAAGTATATAACGTCCACATTGTCCATCTACTTAGACAACATGGACACCTTTTCATATGTATACTAGTTGATAACTTCGTTTTCAGTATTAACCATTTCCTCTTTTGCCGGTAAATGAGTATAAATTTTGTAAGTTCCATAAACCGAACCGTTAATTAAATCTCTACTCTCCACCATTCTTTGCATAGTCTTTTGTATTCTGGCTTTCGCCTTAGCCCCGCTTTCACCAAGATATATTGCAACTTCACTGGGTTTAACTTCAAGCTGCTTTTTAAAATGGGCAAAATGCTTCATGGCCTCTACAATTTCTCTACGATTTTCGTGCAACATTATCTGCCATAAAGACCCTGTATTTTCATATCGCCAAGTATCTGAGTTCCACTTCAAAGCAAATTCAAAGTCCTCTATATCTCTGCCTCTACCTTTAAGAGAAGCAGTTTTGGTGTCATCACCTCGATCTAACATCCACATAAAGTCTGTCATACCTTGCATGCCTGTTGAACCTTGAATTTTATCCCAGGAATAGTCTTGTTGAGCCTTACCTAAATGCGAAACAAAAATAATAGATATAGATAGTTCTCCAGCTAAATGCTGAATATCACGAAGTAGATTGTTATCCTTATCATAAGCGGTATTCGTTCTATCAAACTGCTGCTTAACCTTAGCAAGCGTATCTACAATAACTAACTTTGGATTCATTACTTCTCGAGTCCATTCTTTGATAGACTCTTCCAAACCAAAATTTAAATAAGGAGCTATAGTATTAATTGTTGGTGCTCTTAATTTTTCAAGCTTAAGTTTAATTATTCTATCTTTTATTCTTCTAGGGTTATCCTCTAGAGCTAAATAAAGAACATCCCCTTGATGGACACTATTTCCTAAAAAATTTTTGTTATTCTGCACACTGTAAGCTAAATCGAGCATAGTCCAAGATTTCATTGCTTTTGGACGACCTGCAATTAACCCTAATCCTTCTGGTAAAATAGATTTCACGGCATATTGAACAGGTGGAAATTCTGTATTCAGTATGACATTCATGTCTAAACTATTTTCCATAAAAGACATTATTGTCTTTTTAGATTTAGATTTTGTTTCTTCATCAGGAACATTACCTACCCAACTTAAAGCTCTTTTTATCTCTAATGGATCTAACTTATGATAATCAGCAAATTTTTTATAACCTGCTGTTTTAGTTACATCGTTATTATTTGCTTTAATAATACGTTTGATCTTTTGAGGTTTAAAATCTTTATCTCTATTCCATTTTTCTGGAAATTTTGTAGATAAAACAATTTCAATAAATTTTAATCTCTCATTATCAGTTAGGTCTGTATATCGTTTAATACATCCATCTAAAGTCAGTACTCCTGTATTTGCAGATTCAATAAATGGATAAATAAAACTTGCAAATGAACACCAATTAAATATTTTTAAAATATTTGGTGTCTCTACTGGTAAAATTTGATTTACCCAAACTCTAGGCATCATATTACTATCATCATCTTTATTCGGAGTAATTGAAGGAGGAACAACTAAATTTCCTTTTATTCTAAACTCAATTATTTTTTTTCCATTAACGTCGACCCTATCTAAATTATAATTTGAATAATCTTGATCTTTTTTAAATAAGAAGTGAGTTATTTCTAATCGTTCTTTATTTTTTCTTCCAATAATGGCAGTATCAGCTGGAAAAAATTTTGGGGCTAGCTTAATTGCTTCTTTGCAATCTAGATCAATATCGATCAAACCATTAAATGATTTAGCTAAATTAATACCTAAATTTGTATGAGGTTTATTAAATTGCTTGGTTAATTTATCAAAGTCTTCCAATGAATAGTTTCTAGTTAGAATTTCCTTGTCACTATTATGCTTCTGATTTTGCAGAAGTGGAATAATTTTATATCCCACTTCTAGAAGCCTACTTGCTTCTTGCTTAATCATTCTTCTCTCTCTTCTGATCTATAATGAACTGACCAAATTCAGGATAAAAACCGCTAACAATCTCTAACTTGTGATGTTTGTGAGGATATGTATAAATATTTTCACAATTTTTTTTTGCGAGACAAATATCTGCAAAACTTTTGAGATTATGATCTTCTACAAGTGCTTTGGTTAAATCTATTGCTTTAGATTTGGCTACTGTGCGAAGAAATTCATTTTTTGCATAATTAGATTTATACTGCTCCTCTTGAACACGCAAAAGCTCATTATAAAGCGAAGTCAATAATTCATGCGCCTGAAGTATCGCTGAAGCAAGTCTCTCTCTAGACCAATTTTCTACACCCCTAAATATTTCTTTTGGTGGTCCATTTTCTTTTTTTTTAAATAACCATTTATTTAGCTCATCAGCTATTGCACCTGTTAAAGAAGATGCACTCTTATGTGTATTGGACATTGCCAACCTCCTTTTTCCCTAGCCTGGTTAGGTTCCAGGCTAGGTTAATGTTTTAATATCTGGTTGGCTTTAGGTGATATTAAACTTGTGAAAATTAAGAGAACAGAAAAGTTAAAATACATACACAGGTTATAAATCCCATGTCGTAAATTAATGTTTCTGTATGATTGATCAATCGTACCTCTCAATAAAAAATCATTCATAATATCACTTACCTAAAATTGCCCAACCAGAGCATTTTGTGAAATTTTTGAGGTTTTTTATCAGTGGTTCTCGGAGTCTTTCTAGACTACTTAACTGAGTTTATCGTCGCGGTGGACTAGCAAGTTTATTTTGTACAGCGGTTCATTGCGGAACATTTTTAATATAATATTTTTTAAACAATATTTCAAGTCGTTTATTTTAAAAATTAAAAATATTTATTTAACTTAATATTAATTTAATTTTTTCGCTAAATATTCAGCTTTTATATGCGTATAACGTTTCAATACTTGTAGTTGCTTCCAGCCACCTTGTGCGGCTATTTCAGTTATAGACCATCCTGAAGTTGTGCTTCTTGAAGCGAAGGTATGTCTGGTATCATGAAATCGTTTCTTAACTCCTGACCATCTCTTCAACTGATTATAATAAAACGTAAATGTATCAGAACGCTTACATGGAAATAATTTT
>Ga0164293_10003987_pt1 | contig 12625 bp, 10 predicted proteins | sample GEODES118metaG_FD_111487 | JGI IMG/M metagenome (GOLD analysis project Ga0164293, IMG submission 111487) | Eutrophic lake water microbial communities from Lake Mendota, Wisconsin, USA - GEODES118 metaG | ecosystem: Environmental > Aquatic > Freshwater > Lake | place: USA: Lake Mendota... | reverse complement strand
TCAGTACGGCGATTAGCCCCTCTGTTCTTAGGCTGATATGCACCGGCGGAGCGCCGTGGTGCAGTGCGTTTCCAATCAGGTTGTCCAACAAGCGAGAAAGTGCCACCTGGTCAGCGTTAATGGAGGCCCGCACGGGCGGACCCTCAAGCACAATGGTCTGACCGGTTTGCTGGCAGTTGCGAATACGCTCCCGTAGCCATTGATCCAGCGAGAATATAGTGAACCGGTAGGACTCTAAGTCGGTCCCTCGTAGGTAGTGAACAAACTGGTCGACGATGTGCTGCATATCTTGCAAGTCGCTGCGCATCCCTTCTTTTAGGGTCGGCTCTTCAGACATTTCGACCCGCAGCCACATGCGTGAAAGCGGTGCTTTCAAGTCGTGCGGCAGGCCTGCTAGCAGCGTGCGTTTTGTGGATTCCGAAGCGCGCAGTGCCGCTAGCATGGCGTTAAAGCGTTCGCCCAACACCCTCAGTTCAGTGGGCCCGGTTGGATCCACGGGTGCCGGGGTGCCAGCTGCAAGCTTGTCTGTGGCTTGCATGAGGCGCGTAATAGGTCTGGTGACATGCCACGAAAATAGCACACCCACGAACATGATGACCAACAGGCCCATGAGCCAATAAGCGATAAGTGAGCTCGCCAGTGGTGGCTTGAGCTGCTCAAGGGGGATCACAAGCCAGTCGCGCAGGCGTCCGGGTACCGGTTCTGTAAATTGCGGAAGGGAGATATAAAGCTCTGGTGGCTGCCCGTACGATACGGCGATACGGCTATCACCGCTTAGACGCTCGTTAAGACTTTCCAATAAGCTGTTGATGCTTCGGTCGCTCGCGCTCGTGGCGCGTTCACCCTGGGCGCTATCGTTTGGACGCGAAGCCGAATCGTCTGGCGCACGGTTGGTTAGCCGGCGTGTGCTTGATTGAGTATTCGCCTGTCTCTCTTGGGCAGATTGAATCCGCACCGACTCCGTGCTCGCCGGAGTCGGCCGACGCAGAAGTCTTACATCATTCGGAAGTGGGCGAGTCCATAACCGCCATTGGCCTTCCGAGGCTTGGCGCACGAATTCGGCGCGATCGGCAGGAGCCGCGTGCTCCATCGAGAAATGCAGCGCTCTAATAGTTGTGGCGATGAGGTCCAACGCGACCGTTTGTGCATGACTGCGTTGATATTGCGACACGAGGTATAGCGTCGCGACTTGCCCTGCCAGAACGCTCGCAAGCAGCAACGCGATCAGGCGAGCGCGCAGCGATTGTGGTCCGAGTGAGAGGGTGTTTTTCAAGGTGAAAAGCGGTAGCCCGTGCCCCAGACCGTCTGAATCCATCGAGGCTGTTTAGGATCGTCTTCGAGCACCCGTCGCAGACGGAGGATGGCGATATCAATCGCGCGATCACTTCGCTCGCCCGCCTCATCATCGCGTGCAAGCGTCATGAGCCGCTCGCGTGACAAGGGCTTGCCCGCACTTTGCAAAAGGGCCTCCAGCAGATTTATTTCACCACCGGTGAGCTTGACGGTTTGACCATGCTTGCGCAACTGGCGCATGACTGGGTCAAAGATAAAGTCGCCAAACGTGATGGGTGCGTTGCGTTTATGTGTATGCGAGCTGACTTTACGACGCAAGACGGCTTGAATGCGGGCGAGTAACTCTCGCGGATCAAAGGGTTTTCCAACGTAGTCGTCTGCACCTGCTTCCAGTCCAATGATGCGATCGACCGACTCGTCCCGTGCCGTCAGGAGAATCACCGGAATATCTTCGCCTTGTGCCCGGAGTGTGCGCAGTGCTTCAGCGCCGTCGCCACCTGGCATCATGCGATCCAAGACGAGGAGTGCGGGGGTAAAGCGTTGAATGAGGGCGTCAAGGTTGCGTGCGTCCGGCGCAAGCAAGGTATCAAAGCCGTGCTTATTGAGGTAGTCGGCAAGTAACTGACGAAGCGCTGGATCGTCGTCTACCACCAAAATTTTGGTACGCACCTCGGACATGATTTGCAATTCCCTTTTCGTATAGTGTGCAGTGTCCCGCTCGTTTGAGCAAGTGTATCCACTACAATCCGGTCATGCCGTTGCTCATGTTTTTTTATGTCTAAGTCGCAGACCGCTACGGTCGATGCCGTCCCTTCTGTGGCCGCAGGAGGAGTTTCCTCAAATAAAAGTGCGCGGCGCGTGCTGGCGAGCGTCTTTGGCTATGAATCCTTTCGGGGTGACCAAGCAGCCATTGTTGAGCATGTCATTGAGGGCGGAGACGCACTCGTTTTAATGCCAACCGGAGGGGGGAAGTCCCTCTGCTACCAAGTGCCTGCTCTTGTACGTCCGGGGACGGGCATCGTTATTTCGCCCTTAATTGCGCTGATGCAAGATCAAGTAGACGCCCTGACTGAGCTCGGCGTTCGCGCCGCCTACCTTAATTCAACCCAAGACTGGCAAGTATCGAAGGAGGTAGAACAAGCGTTTCTGCGCGGTGAGTACGATCTGTTGTATGTAGCGCCCGAACGCCTTCTAACCGACCGTTGTATGCAGTTGCTTGAGCGTGGTCAGATCGCGTTGTTTGCAATTGACGAAGCGCATTGCGTCTCCCAGTGGGGGCATGATTTCCGCCCTGAATACCTTGCCCTGTCGATGCTGCACGAGCGCTGGCCAAACGTACCGCGTATTGCACTGACAGCCACTGCGACGGATGTCACGCGACGCGAGATCGTCGATCGTTTAGCGTTAACGCAGGCAAGTCACTTTGTCGCTAGCTTTGATCGACCGAATGTCCGCTATCACATCGTTGAAAAGCAGGATGTCCGCAAACAGCTGTTGCAGTTGCTACGCGAGGAGCATCGTGGGGATTCTGGCATTGTGTATTGTTTGTCTCGCAACAAAGTGGACGATACCGCTGCCTATTTATGCACGCAGGGCATACAGGCATTGCCCTATCACGCCGGATTAGGTACAGCCGTGCGTGCACAAAATCAATCACGATTTTTACGCGAAGATGGCTTGGTGATGGTGGCAACGATTGCCTTTGGGATGGGTATCGATAAGCCAGATGTGCGTTTTGTGGCGCACATCGATATGCCGAAGTCTGTTGAAGGCTATTACCAAGAAACCGGTCGAGCTGGACGAGACGGTCTGCCAGCAACCGCTTGGCTTGCATATGGTTTGCAGGATGTCGTGCAGCAGCGCCGCATGATCGATGAATCGACGGGCGACGATGCGTTTCGGCGCCGCTTGGGCAGTCAACTAGACGCGATGCTCGGACTATGCGAGACCATCGCTTGCAGGCGTGTGGGGCTGCTCCAGTATTTTGGGCAAACCATTACGACCTGCGGTAATTGTGACAACTGCTTAACACCCCCTCAAGCGTGGGACGGAACAGTGGCCGCACAGAAGATGCTGTCGGCGATCTACCGTCTCTGGAAAGAGCGGGGTCAACGCTACGGCGCGGGGCACCTAATCGATATCTTGCGCGGTAAAAAAACACCTCGCGTACTCGATCACGATCACCAGGAGCTTTCCGTATTTGGAATTGGTGCTGATATTTCGGAGCAAGGCTGGCGCAGCGTACTCAGGCAATTGCTTGCGCACGGGCTGTTGATGGTGGATCAAGAAGGATACGGCACGCTCGCTCTGACAGACGCGAGTCGGGCGGTACTTAAGGGCGAGCACACCCTCATGCTCAGGCGAGAAGTTGATCGCCCTGTGCGTTCGTCAACTGCGCGCGGCAAATCTGTTGGCGCCGATTTGCCCGCTTTAGTGCAACCTATTTTTGAAGCTTTGCGCGCTTGGCGAGCCGAGATTGCACGCAGCCATGGCGTGCCTGCCTATGTCATTTTTCACGATGCAACACTCAAAGAAATCGCTCTTGCGCGACCAACTGATTTAGAGTCTTTGGCGCGCGTCAACGGCGTGGGTGCGCGTAAGCTCGAGTCCTATGGCCAGTCGATTCTGGCCTGCATCGAGGCATTTGAGGATGTGTAATTTAAACCTCAGCTCACATACGACTAGCTAAACAAGGGACCATCGCTCGCGGAGGCTTTGGGCGGCGTAAGTCCGAGGTGTCGCCAAGTCGTCTGTGTCGCCATCCGGCCGCGCGGCGTGCGTTGCAGGTAGCCGTGCTGGATCAGGTAGGGCTCAATGACATCTTCAATTGTGTCACGCTCTTCGCCGATAGCGGCAGCAAGGCTATCTACGCCCACAGGTCCGCCGTCAAATTTGTGCACAATGGCTTCAAGAAGCTTGCGGTCCATCAGGTCGAGGCCTTGCGGATCGACCTCAAGCATCGAGAGTGCGGCGTTTGCAACGTTTACGTCGATTGTGCCGCCCGCTTTGACTTGTGCGTAGTCTCGTACACGGCGCAGTAGGCGGTTTGCAATGCGGGGCGTCCCACGAGCCCGACGGGCAACTTCTGATGCACCGTCTGGGGTGATGGGCACCTGCAGTAGGCCTGCGCTGCGTGTGGCGATGCGGGTCAACTCCTCTGGGGTGTAGAACTCCAGCCGTGACACGATGCCAAAACGGTCGCGCAAAGGGTTGGTCAGCATCCCGGCGCGTGTCGTCGCCCCCACAAGCGTGAAGGGTTGTAAGTCAAGCTTGACACTGCGTGCCGCCGGCCCTTCGCCAATCAGAATATCGATCTGGAAGTCTTCAAGAGCAGGGTAAAGGATTTCTTCTACTACGGGCGACAGTCGGTGAATCTCGTCAATAAACAGCACATCGTTGCGCTCAAGATTCGTGAGCAGGGCAGCGAGGTCGCCCGGTCTTTCTAAGACGGGCCCCGACGTTTGGCGCAAATTCACACCCATTTCGTGGGCGATGATGTGGGCGAGTGTGGTTTTTCCGAGGCCTGGAGGGCCAAAGAGGAGCACGTGGTCGAGCGATTCTTGGCGATTACGCGCAGCAGCGATAAAGATCTGAAGTTGATCGCGGACCCGTTGCTGTCCGACGTATTCTTCGAGGGCGCGAGGACGCAACGCCCGTTCGATAGATTCTTCGTTGGGGGTGACGGCTTGCGGTGCGACCAGGCGCGAAGCCTCGGCACGCGAACTTAGGGAATCAGACTGTATGGCCATGGTTCGATCAAAAAATCCGTTAGGGGCGCGGGTCGCACAAAGACGGCTAGACAATCGTACACTATCCCACACCTTTATCCCGAAATCAGAGGAAAGCTATGTCCTTAGTGCTGCCCACCTATGAAGATGTTGCCCGTGCTGCCCAGACCTTAAAAGGCGTCGCGCATCGGACCCCAGTGTTGACTTCTGCAACCGCGGACCGCCTGACGGGCGCCAAGGTTTTTTTTAAGTGCGAAAACCTGCAACGCATGGGCGCGTTTAAGTTTCGTGGTGGGTATAACGCGATCGCTAACTTGTCACCCGAGCAACGTCGTGCTGGGGTCTTGACCTACTCTTCGGGTAACCATGCCCAAGCGATTGCGCTAGCGGGCAAGCTGCTGGGCGTTGCGACGACGATCATCATGCCGCACGATGCGCCTGCCGCGAAAAAGGCGGCGACGCAAGAATATGGTGCGACGGTAGTCAGTTATGACCGTTACAAGCAGGATCGTGAGGATGTTGCACGCGACATTCAGCAAAAAACAGGCATGGCGATTATCCCTCCGTACGATCATCTGCACGTGATTGCCGGTCAGGGCACGGCCGCCCTGGAATTGCTAGAAGATGTGGGTGAACTCGACTATTTGTTGGTATGTTTGGGCGGCGGGGGCCTTCTGGCGGGCAGCGCCTTGGCGGCAAGCGTACTGAGTCCTCAATGCAAAATGTTTGGTGTGGAGCCTGAAGCCGGCAATGACGGACAGCAGTCGCTGCGTAAGGGCGAGGTCGTGCGTATTGAGCCACCGCGTTCGATCGCTGACGGCGCGTTGACGCTATACCTCGGTCAGTTGACCTTCGGTGTGATCAAACAGCGCGTCAAAGACATCTTGACGGTGACAGACCCCCAACTGATCGCGACGATGAAATTCTTTGCTGAACGGATGAAAATTGTCGTTGAACCCACTGGATGTCTAGGAGCCGCAGCGCTGATGCACGGCGCCTTGTCAGTCGAAAAAGGCGCACGGGTCGGGGTGATTTTGAGTGGTGGAAACGTTGATTTAGCAGCCTATGCGGGCTTTTTGACTCAGTCTTGAGTATTGATGGTTTAAGGGAGTAAGACGACATGCGCGTACTCGTGATTGGCGGTGCTGGTTTTATCGGACGCCACCTGGTGGGTCGGCTCGTTGCGCAAGGGCATGTTGTGCATGTGCCCACGCGTCAATACAAACGAGGACGTGAGCTGATGGTGCATCCCACCGTCACGGTCATGCAAGCCGACGTTCATGATGAGGCGACGCTCGATCGTCTCGTGAGCGGCTGCGATGTGGTGGTGAACTTAGTCGGAATTTTGCATAGTCGCGGTGGCGACCCTTTCGGTCCAGACTTCGATCGCGCTCATGTGCAGCTTCCTAAGCGTATCGCTCAAGCCTGTCGTCGGGCCTACACCCCGCGGTTCATTCACATTAGCGCGCTTGGCGCCGATGCGCAGGGTCCCAGTGGCTATTTACGCTCAAAAGCGGCAGGCGAAGCGGCGATTAAAGAAGCCTACACAGACGCCGAACATGAGAGCTATACGATTTTTAGGCCCTCGGTTGTGTTTGGGCCGCAAGATCAGTTCATGAATATGTTTGCTGGGTTAGCCAAATATTTGCCTGTATTGCCAATGGCTGGTGCCTTCGCAAAAATGCAGCCCGTCTATGTCTCCGATGTCACGGATGCGATCCTGAATGTCATCAAGGCGCCGTTTGCACTTAATCAAACGTTCGACTTAGCGGGACCACGCGTCTACACGCTCGGTGAGTTGGTTAAGCTTGCTGCGCTCTGGAGCGGTCACCCGCGGATGGTGCTTAACTTACCGATGGGCTTGGGTCGCTTGCAGGCGTTCGTCTTTGAGTTACTGCCTGGTGAGCCTTTATTGTCGCGTGATAACTTAGCATCCCTGACAAAAGATAATGTCGCGGCGTTACCGATGGATCCACGGCTCGGTGTTGTGCCGACCCCGCTGGAATCTGTTGCACCGATTTACCTAGCACCTACCATCTAAAAATACACACGGGATTGGAGACGATGACAGCTATAAAACAAGGCAAAGCGCTCAACATCAAAGACTCGCGCATACTGATTGCGGGCGCGGCAAGCTTGGTTGGCTCGCACACCGCCGATCTGCTGCTAAAAGAAGGCGCGCGCGAGGTTCTTTTATTAGATAACTTCTCGTTTGGTTCGATGGATGCCATTGCGCATTTGCAAAATGAGCCACGTATAAAAATTGTACGCGCCGACTTGATGCGGTTGCCGGATTTGCTTACTGCAACCGAGGGCGTCGATGGTGTGATTCATCTGGCTGCCTATATGACCCTGGGGTTTTCTCAAACGCCTTGGCAGGCAGTCGATGTCAATATTCGCGGGGCGCAGAACATGCTCGAAGCGTGTCGCGTCAATCACGTCAAAAAAATTATCTTCGCTTCCTCGAATGCCGTCTACGGTTATGGCTCGGGAATTAAGGGTGCCTTGTCTGAAGAGATTCCCTTTCATTCGGTTGGGGCACCACCGGCGGCGATTCTGTATGGTGCGTCGAAAATCATGGGCGAGCAGTTGTGTCGCCACTACTATCAAAGCGCGGGACAGGATTACGTCGTGTTGCGTTACTCGACCGTGTATGGCGAACGTCAGCATTATCGTGCAGCGAATTCGCTCTACATCATGGAGACCTACGACCTTGTGCGTAAAGGCCAGGCGCCGGTATTGCCCGGCGATGGTAAAGATACCAAACACTTTGTGCATGTTTCGGATGTTGCGCGCGCAAACGTAGCTGCCTTGCAGAGCACTGCGACTGACGTGGCGGTCAACGTATCTGGACCTGCACCGATCACCACCGGGGAGCTTGTCCAGCTTGTGCTCGAGTATTGCAAGAGCGATCTCAAGCCAGAAGTGCGTCCGGATCCTCCGGGCAAGGTACGTTTAACTTCGGGTGGGGCCTTTCATATTCCCCATGACAAGGCTGGTGAGGTGATTGGCTGGAAGCCGTTAGTGCAAATGCGTGAAGGAGTGATGCGTTTGCTGGCCTGGCGTGAGCGGCAGGACAGCGCAAACCACTAGACTTCGAGGTGATTGACATGAATATTCGTAAGCTTTACGGTAAAGCGCTAATTGGCTGGTTTGTTGGATTCTTTGCCTATGGTGTAACGGCTTTGGCTGCCTACCCCGAGAAGGGAGTCACGATCGTGGTGCCTTACCCTGCTGGTGGTGCTACCGATGTGATCGCGCGGATGCTGGCGGAAAAACTAGCGACCGCTTGGAAGCAACAGGTGGTTGTGACCAATAAGCCCGGAGCGGGAACGACCGTAGCTGCCGAAGCGATGGCCCGCGCGCCCGGCGATGGCTATACGCTCTACATGACGACGGCAGCGCACACAATTAGCGCGAGTCTCTACCGAAAGCTTAACTACGACCCCATTAAGGACTTTGGACCGATTACCTTGGTGTCCACCATACCGCTAGTACTGGTGACGAATCCTGCCGTTCCGGCGAAGACGCTGAAGGAACTGATCGCTTACGCGAAGGCACAAAAAAATGGTTTAACGATGGCGTCTACCGGTAACGGCACGCCACAGCATTTGGCGGGCGAACTGTTTAAAGCGAAAACAGGGACCCAGTTAGTGCACGTCCCCTACAAAGGCGACACGCCGATGTTGACTGACTTGATGGGTGGTCAGGTTCAAATCGCTTTCGTGACATTGTCGGCAGCCTTGCCATATATCAAGACGGGTAAGTTGCGTGCTATTGCACTAGCCCATGGTGAGCGTGTTGCTGCGCTTGATGGTGTGCCGACAACCGGTGAAGCGGGGATGCCCGGCTTTACCGCCGCCACTTGGTTTGGGCTGTACGGCCCATCCTCAATGCCAGCTGCGCTACGTGAAAAAATTTCAATGGATATCCGACGTATTGTTGCCGAGCCTGGCATGACGCAACGCCTGCAAGATATGGGCGGGCAAGTAAATAACAGTACACCCGAGGCGTTTCAAAAAGTAATCGATGCCGAGGTGAAGAACTGGGCGCAGGCCGTTCAACTCTCAGGTGCAAAAATCGATTGATGCCACAGCTCTATTCAGCCCAAGCGCTTGATTGACTGATCAATAGAGAGTGCGAGCAAGTCAACGATTCGATCTAAATCGGCCTCAGACGTAATGAATGGTGGGGCGAGCAACACATGGTCGCCGCGTTCGCCATCAATCGTTCCGCCCATCGGGTAGACCAGCAGACCGTTCTCGAAGGCTTGTGACTTAACGACTGCGTGTAGTTTGTTGTGATGGTCAAAAGGTGTTTTTGACACGCGGTCCTGAACAAGCTCGAGTGCCATAAAAAGTCCGCGCCCGCGGATATCGCCAACAAAGGGGTGATCACGAAAGCGCGCCTGTAAAGCGCTTGTCAGATAGTCGCCTCGCGCGCGCACTTGTGCGAGTAGGTTGTCGCGTTTAATGACTTGTTGGACAGCGAGGGCTGCAGCTGAAGCGACTGGATGTCCAAGGTAGGTGTGGCCATGCTGAAAGCTACCGCTTTTTTGACGGAGTGCCTCAATAATGCGGTTGTGCGCTAGAAAAGCGCCGATCGGCTGATAGCCTCCACCCAAGCCTTTAGCGATGACGACAATATCGGGCACGATTTTTTCGGGTTCAAAAGCATAGAGAGTGCCTGTTCGTCCCATTCCGCACATGACTTCGTCAGCAATCAGCAAAATACCGTAACGGTCGCACAGGTCTCGCACGCCGCGGAAATAGCCCGGGGTGGGTGGTAGGACACCAGCAGTCGCACCGCCAACCGTCTCTGCACAGAAGGCAATAATTTTTTCTGGCCCAGTGGAGATGAAAACATCTTCTATTTCTTTCAGTAGACGCGCGGTATAAGCATCTTGGGTCTCGCTAGGCAAACGGTCGCGATACTCATAGCACGGGCCCACCCGCGGTACGTCCATGAGTAAGGGAGCAAACTGTTTACGCCGTTGCTCATTGCCGCTAATAGCCAGCGCACCCAGGGTGTTGCCATGGTAGCTCTGCCGTCTTGCGACAAAGACTGTTCGCTCGGGCTGACCAATCTCGACATAGTATTGCCGCGCTAATTTTAAAGATGCTTCAATCGCTTCGGAGCCGCCTGAGACGAAGTAGACGTTACCAAGCTCTTTTGGTGCGTGTTGAATCAGATGATTAGCAAGCTTCTCAGTAACGTCTGAGGTGAAGAAACCAGTGTGTGCATAGGCATGTTGATCGATTTGTGCATGCATGGCAGCAAGCACGTCGGGGTGCCCATGACCCAAGCAGGACACTGCTGCGCCGCCACTAGCATCAATGTAGGCCTTATTGTTCTGATCATAAATATGAATGCCTTGCGCACGCGCAGCCGTTAGCGGTGTTTTGAGCAGAGAGCGGTGAATGATGTGGCTCATATTAGAATCCGGTCAAAAAAATTAAAGTCTGTAACGGTTGTCCGTGCGGCGGGCTCAGCGGGATAGTCCCTTCAACGCGAGGCGAATGCCATCCGAGACGCTCACACCATCTGGGAGGTTTTTTAAGGCACCTAGCGCTTCGCGTTCAGAGTATCCAAGGGCTGTAAGCGCATGTAGCACATCGTTCTGTGTCCCTGCTACGCTTGTGGGCTGTACGCCTAGATCTGCGCCGAGCTTGCCTTTCATTTCGAGTAAAAGGCGTTCTGCCGTTTTTTTACCAATCCCTGGAACGCGCATCAAGCGGGCCGGCTCTTGAAGCGTGATCGCTTGCGCAAGCTCGGTAGCCGACATGCCTGAAAGGACTGCGAGCGCGGTACGGGCACCGATACCGCTCACCTTGATGAGTTCGCGGAAGGTTGCGCGCTCTTCGGCTGTCGAGAAACCATAGAGAATATGGGCATCTTCACGGACAGTGAGGTGGGTGAGAAGGGTGACCTGTGCACCTAACTCGGGCAGTGCATAAAACGTAGTCATCGAGACATCGATCTCGTAGCCCACGCCTTGCACGTCTAGCCCTATGCGTGGAGGCATTTTTTCAAACAATGTACCCGTGAGGCGACCTATCATCCTGAATCCTTGAGTGAATGGGTTACTAACCCAATAAGCGTCCTGCTCGTACGCGTGTGCGACCGCGTGAGGTGCGAGCTTGATAGTTCATTTGACTAAGCTTCTCGGTCAGTGGTGCGATATGGGCATGACAGATGGCGCAGGCGAGCGCATCGGCCGAGTCCGGCGCAGGAATCCCGTCTAAGCGCAATAGACGTTGCACCATCATTTGAACCTGCTCTTTGGCCGCACGCCCAGCACCTACAACCGATTTTTTTATCTGGAGCGCGGTGTATTCGTGGACGGCGAGATCTCGGTCTGCAAGTGCGCAGAGTGCGGCACCTCGGGCTTGGCCCAGTAGCAACGTGGTCGCTGGATTCGTGTTCATGAAAACGATTTCCAACGCAGCGACATCGGGCTTGGTGTCCTCGACGATTTGTCGCAAATTATCGAGGATGACTTTCAAGCGTAGCGGCAGGGTCACATCGGTTGGAACAACGATGGTTCCACTTGCCACATACGATAGCTTGGCGCCTTGTACGTCAATGACGCCGAAACCAGTTCGGCGTAAGCCCGGATCAACGCCAAGAATCCTCATGGAGTCAGTGTCTTAATGACGAAAGTGCCGCATGCCGGTCAGCACCATGGCGATGCCGCGCTCATTCGCAGCGGCGATTACCTCGTCGTCGCGCATGCTACCGCCTGGTTGAATCACGCAGGTCGCACCTGCATCGATGACGACATCAAGCCCATCGCGGAAGGGGAAAAATGCATCGGAAGCGACAGCTGAGCCTTTCAGTGTCAGTCCGGCATTCTCTGCTTTAATGGACGCAATACGGGCGGAGTCGATACGACTCATTTGACCGGCACCTACGCCAAGCGTCATGCCGTCTCCACAGAAAACGATTGCATTAGACTTTACGTACTTTGCAACTTTCCAGGCGAAGAGCAGATCTGCCATTTGTTGTGGCGTCGGCTGTTTTGTTGTGACAACACGCAGGTCTTTGGCGGCTGTCGTTCCTGAGTCTGGTGTCTGGATGAGCCAACCACCCCCGATGCGCTTGACATCAATATCGTTCTGGCCCGTGCCCATCGGCACGCGCAGCACACGCACATTCTTCTTGGCAGCCAGTAACGCCAAGGCGTCTTTGTCGTAAGCGGGGGCAAGTAGCACCTCAACGAACTGCCCGCTGATGGCTTGTGCGGTCGCAAGATCGACCTTGCGATTAAATGCAATGATGCCGCCAAAGGCAGAGGTGGGATCGGTTTTGAAAGCCTTTTTGTAGGCCTCAAGCGTACTATCGGCTGTGGCGACGCCGCAAGGGTTCGCGTGTTTGACGATGACGCAAGCGTGGGAGGTGAAGCTGCGCACACAATCCCAGGCGGCATCGGAATCTGCGATGTTGTTATACGAGAGTTCTTTGCCTTGTAACTGAACAAAGTTACCCAGCAAGCCAACTGGTCGACTAGGGTCGGTATAAAACGCCGAAAGTTGCTGCGCGTTTTCGCCATACCGCAACACTTGTTGCTGATGCACCTGAAGCGTCAGAACGTTTGGCCACGT